>TARA_R110002033_G_scaffold133434_2_pt1 | contig 17015 bp, 15 predicted proteins | sample TARA_R110002033 | Tara Oceans TARA_R110002033 (sample SAMEA4397051) | marine metagenome | biome: Polar Biome; feature: [SRF] surface water layer (ENVO:00010504); material: water (ENVO:00002006), including particulate matter (ENVO:01000060) such as... | depth 5 m
AGGGAAAATGGCTCGGATGGTATCGGATACATCATTCACGGAATTTTCGATTCCCCCAATTTGTGCAAACGTGGAACTTGAGATGAGAACTAATAAAGCAGTTACAAACATTGATTTTTTCATAAGACCTAAAATTTAATTTTTAAATGATTTTTGATCTTAGAAAATTATCAATATTTATATATTTAAACAACTGATTTTCAATATTTTATATAAATAATATTATTTAAATCTCTTTGATTTTAATTGACAACAAAAGGCATTAAATCGTATGAAAAAAGAAGTAAAAAAGTAACTCAATTATGGAAACCGCATCAAAAATACCCTCCAAAAACATCAAATTTCTTCTAGAAATGCTAAAAAGGTGTAGCGCTTTTGATTAAAATTTTGAACCTTAAAAACACCTATAAAGCTTAGCAAAACGATTTTAACACTTGACATATCTTTCTATTAATTATATTTAAATGCATATAAAAGCATTATTTTTATATAAATTATATCTAAATACATATAATTTAGTATATTTACTTAATTTTATATCTAAAAGCATATAATGAAACTATTAGCTGAGTTTGTTAAAAATCGGAGAAAAGAGGTCAACTTAACACAGAAAGCCTTTGCAGAACGTGCTGGTGTTGCTTTAACCGTAGTCCGTAAAATAGAGCAAGGAAAAACAAATCTTACTATGGAAAAAGTTAATCTTGTTTTATCAATGTTTGGTCATGAATTAGCTCCTGTAAACAGTAAAGAATTAGCTCATGAGACAAGGTAATATATATTATAAAACCTATTTCGCAGGAACTATTACCGAAACTGACGAAGGGGATTATATTTTTCAGTATGATGATGCCTATGAAAAAGAGCATCCTTCTGAATTTATAACATTCACTATGCCAGTTACTCTTGAACCTTATAAGGATAATAAACTATTTCCGTTCTTTGAAGGGTTAATTCCTGAAGGCTGGTTATTGGATATTGCCACTCAAAATTGGAAGATAAATCGTAATGACCGTATGGGTCTATTATTAGCCTGTTGCCAAAACTGCATTGGAGCAGTAAGTGTTTTACCAATCCTAGAAGACGATGAAATATAAATGTTTATACTGTTATGAACCTCTAGATGATGATCTAGACTTTCATGAAAAGTGTTCTTTGGATTTCTTTGGGACTCCAACGCCTCCTATTATCCCTTATAGCATTGACCAAATGTCAGAACTGGCAAAAAGTGTCGTAGAGCGAAGTGTGACGGTACCTGGTGTTCAACCAAAGCTATCCATGTCTTTGGTAAATGAAACCCAAAAACAAGATGGTTTACGACTAACTGTCGTTGGCGCTCTTGGGGGTCAGTATATTTTTAAACCACCTTCTGATCAATTTTCAGAAATGCCAGAGAACGAACACGTAACCATGAAGATTGCGGAAGCTTTTGACATACGGGTTGTGCCTTCAAGTTTAATAAAATTAGCGTCGGGTGAACTCTCTTATATAACCAAAAGAATAGACCGAACAGACCATGGAGAGAAAATCCATATGTTAGATATGTATCAGGTTACGGAAGCTTTTGATAAATACAAAAGCTCTATGGAAAAAATAGGAAAAGCGCTGGATACATATTCTGATAATACCCTCCTAGATAAAATTTTCTATTTTGAATTAGTGGTATTTTGTTTTCTTACTGGAAATAATGATATGCACTTGAAAAATTTCTCGATGATCGAAGGTTCTTCTGGTTGGTTATTAGCACCTGCTTATGATCTATTAAATGTGGCCATCGTACTCCCTGAGGACACTGAAGAATTAGCGCTCTCCCTTGGAGGAAAAAGAAGGAAACTTAAAAAAGAACATTTCGAAAATTTAGGAAAAGACCTAGAATTAACCGATAAACAAATTCAAGGTGTCTTCAAACGAATGATCGAGAACAAACCGAAAGCGATGGCATGGATTGAGACTTCATTTTTATCAAAAGAAATGAAAGCAGCTTACAAACAGCTTCTTACAAGTAGATATGAAAGACTGATGTAACTATTCAAAATTCAAAAAAAGTAAAACGACCTATCTTGATAGGTTATTGGCCTTAAACATAGTAACGTCTGAAAAAAATATCATTAGCTACCTTAAACTTTGCTTCCTGATGTTGTTCTCTAGCTTCGTTTATCCATACTTTTCTTATCAAATGCTATTAAATTAAATAACTCTCTCATTCGAGAACGCACTCGATTCCCATATCGCCCCTCCAATTCTTGTGCATTTAGGTTAGTGGTGGCATGCGTTTTAACCTGATTTTCTAAAAATAATTCATAGCGTGACAACAGGATTTCACCCATCACATTACAATCCTTTCCATAGTGCCTTCCAATGGGTTCTACACCCAAATCATCAAAACAAAAGTAGTTGGTACTTCCATAATCTTCGATGGTCTTATACCCCACATGATTAAAGCCAAACACAATATTTCTGGTGGGAATCATTTTATAAGGCTTTTGATGTGGCACGATATGCCTGAGCAGCTTCATTAAACTAGTTTTACCGCAGCCAACAGGACCGGTTAAAAGAATGCCCTTATGAATGTCAATGTCCAACTTTTTACAGTTAGCTTCGTCCTTGATGAAATAATTACATAGCTTAAATAGGATGTCCCTATCGTCAATTACTAATTTAAAACTATTTCCAAAAAGGAGCTTCCCTTTGGCATTCAGATAAGTAAGAATTTCATTAAAATCATAAACGATTTCACTGCCCTCAAGTTCCCCTAACTTATATTCCTTAGTACCTTCCAAGATGATATGGGGATTTATGGTTTTCATAAAGGCTCATTGTAATTTTTATCGGAACTGGTCTTTAGGTTGTCCTGATATGGGACAGTGCCGTTTTGTTTGCTTCCTTTTTCAAAAATCTTTTTTTTATTATTTTTTTGTTTTGATAAGTTTGTATTGTTTATTCCTGTTTTGATAGGTTTATCTTTAGATACCAGCGCTTGTCCATTGGTCGTCCCAATTTTGGTACGGGAGAGGTCTATAGGTAGTTCATCACTTGTCCCAAAAATGAACATCTTGATTTGACTCCCACGAAACGGATTGTGAGAGGGGCTATAAAAAAGATAGCTCCAATCGCTCAGTTCCTTGATACATCTATGGTAGGTTGTTTTTGAGCCTAATTTTGACAAATCCATCACTTCGGCACGATTGATATAGAAACCTGGTTTAAAATGGTAATTGTTCCAAATCTGGAACAGAGCCATGTACAGGCTTATATGGGATGGGTTTAAACGGTTGTCTTTTGAAAACCTTTCCAAAACGCCGTTAAGATGCTTGATATAATTCATGGATTCCAAGATGGATTCAGAATTTATTATGGATTTTGTTGCCTTCCAAAATTTTCATGATTTCCTGATAATCATAATACAAGACGCCCCCCATTTTGGTATATGGTAAAGTCCCATTGATTCTTAAATTCTGTAAGGTTCCCGGTGAGATACCCAGCAGTTCCCTGACTTCAAATGATTTTAACCATTTTTTGGATTGTTGCCCTGACTGGTTTTTGAGTAGTAGTTTGATGTCATCGAGTAGTTCCATTTTGAATTCTCGAAGATCTTCTGTTGTAATGATGGTTGCTCCCATTTGTAACTGTTTTTTTGTTAAAACAAAGCCACCCTTGATTACCATAATCATTAGGCGACTTTGCATTGATTTGACTTTCGTGTTACAAATTTGAGAGACTATTTTAGTTTTCTATCAATAGACCATCCCAAGGTGGGACATTTTTTATGTTCATTATTTTTAGGCAATTTATATTGATTTAGTAAAGGCATCAAGACCTAATCCCATCAATTAACCACAAATTGTATACTGTATTAATCAAAATCTATAACTCCCACCTTGGGAGCAACTTGGGATTATTCATCGGACTCCTCAAAGCGTCTATTCAAGGCCTCTATCAGTTTATCTAAAAATTTTGTTTTACTGCATTTTCGTGCTCTGATTTCTATAAACGTGTGGTAGTAATTTCCCAATTCTATATTAAAGATCTGTTCAAATAGAGAGGCTAATTCTTTGATATCGGACGTCCCACTATTGATGGTGCCACTGCTGTGCAAGGCATAAATCAATTCTATTAATTCTGTTTTGCTTCCCGTCCAAAAAAGCTTTGATGATTGTTTCATAGCATTTAATTTTGTGTTATCGGTGTTGGTTTCTAATGTTTCAATTTCTTGTTGCAGATATACAATAAGCATGTCATACGCCATAATGGTGGCTACCGTGCTATCCTGACATGTTGAGAATTGTTCGTCTGTAAAAAAATGAAATGATTCTGTAGATGATCGCAAATCCGATTTCCCTCTGACAAAATATTGTTCATCCAAGGAGGTTGATCCCCTTCGATAATAATGATAGAACTCCAAATTATCATTGAAGTATACCTGTAATTTATTGATTTGATTATTTAAGTATTTAACTTGGAATTTTGAACTACTTCTAGGCCTCTTACTTTCTATATTAAATAGTTTGACATAATAGATGAGCTTACTGAAAATTTGAGGCTTCGTATGCTTGAAGAAATGAATCTCTTCCGGTATGGAATGAAATCCATTTTGGATGACCTCTCGCCTCAGGCTTTTGATACACTTCTCGGTATGGGTAATACCGTTTTCAGCAATATATAGCATATCCTCATTGCTAGATTCCAACGTCTCTAACTTTGTTTCAAATTCAGATATGAGTTCTTGATAGTCCATATATACAAGGGATCCCGAAAAGACTAGCTTTCTTCCAACAGTCCCATTAGTTCCATGGTGTAATTATCCGAAGTTTGTATGTAACCGTACTTTTTATCAGCAATCGCTCCTAGTTTTCTTTTCTCAAAAGCGGCGGTCATTCCCAAATCGATTTCTTTGAATTTCAAATCAATGGCTCGTTTAATGGTTTGAAATAACAATTGACGATAGATGTGGAGCTCTTTTAGGTACTCATAATCCATTCCTACAAATGAAGGCACATAGGTATGGTTTCCATTATTGTAACAAAGCATGACTCCGATCATCTTTTCAGGATGATCCTCTTGGCTAATCGTGATGAACTCCCAGTTGGGATGCTTTGATATATTCTCAAACAATGCGTCAGGAAAGGAAAATGTATTCAGTCCTAAATTATTTTGACGTACTTGGTCATATAACGCTTGAACTTGCTTTAATTGATCAGTACTGAACGTTTGTAATACGTCTATTTTTAACTGGGGTTCTAAAGCCCATATTTCTTTTCTTAAATGTCGCCTGTTTCTTGAAGATAATTTTGATACATACGTGTCTATATCATGATATCCTTCCAATTTAATTTTACTTGAATCTGGCATTTGGACTCTTATAAAACCTTGTCCTTGAAAAAAGGAGTGTGTAGGATTATTATCAATAAAATCTCTAAGAACAATCATTTTTGGCTTAAATCGCTGCTCCAGGGTTTCCATAGATTGCATCATGATATTCAAAGCCTGTCGCTTTAAAGGATGTGTTTGATCCACATACAAATGATCCCCTTCCGTAAAAAGAGATCCCAAACTTAATACCTTAGAAGTCAGATAATAGGGGTTTAATTGTCGCTCTTTTTCAATGGCTTGGGAAGCTTTCACATTGGCCAACATATCATCTTTCCATAATCCCAATGTTAAAAATGTTGATAAAATGGGCGTTTGTTCCTGGTCATATATAATCAAATACCAAAACTTCCAGTTGTGTTCCCTTAAAACGTTATTACTAAAAGTTTCTTCTAAAAATTTAAGCCCTTCCCAGTCACAAACCCCATGTTTACCAACAAGGCTATTCCATAAGGACTTATCAATGTTTAAGATAGAATCCTCCAATTGTACTCTCAGGTCATGATGTGATGTTCCTTCCAAAGTAGATACATCCTTCAATTTAAACGCTTGAAAAACTCGCCTTATAGTCGTATTACTATCCTCTAATGCCTTTGGAAAATGATGGATCATTGCTTCCACTAGTTCTTTAATTTCCTGCTTTTGGTTATGCAGTGAAATGGTAATTCTCACTCCAGTGTTTTTTACAGGTACGGCTGGAAATAGGCCTAGATTGACATAAAAGCCTTCGCTCATCATTCGGTTGACAAAGTTATAGCCTGTTTTTGGCATTCCTGTTCCTATAAAGAATACTGGCGAGTCATTAGTGTCAACCAGTGGTAATTCCGTTTGCTTTAAGAGGGCATTAAAATATTGAGTACGTTCCCTTAAATCGTTTTGAAGTTTATAAATTTCAGGTGTCAAATGAATTTTAGCGGATGCTGTGGCTGCTGCCACGGACGCAGGTTCCAATTGTGCTGAAAAGGTCAATGGACCTCCAAAGGTTTTTATCTTATGATGGAGCTTTGCATTTGAACAGACCAAAACCGCACCACTTGCGCCAAAGGTCTTGCTTAAAGTTCCAAACAGTAACATATTCTCAGAAAGTTCCTTGAGTTCACTCAACACATACCCTGTTCCGTGTTCACCGATCCAACTCATTCCGTGTACGTCATCCATGTAAAGATGTAATTGAGGATATTTTAAACACAGTGATTTCAAGTCCTTAATAGGGGCGAAATCGCCATACATGGAATAAATCCCGTCTGCCATATACCAAATTCGTTGTCTCTTAGAGGTCAATGCTTTTATTTTATCCTCCAGCATATTCAAATCATTATGACGGATCATATCAATAGGAACACTTCTGCTCTTTAGAACTTTGGCGGCACTTTGTACACTCCAATGAACTTGATGATCTAAAATAATAGCATCTTGGTCATCCACTGCACTTGGAATGACTCCTAAATGTCCCAACGTACTGTTCTTTGTAATGATGATGGGATTTTGGTACATCTCTTCGACCCGCTCCTCTAATTGTCGATAAAGCGGATTAGAAATATAGGATTTAGATAAAGGAAATTGCGTACCGTACTTTCTGATAGCCTCTATCGCAGCTTCCTTTAATCTAGGATCTTGTTCTAACCCTAAATAGCCTGTTGTTCCAAAATGAAATAATTGCCTATTATTAATCCCGATGGTTCTTCCTGAAAATTGATCTCCTTCTGCATATAAGTGTAATACGCCTTGTTGCTGCGCATCTGTAAACACCTCATTAACAGTGTTCAAAAAATTATTGTGTTTGATTTTTGCCATATCATTTATATTTATAGACATAAAATTTAGTGGCATTTATTTAAATTTGAGCAATCCTATTTTAACATAATCCCTTACAGACAATTTTTTATCCTTTGTAGATAAATAAAACAAAACATATTTAAATGTTTAATCGATTAACGGTTGAATATTTAATTAATAATTTTTGTAAGTTTATACTGAAAAAACCAGTTTTCTAAGAATTATGCTCACCTTTTTTGAAAATAACTATGCTGAATACCGCTATTTAGATCGCATTCTATTTATCACCTACAAGGATGATATTAGTATCGATTTAAAGGCAGCTGTCCATATCGTAAAAGATCGGCTTATTTTACATGAAGGTCAATCCTTTCCCATATTATGCGATATTCGGGGTATTAAGGAAATCAATAAATCAGCTAGGGATTATTTGGCTATTGAAGGATCTGTTTTAGTTAAAGCAGTTGCTTTTATTATTAAGGATCCTGTTTCTGAAATGTTGTCCAAATTCTATCTACAAACTAGAAAACCCATCATACCAACCAAGTCTTTTGAGCATATTGAGGATGCTCTGATTTTTTTAAATGGATTTGCAAAATCTGCACCCTAAGGAACTATAATTTATAACACTCTCTCAGTTCCAATAATTTCTCTCATGACATATTAATACAAACCATCTATTAATTTATTATGGCGAAAAGAAAAAAAGAAAGAATACATCAAATTAACCACATGTTATTGGAAATGGCCAATGGTAACTTTTTTTACCGCTTGGAACGATCCATGAACAAAGATAGTCTAGAAGCATTGAGTGTTACCCTAAATATGTTGGCAGAAGAGATTCAAGAAGTCATGATTCATCAAGGATTCGCAAATACAAATGATACTATCAAGCACATAGTTCAAATGAGTTTTATATTAGATTCGGAAGGCATCATTAACATGGTAAATAAACATGCTTGTACCCTATTAACCATCGAATATGATGATATGATTGGAATTCCATTTGAGTCTCTTTTAACAGAAAGTTCCCAAACCACTTGGAAGAAGGCATGGAAGACACAACTAAAAAACCAAAACAATGTTTCTGATACCTCCTTAGTGTTAACGTTTAAAACCAAAGAAAACCTATTGATTCCAAATCCCTGTTATTTGACAACATTCCAAAATAAGACAACTAAAGAAAGAAACATCCTGATCACTGTCATCCATCATTCCAAAAGTCAATTTGAGTTGGAAACCGATTTAAAACAACGTGTGACCCAATTCATGGATAATAGCAAGCAATCCAGTAAAACACCAATTACACCTTTAAAACAAAAACTTAGATTAAGTTTTGATGATATTAAAAAACTCAGGGAAGGACATGATTTTATCATTAATAATTTGGATAAAAAACTTCCTTCACTCAAAGAATTTGCGCTCCAATTAGGTACCAATGAATTTAAATTAAAGTATGGGTTCAAGGAACTTTATGGAACAAGTGTCTATCGCTTTTTATTAGAAGAGCGTTTAAAGAAGTCCCAACTGTTAATACAGTATACCGATATGCCTCTTAAACAAATTGCCCATACAATAGGGTTCAAAAGTTTTCCTCATTTCTCTAAAACCTTCAAGGATAGATTTGGATTTAGTCCCAAAATTCTAAGAAAAAAATATTTAGAAAAAAACGGTAATTAGTAATAGCTCTTTTTAATAAATCCCTAACACACAAAAACTTATCCTTTACAAATAAAATTTATTGATGAATTTCACCATATCAAATCAAATGATATGAAAGATTCAACAAGAGTATATCAAATACTAACAAAAACCATAAGCTTTCTTTATGTCATTTTATTTGTATATGCCGCGACTAGTAAGCTCATTGATTTTAATCATTTTACAACACAACTCGCCAGATCACCTTATATTTCTAATTATGCCCATTGGATTTCTTGGGGTATCCCTACGATTGAGTACATCCTAGCTGGACTGTTGGCATTTCAAATCTATACCTTAAAAGCCTTTTACGCAAGCCTTTCACTCATGGTTCTCTTTACGATTTATATCGTGTTCGTTCTCAATTTTAGTGATTCCATTCCATGCTCTTGTGGTGGGGTGTTGTCATCGCTAGGATGGAAAGATCATGTCATTTTCAACATGGTATTTATAGTACTTGCCCTGCTAGGGATTATCGCAACCCATAAACAACAACATATTCAAATTCAAAAATAATACTACGTAGTGCCAGGGGAAGACCGAAAACCTGAAAAAGAGTAGGTCATTAATTTTTTAAAACACATATTATGAAATCTAAAGTTTTTAAAATCATGTTACCAGCTTTTGCTATTTTATTAGCCATAAGCTTATCGTTTGCAACAGAAGCCACTAATTCTAGCCAAATAGGCTATTACAACGATCCTTCTATCCCTGGTATTCAACAGGTGCTAGGTGGTGTAGACTGTCCTGATCATGGAGAAGTTTCTTGTGAGTTCAATGGATTTCAAGTTTATGCAGACCAAGCATTGACGATAAAGTTATATGAAAGAGAATAAACGTCAATTTCTTGTTAAGAAAAGGTGCCAGTGAAGGCACCTTTTTTTTGACTAACTCAAAATAAGACAAGAATTTTATTCATGTCTAAAACTTAAAGATTTCTAATGACCCGCTTTAAATGTCCGCGTGTCATAGCATCCATTTCCTTATTTAAATTTTCATTTATACAATCTTTTAAAGTGAGCAACTGCTCCATAAAAACGGCTTGGGATTGACTACTATAGGTCAATAAATTCTCATCCGCAGTTAAAGGCTTTGTTTTCTGGTTAACAACCAAATCCAAAATATTTACATATGTAGATTGAAGCTCCATTCTATTCCTGTCTATATAGACATCATTTTTCTTTAACTCTTGAAACAGGCTCGACTGCAACTTTGACAACATCTCTAAGGATATTTCTTTAAAACCATGGGAAACTTCCATGTTCTCAAACCGTTTCATCCTTTGTGGGTCTAGCAAACTATATAATAGTTTTAACTGAACTTCCAATACTTTATCAGGATATGTGGAGTAGTGGATCTTAGAAAGACAGGCTGGTTTCACTAACCAATCTGGTGGGTTAAACGCATGAAATCCAATAAAATTCATAGCTTTCTTTTGGATTTCGATGGGAATCGGAGTATAAATATTTCCTTCTTGACCTCCTGATTTATATTGAATTGAATAGCCTCCTATGAGCGATATCACTTGGCTCATCTCATGGTACCATAATTCAAGAATTTTACCATAGAGTCTTTCCATCAAGGCATAATCTTTTTTATTCCTATTCACCATAGGAAGTAATTCAATGACCCGTTTCATGTTTTTCAATCCCAATTCTGTGCTTTTGATCGGATCATTATTATCAACCACTTCATTAGTAGCTCCAGGACCAATGATTTCATCCCTGCCTTTATTGTATCGGTACCAAGGGATGGAATCCTGAAGTCCCACTATTTTTTCTAAATATGGTTTTTCCTCTTCCGTTCTGTGTATGTTGGGAAATACTGTGTAAGCCCATTTTATACTATATACATCCATTGGACCTACCTTTTGAATGAGTAAAGATGGAGGTATACTATCCTCTGGTTGGGGGATATAGTTATGCCTTGTGTAGCTCATAATGCTGGGGGTATGACCCATTTTTTTTAACCAATGAACGTCCCGCATCTTTTCAAAAGGATAAGCATATTCTCCATAATTGTCATCCATTAATCCTAGAGCATGACCGGTTTCATGGGCCACCAAGGATTGAATCAATTCACCCATTAAATCATCAGGAAATGGATATTGTTGTGCCCTTTTATCTATTGGAGCGCACCTAATGAAGTAGTCATCCATAAGATGCTGGTAGGAAGACCCAATAAGTATATCCGATTTTAAAATTTCTCCCGATCTAAAATCCACTATTTGTGAAATCGTTGAGCCCGGATTATTTTCATAACCTCTAACATTTCGTTTTTTTCCCCACCGTACTATGGAATGGTTTACACTGTTAATAATCCTACTTTCTGAATCGTCGAGAATTTCTTTAACCTGAATAGCATTTTTAAATCCGGCCGCCTCAAAAGCTCGAAGCCATTCTAATATCCCTGCCTTCACATAGGGTCGCCATTTTTTTGGTATCTCGGATGACATAAAAAAAATTATGGGATGTATTGGAACACTGATATCCTCACCCTTATTTTTTTTCTCTAAACGCCATCTTGAAATACTCGCTCGCGGACTTTCTAGTTTGCTGTTTATTGGGCTAGAACTGTCCTCTGAGCCAAAGCCCATCCTATAATCAAATAATCTGGGTTTCATTGTCTTGGGTAAAAGAAACAAACTATAATCCATCGCCTTCGTCAATTTAGTTTGACCTTTAATAATAACAGTTGTAGTTTTTATAATCAATTCGTTTTCAAAATGTATTATTTTCTCTATATAGGATAATTTTGAATCAATCGTTTCCTTTGAACTGGAATCCCAATCCACCGCACCTCCCAAAAATAATTTAGTGATATCGATGCGATGCGTACCCATAACATTGTTCTCTTCAATAATTGGAAATATGTTTATAATATTCCTTAATATGGAAGGGTTATTGTTTATTGGAAGGATAACACCAAGTTGGGATTGCACCCTAGGGGATTCCAAAACAATATCATGCAAACGCCGAGTCCAACGTATTTGCATATACTGATGTTTGTATCCATCACCATGTCTAACAAAGAGCATATCTTTATTTAACATGGAATCCGTAACATCCAAATAGACTTTATCATCCACAAGCTGTGCACCAAAAAAATCCTTCTTAGGTATTATCTTACCAAAAGCTATGTTGTTGACTTTTGGATTAACAGTTGGAATAGCTATAGTATTAAATCCCCATACCTTAATTGATAAAAGACTAACTAAAATAAAAATCCTCATTATTATATATCATTTAAATTCGATTGAACAGAATGAAATAGTGGTAAGCTGATTCATGGACCATCTATACCATGAGTTTTAACAACAAATAGATTCCATATTACTGACAAATACATTGTTTTTAACTATTCCTAACGAAACTATTACACCTATTCCTTTTAATTATTTATTTAGTAGCCAGTATTTTGAGGTTTCAAATTCGGATTTATCTCCAATTCTGTCTCTGGAATTGGCAATAATAAATCGGATGCTTGCCAATTTGATTTTATTGGGCTTAATCTCTCGTCTGCAAGCCCGTATCGTTTAAGATCAAACCACCGTTGTCCTAGCTCTGTAAACAACTCCACACGACGTTCCCGTAAAATAGCAGACAATAGTTCATTTACATTGCTTGCATCTGTATTATCCAACCCAGCACGGTTCCTTATAGCATTCAAATCTTCCTGCGCCCCAGCAATATTTCCCATATGCGCTAGGGATTCTGCACGTATCAAATACTGCTCAGATAATCGAAAAATTATTGAATATTCCAAAGATGACTTCTCACTTAAAATGGCCTTGTATTTGTTTGCATACTGTAATGTTGTTAGACCATCTTTGCTGGTCATACTATCAATCCAATGAGTAGCTCTTAAATCATCGGATTCAAAGGCATTAAGTAAGCCATCGCTTAATGCATAGGCTTGCCCTGGTATAGCTTGAATTACAAACTGAATGGCTTCGTAGGTATTATTGTTAGAAATGCCATTAGGCTTGAATTGCCAAAGTGTTTCTGCAGAGTTCTTTAAAAAGACATGGGTGATATCTGGCTCCAGATTATATGAATTTATAAGAATATCCGACGTACTCTTCGCCATTTCCCAATTTTCCGTATAAAGATACATACGCGCCAATAAAGCATTTGCAACAGATTTTGTCGGTATAACATGTTCCCCTGACCAATCGGAACTATCCATTAACTGTACGGCTTCAATAAGATCTTTTATTATGAGGTCATAAACGACACTGACAGAGTTACGTTCCACGGTATTGTTTTTAATATAATCAGGAGTGGTAATATATGGGATATCCCCATAAAGATCTACTAATAAGCTATGAAGATAAGCCCTAACAAACAAGGCCTGCCCTTTAAACTTCTTTTGGTCGTCCAAGGATAATTTAATAGAATTATCTACTCCCTTAATAATAACATTCGCAGCATATATAACATTATAAGCATTCTTCCACCAGCCTTCCACAATGGTATTCGATGGAGTCAATGTATTTTGATAGTATTCGATATAATTGGAATCAAACTGATAGTAATCTAATTCATCGCTATAAATACCCATGATGGCACTCAATCCGAAATTTCCTGATACCATGCCTTCATCTCGCATCTGGCTATAGATATAGGCCAATGCCGATTCTACAGTCGCTGGATCCTGAAAGACTGTTTCTGAAGTTAAGGTATTCTTAGGCTGATTGACCTCAACAAAATCTGTACATCCCAACATAGAGATGTATAAAAATAAAACCGAAAGAGTTTTAATACTCCTACCTGCCTTTAGAGATAAATGATATTGAAGATTACGTATATAAAAATTGTTGTTTGTAAATTGCATAATATTAAAGTTTTAAGTTAAAAACCTACTTGTACCCCAAAAGTAATTTGGCGAAGTGGTGGCAAAATTAATTGTGATGACTGTTCGGGGTCTGGACCATCATATTTAGTAATGGTTAATAGATTTTGCCCTTGTAGGTACACGTTTATATCCATGTCATGGCTGATTCCCTTAGGAATTCTATAATTTAATGATATATTCCTCAGTCGTAAAAATGAAGCGTCAGACACAGCGGCACTACTCCTTTTTTGATTACCCCCATTAGAACTTAGGCTACCGTTAAATCCGGCAGAAGGTTTCATAACAGACACATTATCACCTGGTGCCTGCCATCTATCCAAGAGTGCCGTTGAAGCATTATTTCTATACCCTGGAGTAGCTTGAACTCTAAGATTATTATAGGATTTTTGGTTTTTATATTGAAAGAAAAAATCAAGTGTTAGGTCTTTATAGTTTAGTGTATTGCCTATACCACCATAAAATTTGGGAGCTAAATCTTCAATCCACTTTCTATCCCCTATACTGTTTATTTTGCCATCGTTATTATAATCCTCAAATTGATACAGTCCTGTTTCCGGATCCACCCCTAAAGCATGATATAAATGAACAATACTTAAAGACTGCCCTATTTCATATTTATTGGCAAATGTGGATGTTTCCAATCCAGGAAACCTAATTAATTTGTTTTTCGGTACGGTTAGGTTAATGGTCGTTTGCCATTTAAAATTTTTGGTTTGAATATTGGTGGTGTGCAAATCCATCTCAAAACCAGTATTTTGAACAGTGGCATCAAAATTCCCTGTTAGTTCAGAGAACCCAGTGGTAGCCGCTAAAGGAATTCCAATAAGTTGATTTGATGAACGATTTCGATACCAAGAGAAATTTAGAAGTAACTGGTCCTTAAAAAACCCAAGTTCCAAAGCTGCTTCTAGTTTTTTATTGATTTCCCAACCAAATATGGGATTAAAAATACCTGTCGGCCTCAATTCAGCAGTCCCATTATAATCTGAGCCTGTAACGCTATAGGTGTCCAAAAACTTATAATCTCCAATATTGTCACTCCCTGTTGTACCATAAGTACCTCGTATTTTACCAAAGCTTAATAGGTCATTATCCTTTAAAAAATCTTCCTCAGAAAACAACCAAGCGACTCCAATGGCTCCAAAATTACCAAACTGTCTCCCAGGGCCAAAGCGTGAGGATCCATCCCTACGTCCTGTAAGGTTTAAAATATATTTATCTTTCCAGTTTAAGTTAACACGACCATATATGGCATGATAACTATATTCGCTATCGTTGTCTTGTTTAATCTCCAATGTGCTAGCCGCAGCCAAATTAAAGATCAGACTATTGTTAGGAAATCCAGTCCCTTTTTGCACCAATTGCTCTGAATCCTGACGTTGAAATGTGGCTCCTACCAACATGTTCAACGTTAAATCATTCCAATAAACCTTATAATTCAATTGGGGCTCAACAATCCACGATTGACGGGTCGCACTGTTTGTAGTTATGGAAGAATAATTTTCTGGGGTAAAACCAAAACCAGGATTTCTTGCAGAGCTTGGTAAAATCCTGTAGGATTCTAACCAATACTTGTTATATCCCAAATTAGTCTTGAGGTTTAAATTAGGGCATAATATATAGGTTAAACCAGCATTGAGTATAAGCGTATTAATGGTTGCCCTATAGTCTTCTTCCATGGATGCCAAAGGATTATTCCAAGTATTGTTTTCCCAATTTAATTGACCATTTGAATCGTATAATGCAGGTGCATTAGGCATCAGATTATACGCCTCTTCTGTTAAATCGGTACGGGGCATTTTATTGGTTTCAAGACTATAACTGGTAGATAAGTTTATCTTGAAACGCTCATCTAGGGATTGATGGTCTATAGCACTGTGAAATGTAGATTTCTTATAATTAGAATCTCCAGGAAATACCGTTGTCTCTTTTTGATGGGCTCCACTGATTAAAAATTGAGTTTGATCGCTTCCCCCAGAAATAGATAACTGAACATTATTTCGGTAGGCAGTACCACCTATCAATTCTTTTTGCCAATCGGTATAACGGTTCTGATCCCAAATCTTAACATCAGGCCAAATATAGTCGTATGCTGGGTTATCAAGATAAGGACCAAAAGTATCGTTTATAATTCCTTCCCTACGAGTTGCCAAATACTGCTCAGTGTTCATAAGATCCAAAAAATGAGATACCTTTCCTAAGCTGCTGTTTATATTAAGTTTAAATTGCGTTTTTCCTATCTTCCCTTTCTTGGTGGTTATAAGTACCACTCCATTGGCGCCTCTTGCTCCATAAATTGCTGTTGCATCAGCATCTTTTAAGACCTCAATGCTTTCAATATCGTTAGGATTGATAGCATTTAATGGACTTATATTAGCTCCATTGATACCAACGGAAACTTCCACAGCCCCTAATGATTGTGACCCATATGGAACCCCATCAACTATAAACAATGGGTCTGAACCACTATTTAAAAAGTTTTTACCTCGAATTTCAATATTATAACCACCTCCAGGCACTCCTGTAGTCTGTACAACGTTCACTCCTGACAAATGTCCTTGCATAGCAGCTAACGGATTGTTTACAGGTTGTTTTTCAATCGTTTGAGCTTTAATGGTAGCAATACTACCAGTACGTTCTCTATCTTTCACTCGATAATATCCTGCGTTGATCTCTACGGTATCCAAGGACATGACCTCGGGTTCCATGATGACATTTAACTCATTACGACTATGTACAGGAATTTCTTGAGTTTTAAAACCAACAAAGGAGAATACCAACACCTGATTATCATTAACATCTAGAGTATACCCACCGTTAAAATCGGAGGTCGTTCCTCTCTGAGTTCCTTTAACTATAATGGACACTCCTGCTAGGGGCACCCCATTACTATCAGTGATTTTCCCATGAATCTGGGACTGTGGCATTAAACCAACAACATGTGTGTTGGTATATAACATCTCATTTTTGGCAAAGCTATGGGCATACAATGAGACACAAAAGATTTGGATAACACAGAATAGGACAAGCCTACCCGCATATATTGGATTATTTTTCATAATTTTGAATTAGTATTAAACATATTTTTGTTAAATCGGAGCCTCCTACAAGACTGTGCAAAAAGTTTGTTGGAGGTTTTTTTGTATTTGTATTTGGTTTTATGTCATAGGCATTTGTATTTGATATTAGTTAGTAATCTATCATTACGGAAAGCCAACCACCGTAGTCTGTTATAGCCAAACGGTGGCGGTGTCTTTCCAACTAATTCAAAGGGTATTTTATAACATGCCAAACGCATAGCATTTAGGTATGGAAAC
>TARA_R110002033_G_scaffold27831_3_pt1 | contig 17012 bp, 22 predicted proteins | sample TARA_R110002033 | Tara Oceans TARA_R110002033 (sample SAMEA4397051) | marine metagenome | biome: Polar Biome; feature: [SRF] surface water layer (ENVO:00010504); material: water (ENVO:00002006), including particulate matter (ENVO:01000060) such as... | depth 5 m
ATGTATCCTCCGTGTTATTAAAAAGGTGAGAGGTCCAGTGATGTAGGCATACGTTTGTCTATTTTCAATCACCAACATTGAGCCCCCTTAATTTGCCTGCGGGCACCTCTCGTTCAAAATTAGCGTAGTCGTGGTACGATTTCTGGTTATTATCCCACTTAGCTCGAGCTTCACCGTAAATCTACACTAACATTAAAAAATCTTGCTACTATTTTTTATACTGAGTCGTAGCTTCTCAGGGCTTGATTTTAAGACTGGTTCCAATCCTGTCCTTCATGTTTTGAATAACTTAGGTAACTAATAAGGAACAAAACCCTAAATTATTCTGGCACCTCATTTTAAGCCTTTACTTTCACAAAGTAACCTTCATTAACTAAACGTTTCTGATAGAATCTAAAGATTCTAAGCGGATCCTGTCTAGTTGTAAGATTACCTGCTTTAACCGCTAACGCAACCAAATCCTGTGCCGTAAAGCTGTTCTGATCTATATCAGATTTTTTAGCTTCATTCACAGTCTCAACCAACGCGGTCATTTGTGCTGTTTTGCATTCAGCACCCTTACCAGTGTACTTATACTGGTGTCTTACAGCACCTTTACCAGCACTTACTGGTTTAGGTATAGTGGTCACTTTCGCCTTCATAACAGGCTTAGCAACTTTTTTCACCTGTGCTTTCGCAATCGGTGGTCTCTTTGCAGAGGGTGTAATTGTTATGACTTCCATAACTTTCTCCTTTCTATTTAAAAAATTGCCCTACCCCTGTGGCAGAACATACTATTAATATACCTACCATTAAAACGAAAGTAAAGCAGTATTAGAACGCTGTCAGTCTTGGTCAACATAGGAACGTGTTGGACCATATAAGAGTTCTTTTACATCATCTACAGTATTCCATAGATGTTTCGTTCCTTGGTGTTTAGGTATATCTTCTTCTACATGATTTACTAAATCGTTAAGTAAATCAAGGCTTTCCTCGTACTTCGTTTTCAACTGTTCTAGGGTTAATCTTTGCGCCATACTCGCACCCCCGATACTTCATTCTCTAAGCGATATCTAAGTACAAAATGCCACTGGGGCTGTTGTTTTTTACCGTATGTTCGTGTCGCTTGCGATAAGCGGTTTTTCATACGTTTAGAATCGTCGCCTTCTTTCATTTTAATAAAGATAGAGTCCCCCGCTCCCATTTGTGAGAATGGATATCGAGTTTGAGCTCCTCTCGTATCTTCAGGCAGTGGTACTCCCTGTTCGATAACAAAACCTTCTACTTCCTGTATGTCTTCTACAGGTAAATCGTTATTATGTAAATATTCTGGTGGTCTCATTAATGCATCTCCTGTGTAATTTTAGCTATACCTTTATTTTCTAAAAATTCTTTCCAAAAAAGAATAATTAGACTCATGTCTTCGGTTCCTGTAAGCTCTTGACAACCTTGAGCTTGCATTGAATTAGCTACTACCTGAGCCAGTTCAGTATTACCTGACTCATGTAGTGCAATCCAAACCAAACTTAATACTTCATCGTTGATAAAATATTGTTTCGGATTTTCTTTTTCCATTAAGCTACCTCTGCATATTTAACAGCTAAGTCGAGTGCTTTGCTTTTACGATTGGCAGCTGCTCCAAACCATGCACTATGTAATGCGTTACCTTCTGTTTGAGACTCACGTAAGTGATCCTCTACATAAGTAACCGCGTTTAACGCTCCCCACCAAGTACCTCTGGCAGATTTGAGTTGTGATCCGGGAGACTCGTCTAGAGCTTCTACTACTAATTTAGGAAACTTGTTAAAGTTATCAATAATCGGTTCTTGCATACCTATAACTTCCCCCTGTTCTCTAAGCTCACGTTCTTTACGGTACTCATCCAGCATAATAGGTTGGTAAATCTCACCTACATACTCAAGCACATCAGAATGTTTAGCTTTCTTTTTAGATAGCAACGTTGCCGCTTCTCTAAACTCTGCCATACGTTCTGTAGATAGCCCTAACGCTTCCTCAGCGGCTTGTATAACGTCATCACCGAACTCTCTAACATGTGGCATACGAAATGAAGCCGTACCGCCTTGTTGTAAAGCAAAAGTAAGGGTGTTATTGCAAACGACTCTTATTGGTGTTAGCTTAATGGTCATTGATCTACCCACAATATGGGGTTGGTTTATTAATAAATAACCTTTAATTTGGTCATCCCCTGCAAGATCAAAGTCTTCTGCTATTTTAGCTAACCCCCAGATTTCTCCGCCATCCTTTAAACTACCTGCAGTTTCCATTGTCATGTGTCCTGCTTCTGTAAAACGTTTAAAGAACTTAAATACTTCTTTATTTTGGATAGGCATATAATCCTTACCGCAATGTGAAAGTATTCGGTTGTCGCTATCGCGTACTATATGGAAAGTGTTGGGTGCCTGTATAATACCAGAGTCCTCGCTCCACTCGGGAGTGTCTAACGTGTAACTTGGTCGTTTACTAACTGACCAATCTAACTGTGCAGCAATCTGCATTTCTTCTGGCGTTAGATTAGGGTCAACTTCGACTCCTAAACCGTGCCAAGGCTTCTGCCCTGTCCACGCCATCGTTTCTACTTGATGTGACATGTTATTCTCCTTTCTGTTGTATGTCGTTAATCACCGTAGCCGTTTAGCTACCCTATAAATAATATATAAGAACGTTACGAAAGTAAAGCAGTATTAAGAGCATTCCAGTCGTAAGGAATAGTTAGAGTAAGCAGAGCCTTAGATTTATATCCAGTTTCTACCAGTTCTTGGATTCCTGTCAGGCTGTCTACATGATAGAGTTTGATCTCATCATTTTTACGAGCCATTACAAAGACTTGTCCACCGTGCGAGGCACGTTTAGCTAACCAAGAAATTTGCATTGGTCGTAGAGTAAGTGCATTGCCCGAGTGAATCTCTTTTAATTCTACCCAAAATTCTTTGCCTTTAGCACAACCGTTTACGTCAGGAACTCCTGCTCCGGTCATGCCTGTTTCAATCCGTTGTAAATGTATCTGTGGTAAATTTTTTCGCATTAACAACCATAAATTTTTTTCTTTTGCCACAATTAATTAAATTGACCTAGCTTTTGGATAGGAATCTATACGCATTGCTCTAGCGTTAAAAGTCCCTGCATATTTGTCATTTTTTAACAGGTGGTGTTTTCTTAATGTTCTACGGTTCGATATTACTCGACTATTTTCTGTTAATGTTTCAGCTAAAATAATATACGTTATTCTCAAAATTTCTTCGACATCTTCTACTATTTTTTCTCCGTCGAAATGTAAAGAATTTGTGTGGTCATAATGGTGTTTAGCTTCTTGTAGAATATGATGAGGTACAGAATGCGTAGTCATAGCGAAATCGTCTATGCCATGAGCTACCTCGTGCCTATGTCCGTCTTTTAAATCTACCTTGTAATCTTCTCTATTTCTTTCTGTTGCAGCCTGATGACCGCATTTTTTAGAACAATACATCGCTCTTAGGCGTGTATGTTCTTTTTCACAATATATACATTTTCGTTTTTTAGGCATACTTAAATAGTATACCCCAGTTTTAAGAAAGTAAAGCACTATACGATTACCACCAATTATCAAATCCTGTGTGGGGGGCAGTTTGTTTATTGTCTGCTGCGATCTTTATATTTTTCTCATTTAACCACTCATTAAATGCTGATTTTACGTCTTTCGATAGAGTGTATTCCTTTTTTAATTCGCTCCATTTATTGCGTGCTACGTCTACTCCTACATAATATTCTCCATCGCCTAATTTGCATCGAGTAATAATCTGCCATACCCGTTGTTTACTGATGGCATAGTTCTGCCCTATTTCCTGTAGAGTAGAGCCCATTTTCCATCGTTCATACATCATTTTGTATTTAATCGCGTTTTCTTTTGCTTTTAATTGAGAAATACCTTTCATCTTTTGATCTCCTTTATCTCTCCCCATGATGGTCCAACTTCCATATCAACAAGTAGAGGGACTGTAAGTTTTACACAGTTCTCCATTATCTCTACGATTCGTTTACCTTGTAGAGTGTTTTCTATAGAAATATCAACTTCATCATGAACTTGTAAGTGAGGAACTATTCCTTCCTCCCATAGACCGAGCATTGCTAACTTAGTCATGTCAGCCGCTGATCCCTGAATCAATCGGTTTAGTGCTTTATATGTATATGATCTTTTTAAAGTATCTCCATAACGTTCCTTTGCTTCTTCTAGCGGTAAAGGCGTCGTTCTTTTATAACGATCTTCCCATAGATTAAAACGACAGTGTCTGCCTGCAAACGTTTTTATGTACCCTCTATCCATCGCTACTCGAGCACACTGGTCTTGTAGAGCGCGTATAAAAGGAACTTTAGCGTGATATCTCTGAAAGAGGGTTTCCGCCGCCGTATCGTCTAATCCTAGCTCCTTAATTAGCTTTTCCTTACCCATTCCATAGCTAAGCCCTAAGTTAATCGTTTTAGCTTGTTTACGCGGTATATTAGCCATATCAGCTACTATCTGATGGAAGTCTGCGTTCTTTTCCGTATACTCTGCTACCGCGTCTTTAGCCCCTGCTAATTGCATTTGACTAGCGTAGTGTACTGTTAGTCTAGGTTCTTGTTGCGAGTAATCAAACACTCCCCACTGGCAACCTTCTTCAGGAATAAATAAAGATCGAATCAAGTTACCTATCTCAGGGTCTCTTGCAGGAACTTGTTGTAGATTAGGGTTGCTGTAACTAAATCTCCCACTAACCGTTCCCCCACGGTCATTACGCATAGGATGCGCCTCAGCGTGTATTCTGCCGTTAAAGCAATGTTCCTTAATCATCTTATCAATAAAGGTAGTTCTTGCCTTGTTGAGCTTCCTAGCGCGTATAATTAGCCGAGGTAGTTCATGTTCATGGGACTCTAACCAATCCCTTTGGAAACTAGCCATACCTTTCTCTGTTTTAGGATACCATAGACTATTCTTATCAAAGATTTTTTGTAAAGAAGCATTTGCCCAAAGATTTACATCACTGCCGTATTTACGTTTGATCTCTACCTGTATCTTTTGCTCTTCTACCGATAGTTTCTTGCTAATACTCTCGGCTTTATCTTCATCGACTCTAACTCCTCGCCAACGCATCTCTAGTAACATTGGAATTAATCGACACTCCATCTCTAATATCTTATCTAGGTTCTGTTCTGTAATCTCACCCTTTAATTTATCCCAAAGTTTTAAAGTCAATGCTGCATCTTGCTCACCGTAAGGTCCAACGTATTTTGAAGGCAGTTTATACATCTGTGATTTTGGATTAATACCAAAAGCGAGGGCTGCATCTTGTAATAAGGACTCGTCTTTCTTTTCATCACAATAATGACTGCCTAGATTATCTAAAGAATAGGAATATCTATTCTCATCAATCAAAGGAGCGGCGATAATGGTATCGAGTATTTGACCCTTCACATCGACTCCTTCTCTGCGTAACCAGCCCACATCATAGAGTGCGTTATGGAATATAACTTTGCGTTTAGAAGACGATAGAGTGTTGCGTAACCAACGTAAAACAATATCCTCGTCTAGATTCCCTCCGCCTTCATGACGAATAGGAAAATAACCTTTCCAATCTTTTGTAGCTACTCCTATGCCCACAATATGCCCACGGTTAGTCGCCCATCCGGGACCACACGTCATAAGATGTGGGTCATAGGTTTCTAAGTCGATAGCTATCGTTTCCCTTTCATCAAAAGTAGGAAAAACCGCAGGAATAGACCAACTACTCTCTGGAGCAAAAATAGGTTGTTGCATTATTTTTTCTTTTTATTCACTTTTTTCCTAACAGGTGCTTTACCGCCGACCCATGCTTCATTTATATTGGGGGTAGCTTTGTTGTCTTTTCTGTAACGACCTTTTTTACTACGCGCTCTTTTTGGCGTAACTTTAATTGATTGTTTTGTTTTAGTTATAACCATTTCTACAGGTTTAAAATCCTTTTTTGGAGCGAATTTATCTAAAACTACTTCAGCTTCTTCCATTGCTTTATCTAAGGTATTAGTAGACCGTTTTACTTCTTCTGGTTTTTCTTCACTACTGAAAAAATTTACTATTGATTTCCAAAAACTCATTTTATTCTCCTTCTTTTTCGTTATCTATAATTAAATCTCTCGGACCATCATCACCATAAACTAATTGATTCTCTACCAGAATTAAATATCTGCGTAAATCTCTAATATCGTCTAAGAGACCCTCCTCTCCTGCATAAACATCTCCTGCCTCAAAAATATCCCAGTTATGTTCTTCTGATTGATTTTCAATGCGGTCGAACTTGCGTGCTAACATCATAAACGCACCTACACCTCCACGACGTTTCCACGAATCACCATAAGACTCCTCGGCTCTTTTTAAAGAGTTTACGTCCTCTTGTGCAATATTTTTCATATTTTCCCACTTAGTCATTCCTTTCTCCTTTATTTTCAAAATTTTCTTTTCTTTTTAGTAACCAATCGGTACAGGCTTTTTTCCAATCTAAAGGTACAATATATTGAGCCTCTGCTAACGCTTTATCGTAATCTCTTTCCTTATGAGCCGAATAAGCACCCAGCATAGGGTGAGCAATACTTTTAAATGCGAAGTTCTCCCACCCGTTAGAAATAGTTATGTTTCTAGATTCGAAATCCATAAAATCATTTAACTCCTCATCAAACGTTTCTGTATTAGTTATTAAAGGATGATAGATATCATCCGTATCGTATAGAGTTCGTCTAACGTCTACATAGAAAGGGTCTATAGTTAAATGTTTTAACCTATCCCATAATTCATTTTGATAGACATGAAAACTATCACTAACCTGTCGATAATACCCCATATCAACACCTATCATTGATGCCATATACTCTTGTAACATAGACATATGGACAGCATTAGCTCCGTAAACTCCCCACACCATATCGTTAGAACGACAACAAACTGTCATGTCTAATTTATTGTCTCGTATTTTAAAATAGATATGCGTATTACACGGCACATCTTTGCCTCTACGGTTTAAATCACCCTCCACATCCCACATTTGCAATACGGCACGTCTATCATCAGGGTTTTCTTTTAACATATCTATAATAGGTTGTAGTTGGTCTTGTTGGAAATAACTTCTCCACCGCCAACCGTATGCTCCCCACAATATAGCACCATCATCAGAGAAGTTTTCCATAGTCTTAACAAAATACTTAACTGTTTTTAAATCATTAGCACCGTTTAACATCCATAACCCTTCTATGAAATGGAAGAAAGGATTTGCATCTCTTTCCGGTATAAGACAAACTCTTTCCCAAGGTTTTTGGTAAGTAGTGGTTACGGGAGTTGTTGCCTCATAAGTCACACCATTACGGCTTTCTTGTATGCGATAATTAACAGGACTTTTAAATAAATCAATGCCGTTTAACAAAGCATCGTTTACATTAGTCGCTGAAATTGTTTTCATAGATTTTCTCGATACTCTTTTGTTAGTTCTTCTATTAAAAACTGTATTTGTTCTTTAGTGAGTAAGGGTAGTTTTCTTTTAACAAAAGAAATTGCCATTTTTTCAGAGGTAGTTACTTTCAAGAAAAATGCGATTTCTAAAAACTGTGTATAAAAAATATCCACAGAATCAATAAAATCCTCTATAAGTATTGATTCTTCCTCTGTCCTTTCTTCTTGTTCTATTGCTAAATCGCTCATTTTTGACATACTTTTATTCCTTCTTCTATTAATGGAAGATTCTCATTATATTTATAAATAGACCGTGTTCTTCCTTGTCCTTTAATTATCCTAGAATATTTATCGAACTCACAAAGCCCCCCTTCTATTTCACGCATTTCATAAGGTAAGTCTTTTCGATTAAACCAAATCATGTACTTTTGAGTAACAGTTTCATATAAGTCATTCATCTCTTTATTCCAATCATGACTGCGTTTGCAAAACTCTAAATCACGACCAGTTAGTCGATTGAGTCCTCGCATCGCTCCGGGACCAGCATTAGCCCACGTTAATCTATCTTCTGCGTTTTGCAATAGATAGGTGTGCCTTAAATCAGTAACTACTTCGTATGCCATAAATGGACCCATGTACGGGTACTTCAAAATAAGATTCCATGTCTTTTCTAAAGAAGATTCTTTCTTTATCCACTGTTCCCCTAATGTGTCTATGATGTAGTTACGGTCTTGCCACATATGAGAAATACATTCAGCAACACCTGTTACCTTATCCATACGGTTAGGTGTTTTAATAATGTAAGCACCTGTAATCCATTTAGGCTGTTTAGTGATTTCTTCGATAGCTTTCTTTCTATCCCAATTTAACAACAAGTCATGTTCTATTAAGGTTCTACCTGTGTTTATTAAATTAAACCATCGAAAGATAACCGTAGCCATGATAACACTGGGTTTATCCTGTAACGGATCTCTTATGTGTTTAACAAACCATCGAGTAGTTCTATCATCTTCACGAAATACTTGACAAAATTTAAACTCTTGAAGAACAGTATCATCAGTCCACGGAGGAGGTTGTTTAAGCACTTCCTTTTTAACTCGGATTAACTCTCGCTCCTCTTGCCAGTAAATGAAACGCTCCACTTCTTCTGGAATAAACTCTGTCATTATTTTTTCCTTAACACCCACGTACAGTTGTTAGCGTACTCAGGATAGGGAGCGGCGGCTACAACACGTAAGAATTGTCTACCGTAACGTTGCTCTAACATCTCAAACTGTTCCGTTGACCATGTTTTAGGGTATCTTTTAATACTAGAGTGTGTGGGTATACCATCAACACTTGGTTCTATTTGCTCTCGCATCGCTCTTTTTAACTTAGGTAATTGAATAAACGTGCCTGTAACAGCTTCTATAATGAAGTTTCTTTCTAGTTCTTGTTTAAGTTCTTCAAACCCCCACTCATAAATATGATCTTCAGGTAGTTTGTCATTAGAGCCATCGTAGTTAGGGGTCGAAACATACGCTAAACCGTTTGGTCGCAAAGTCCTTGCAGCATCTGTCAACCATGCAGGCACAAACTCAGGTTTCATGTGTTCTATAACTTCTGTGGTCCAGAAAAAGTCTATACTCTCATCTGGTATCTCAAACACTTGTTCAGGGTTTTGAAGGTCTCTAGGAACTGTTAAGTCTTGTATTCTTATCTCTCCATTAAAGTTCTTAAACCAAGTGGATTCTTTAAGTTCTCCTCCTGCATTAGACCAATAAGGGTTTTCTAATTCACATGCTGGGTCTATATCGTAACCAATATATGAACTAATGATATCAGATTTCTTTACTACATACGCTTTGTATAGGTTTCTAAGTGTCCAACATTCTCCACAACCGACTTCAAAAGCGTTTATAGGTCTTTCTAATCGTTTAGCTTCTTCTATACATAAAGTAGATATCTTATCGAAACGGCTCATATGAGCAAGTTCATCCGGTCTCCAGTTGGCTAAAACACCTGCCGAAGCAAGATTCATTCTAGTGTTTTTACTGTCGTTTTCGTTTACTGTTAGTTTCTTTCTTATTGATGACATGGTACCTCCCACCATTTTGGTTTATCTCTACCCTTTTCCCATTTAGCGTAATGTTTTTCGTTCATAACGTAATTACGATAAGCGAGTATAGGGTTCTCGTTTTTATACTCGTCTGGCATACATTGTGCTATCGGTGTTCTCTCTTTAACGTACTTAATATTATCGGGTTGTAGAAATAAAGGGACATCTAGTTTCTTCACACTTGCATGGACTTTATCGTATCTATATGTATATTCTTCACCTAAAGCAAGAAAATGTTCGTATAGCCATCTGTAATTTGCTGAACATTCTCTAGCCCATATAGTACATGGGTGATTTTTATAAGCTGTTTTGTACAAACCTTCTTCCTCTGCCCACTCGTTATCTCCGTCTAGTACTCGGTGCGCTGTGCATAGCATCTGAGCTGTTTCTAATGGCATTTTCACTAACATCTTATCTGGTTGTGCTTGTGCAGATTTAGTTGGGCAATCGTTAAAATAAAATATGTTCATAATATTCTCCTTTCTTTTTAAACATATACCTATATTATCCTTTACTTTTAATACCAAAGTAAAGAACTTTTTATAATTGATAGCAGCGTGTTGTTTGCGGCTCAATTAGAAACAAGTTCTCTTTTGTCCTAGTTATTCCTACATAAAATACTCGATTCTCATCATCGGGATTCTCTTGGTAATTTTTATAAACTCGGGTAGTTATATCAGTTAACAACACAACGTTATCTGCTTCGCCGCCTTTTGCAGCGTGGATAGTAGATAAACGTATTCTTGGTTGTTTAGTTATTTTTTCGCCCCTACGCAACATGGCTCTTATGTAACTAATCTCTTTCACGTTCAATAGAGTAAAAACATCGAACCAATGTCCTTTAGGAAGGTCTGGGAACACTATTTTTAAGTCTGCGTATTTTAAAGGTAAAGAAGTATCTAGTGTTTCTAGCTTTTTTGGTTTCTTGACCTTAATATATTTTAAAATATTAGTACACTCTGGAATAGACAGAGCATCTCCTTTAGATAGTCTTTCCCAAAACACAACAGCTCTAACTTTTGCTTGAGGGATACTGGCTCGTCCTTTTATCTCAAAAAACCAACCTTCATTTCTACAATACTCATCTACTTCTTCTAATAAGTAATTGGTTCTAGCTAATACTAGCCACTCCCCTTTTTCCATGTTGATTAATTCGATAGAAGGCTCCCAACGAACTAATCCTTTCTCTTTTCTAGGTGTCCATTCTTTATGAATCCTAGAACGTACTTGTTTAATACAGCCATTAGCGATAGCGTGTACTGCAGAAGGGACTCGATAGGATTGTTTTAATACCATAGCGTTCTTAGAATTTTTAATCAAGTAAGCTACATCTGCTCCCGCCCATTTATAAATAGCTTGGTCATCGTCTCCAGCAACATAGATACGTGTTGCTCTTTCTGCTAACTTACGCACCACCGCCCACTGTAAAGGGGACAGGTCTTGGGCTTCATCTACAAACATAACATCTAAAACTGGAATGTCTCCACGTTTAATAAACAACTGCAACATGTCTGTATAATCAATTAACAATCGGTCTTCTTTAAATAAACGAAGTCCTCTAGCAAAACGTTCTAGTTCAAACCACCCTACTGCATCATCTACCTCGTGCCACTGTTCTTTTAACGGAACATCACGCATACGAGCAAGATTTTCTATAAAAGCTAGTCGATCATCATGAGTCATGCCAAAGATATGCCCTTCGTCAGACGTTGTTTTACCTGTTAATTTTAAATTTAGTTTTTCATTAAGGTCGATTATATCAGAACGGTCTACTACACTTTCTCGAGTTAATCCTAGTTGTCTAAACGCTAACGAATGTAATGTTCTAAAGAAGGGTAATTGTCTACTACTGACCTTAAACTTTTGTATCGCTCTTTCTTTTCCTTCATTAACTGCTTTTTTAGTAAATGTAAAAAATCCTATACGTTCTGGTTGTGTGCCTTTTTCTAATTCATCCTCTATCAAACTCAACAACGTACTGGTCTTTCCAGTTCCGGGGGGTCCAAGAATTACTTGAGTGTGAGCAGGAAGGGTCATAAACCACTCCTAAAAGTTAAGCTAGTTCTTTTCTGACAACCTATCAAAGGCGGTATCGAATGGGTAGATTTCATTTGAGAATGACCATCGAACATGTACACGTCACCCTCTTCTAACAAAAACTGATCTGTATCTGGTTTATGTTGAAAAGGTATGTATACTTCACTCGTATTAGTGTCTTTTTTAATATCTTTTAAATAATTATTCCATTCTAAAACCCTAGTTCCTCCGAACGATATACCTAAAACAACATCATCCAAGGTAGGTACGGTGTCTGAGTGATGTGGAATACTATCGTCTCCTGTTTCATACAGACCACATAAACAAAAAGTAAATTCGATAGGTCTATTCATTAGTTCTGAAGCCCATTCTTCTGCTTTAGTTTTAATGTATTTCATTTGTACTGTCCACGGTTCAGGTTTATATAGCTTTCCGGCATAGTCAAACTCAGAAGTTCCATAACCTTTTGTAGGTCTGCCATAAACTGTTTCCCCATCAAATTTTCTTACAGTTGGTTCGTCCCAAGCAACTATATTAGGGTTATCTCCTTGAAATACTTTTTTAGCAAATACTTTCATAGTAGATTATCTTTAAACTCAGGTAAATCATGCGGCTCATCTTGAGCTTTAAACTCCTCTATAAACCAAACGTTCACTCCTCGTCCTTTAATATTAAAGAAAAAGGGCTCTCCTTGTAGTTGTTTTAATTTAGAAGTTAACATATTTCTCTGATAGTCTTTAAAGTTATGTCGAGTTAAGTAATCCATCAGATCACCTAGTCTAAAATAAGTTTTACCATTATCTGTCCACGGTTTATGTAATAACAACTCATCTCTTTCTCTAGCGGGTCTTTCGGTACAGAAATTTTCTAACAACTCTAAAAAATGTCCTTCGGTAGATGATTCTTTAGGAACCTCTACGATAGTTAAACAATCTAATAACTGCTGTATTATCTGTCGCCAAGTGTTTTCTTTAACTTTCGGCGGTATTTTATTCAATGCATCCATACACTTACGTTGGAATCTGTTTTGATTTAATAAATCATCTGTTTCTAGTTCTAATCGACCCCCTTCTACGTCTAAAAACCAAATAGGAGGCTCACTGTCTTGTTTAGTTAAGTTACTGAACAACGGCGTTCCTCCATTAGCACCTATACCAAATTTACGAGTACGACATAAAGGACTGTTACAATGGCTTGCAATCGGTTGGTCATTACAACGGTAGAAGTAATCTTTCCTTTGTAGTTGTTTACCTATCGTCAATACCTCTTGGGCTCCTAATGGTGGTTGCATGTACTGGATATTAATATCTTCTAATCTTTTCTCCCAATCATCTGGGTATTTCTTTCTTAAAAACACACCAACATTAAATAACCCTGAGTTTCGTGTGCCTTTAGGAAAGCCTTGCACAACTAAGTGCTGTAAACAAGGAGGGGATTGGTCTAACCACTCTATTTTTTCAGTTAAGGGGCTGGCTTCTAAACTCTCTAACGTGGTTGGTTTTAAAGTTATCTTTAAAGCATAGTCTAAAAATTCTTGTGGAGTTATTGCTTCTCCATTTTTACCATACGCATACCGAGTAGAATTTTCTCCACCAAAGTACGGCATATTAAGCGTACTACCTCTATCTCCTCGCTCTAATAAAAGTTGTGTTTGTTTAGGGAAGATCTCAGCGTTACCATACCCAATAGAGGCGGCAATCTGACGTAACTTTCTTTGTAACATAGAGGCAGAGATAGGCTCATCTATAAAAAGATATATATGAGCCCCTCCGCTTTTACTACGGCAAACAACTAAAGGGAGTTTTTGTTTAGCTATTTTCTTAGCTAAGTCCTTTAAATCTAACTGGTATTCATCAACGTCTATGGCTCCCCAAACACATTCATTGTGTTCGTCTATAGGAACTATGCCTACGCTTTGTTTACCAGATAAATGACCGCGCCATAACTCTAAAAGATCCTTGTCAGTAAGCTCTTTAGAAATGGTAATATTTTTACCATTTGCTTTTCCATCTTCTCTTAAATCATTACTAGCGGTAAATGTCCCATACGCTTGACGTAATCCTGCGAAACGTTTAGCAAAATCCTCTGCTAACGACATAAACTCTCTCCGTATTGGTTAAAATGGTATGTCGTCTTTAGGAGTGTTTACTGCATCGTCTCTTTGCTGTTCTTCTTTAACTTTAACATCACCAGACCTAGCCGCAGACATAAAATCCCTAGCCATAAGAGCTACAGATAATTCTGTTGGACCCTCTTGGTTAATCGAATAACCATTCCAACTGCCTTTATCATTAGATTGAGTAATAGTAGAAAGTTTATAGGTGTTAGCAAACATAGGTGCTTGTACCGATTCGCCTTTATTATTCTGAACTCGAGCCATTCTTAACATACTTAACCACTTCCTAGAAACACCTAGTTGGGTTGAAGTAAAAGCCAAGACCGCTTGTTGTGGTTCGGGTTCTAAAACTAACACGAAATATTGCGCGGTTTCAACGATTTCATTTCCCTCTGGAGTATAGGTTCGCCTAGAAGCATCTCTAGTGCACTTAGAAAGTATAGAAATATCGTGGTTAGCGTTAATCAAACCACCGCCTTTCTCTCTAGGAATCCATTCAATATACTTTTTATTATACGCACAAGGTACGATAGAAATACCTTTTTCACCGTCATAATACAAATTAGTAACTGTATTATATAAATCACCTGCGCTTGCCCCTTCTACATAACCACCGTTTTGTTTCTGTAGTTGTGGTGAAAGGGGTTGTAGTACTCTAATAAAGGGGATTGCATAATCCTCTGTAGTAGTTTCTTCTAGTCCTGTGCCTCCAGATAACAAATTATCATCGAAGGTGCTGACAGCTGATTCTTTTTTCTCAGCTAATTCAGTTTTTGGGTTTGCCATAATTTTAACCTCTTTTAATTGTTGCTTTAGTACCAATATAGATACCAAATGGTTCAGTTGGAATGTCGTTACCAGACGTAAGCTGTTCTCTTACAAACGCTTTTAACGTACTGGGGTGAACGCTTTGACGAACTTCAGGAGATAACCCTCTAGCTTGCAGAGCGTAAACAGTTTCGCTTACAACTCCGCTTTCATCACGTCCGAACTTCATTAGAACTTCGTTCTTAATCAGTCCTTCGTGACCATTAGATACTAGCCATTCATACGCTACCTCTTGATTTGCTTTCGATATATGAGCACTGTAGAACTCACCTATGGAAATTTTCTCTCCACTGCTAAGTACTATCTCATTAAGTCCTGCGGCTTGCATAGCATCAGGTAACTCTTGCTCCGAAATCAAACGTAACTCTTCTTTTTTAGCTTTAACAGCTCCTTCTAATTCTGCTAACTCAGAGCCGACTTGCAACTGTTTATTAGCTAGATTAGAAACTACAGAAAGCTCATTATCAGTTGCTTCGTTGTTCCACTCTCGAACACTTTCAGCACCAACAAGGTCTTCAAACGTAGGTGTTTCTGCCATTATATTTCTCCTTTCTGATGTAGGTCGATTTTAACAGGGTAGTACATACCTTCCTGTCTATCCCATTTAAGGATACTATATCTTCCTCGGTTATAAAATGCAGCGATTGAACATGCTACGCCAATCGCGGCGGGGTCGCCAATTAATAATAAGTAATCCTCATCCTTAAAGTCTTTTAGAATACTCTTCATTCTACGGACTGAAGGAGAAGCACTTAACATTATTTGGGTGTTAGACGGTAATAAAACTTCAAAATCACCATACTGACTGGCTGAAGCTATGTTTCGTCCGGGAACTTCTTGTACGACATAAACTGTCAATGTTTTTCTCCTTTCTTATTTCTTATTTCTTAGTAGACCTTATAAATAATATATACGAACTACGGCAAAGTAAAGGGCAGATATTACTATTATTAGTATTATATTTTTAAAAAATAAAAACTTTTTAAGAAAAATTTTACGAAAAGTACTAATATCGGTAATAATCTAATAGATTTTAAGGAAATCTCAATGTTTTAGAGTAACACAGTCTATTAGTTTTCAAGTTAATTCTATTAGAAACTCCTAATTCTATTAGAGGGCATGGGAAATTCTTTTATTTTGAGCTTATATTAAATAGTTTTGTAATATATAATGGGAACTAGAAATTAGAAAGGTTACTATGAAATACAAATTTAAAACGAAGCCGTATGCACATCAGTTATTGGCATTATCTAAGTCTTGGAACAAGCCTGAATATGCTTACTTCATGGAAATGGGGACAGGTAAATCTAAGGTTCTAATAGATAATATAGCGGTTCTATATGATCGAGGGGGGATTAATGCCGCTATAATCATCGCTCCTAAAGGTGTGTATAGAAACTGGTCAGAAAAAGAGATTCCTATACACATGCCAGACCACGTAGAAAAACAGGTAGCGGTCTGGAATCCAGCACCTAATAAGAAACAAAAGAAAGCGTTACTCGATTTATTTGAAGTCACTTCTGATTTAAAAATATTAGTTATTAATGTAGATGCGTTTAGCACTAAGAAAGGAGTCACTTTTGTAGGGAAATTTATCTTAGCGCATAGTGTTTTAATAGCGGTTGACGAATCAACTACGATTAAAAACCCGAAAGCCCAACGTACTAAGAGTTTGTTAAAACTTGCTATCAACACTAAGTATCGTAGAATCTTAACAGGTTTCCCTGTAACGCAATCCCCTTTAGATTTATACAGTCAAAGTGCTTTCTTATCTAAACAACTACTAGGATACGATTCTTTTTATTCTTTTCAAAATCGTTATGCTAAATTGTTTAACAGGCAGATGGGGCAACGAACTTTTAGGCAAGTAACAGGATACCAGAACCTCGGAGAACTGACCACGCGCTTAGCAGACTTTTCTTATCGGGTACTGAAAAAGGAATGTTTAGACCTACCTGATAAAGTCTATCAGAAAAGGGAAGTACCGCTCACTCCGGAACAATATAAAGTCTATAAACAATTAAAAGATTATGCGATAGCTGAATTAGAATCTAAAGAAATGGTTAGCGTTACTTCGGTACTTACCCAAATTTTAAGACTACACCAAGTCGTTTGTGGCTTTGTTAAACATGATAATGGCGAAGAAGTTGAGATTAAAAACAATCGTTTAGACGAACTTATTAATATTTTACAGGAAGTACAGGGTAAAACAATTATCTGGGCGAATTATCGTTACGATATTAAACGCATATTAAAAACGTTACAAAATATAACAGGGAGTGAAAGTGTTGCTACTTATTACGGGGATACCCCTGATGACGAGAGACAAAAAGTAATTACTCGGTTTCAAGACCCTGATTCAGAGTTAAAATATTTAGTTAGTAACGTACAAACCGGAGGGTACGGTATTACATTGACCGCGGCGAGTAATGTTATCTACTACTCTAACAATTATGATTTAGAGAAACGACTACAGTCCGAGGATCGTGCTCATCGGATAGGGCAAA
>TARA_R110002033_G_scaffold28871_5_pt1 | contig 16984 bp, 14 predicted proteins | sample TARA_R110002033 | Tara Oceans TARA_R110002033 (sample SAMEA4397051) | marine metagenome | biome: Polar Biome; feature: [SRF] surface water layer (ENVO:00010504); material: water (ENVO:00002006), including particulate matter (ENVO:01000060) such as... | depth 5 m
GAATTTTATAATTGAGTTAGTAACAAATAAGTACTAAAATTTAAACGTATGAAAAAGCAATATATTTATGTATTTCTAGCCGCATTGGTAATGACAATGGCATCTTGTAGTAAAGGTGATGGCGAAACTATTCAAGAACCAGCAAAAAGCAATGCGAAACAAATTACCAGTTTTGTTTTTAAGGCAATTGATAATGATGCTATAACTTTAGATGTTACTGCCATTATTAACGAAGCCAATAAAACAATTAGTGCTACTGTTGCCAATGGTACTGATATTAAAGCGTTAATGCCTACTCTAGTAGTTTCGGACAAAGCCATAACCGGGCCATCTGGAGCAAAAAATTTTTCATCTCCAGTAGACTATGTCGTTAGTGCTGAGGATGGGACGAGTGCTACCTATTCAGTAACAGTTGGCATCGCGCTTAATAGTACAAAAGAAATCATAAGTTTTGCGTTTAGAAAGGAAGATAACCAGTTATATGGCGATGATACGGTAACTGCAACTATTGATGAAGAAAATAAAACCATAACTGCTACAGTTTCCTATAGTGCCAATGCCGCATTATTGATTCCAAGTATTGTCGTTTCGTCTAATGCCTCTGTTAGTCCCGATGTGTCACAAGATTTTAGTAACCCTGTTGTTTATACCGTTACAGCTGAAGATGGCACCACAACAACGTATCAAGTACTTTTAGAAATAACCTTTACCGATCGGGATGTTTTGATTGCTATATATAATGCTAATCCTGATAATACCTTACCATGGAATCTTGATGACCCAGATGTTACTAGTTGGCAGGGTGTAAGCGTGGACGAAAATAATAATATTATTGGATTGTATTTACTTGCATACCGAGATGGTGGAGAGGGCGCTTATGGATATTCTTTAATTACACTTCCAGAAGAAATTAGTCAGTTGTCCTATTTGAAAATTTTGGATTTAGGGGGTAATGATTTTACAAACATTCCGTCACCAGTTTTAAATTTAAATAACCTAATAGATCTATATTTAGACTACAACAACATTGTTTCGATAACCAATGGAATTGGAAAATTGGAAAATTTAGAAAGATTATTTCTAGATGTTAATAAGTTAAAATCTTTACCACCAGAAATAGGGAAGTTAAAAAGATTAAAATTATTAAGTCTGTATAAAAACAATTTAACAGAATTGCCTAAAGAAATAGGTGAGCTTGTAAACCTGGAAGTGATATATATCGCGGACAACGAGCTTACTAATTTACCTGCCGAATTTGCCCAGCTGACCAAAATAACAAATCTGAATCTTGCATTTAATAAATTTATAGAACTTCCCAAAGACCTAGGGGCTTTCAATTCTATTAGACTATTAGATTTAAGATATAATATTTTAAGTTTTATTCCCCCTGAAATTGGACAATTACCAAACTTAAGGTATCTACACTTATCTAATAATCAACTTACATCAATACCTAAAGAAATAGGAAGTCTGACCAATTTAATTGGGTTGTACTTAGCGGGTAATAACATAAAAACGTTACCAGCGGATGTTTGTAATCTTAGAAATACAGGTACTAATATTAGTACGGATCCAGGAGTTGAATGTAAGTAGAATCAAATCGAGTCAAAATACATATTAAAAATAAACAATCATGAAACGAACATTAACAAATTTTAAAAATTTCTATACAAAATGGAGTGTTTAAAAATTTTAATGGGAGAGCGTAGCGGTTACATACGTTCTCAATTTTATAGTTCACTTGGTATCAAATAATTACTAAATTTTAAACGTATGAAAAAGCAATATATCTATTTATTTCTAGCCGCATTGGTAATGACAATGGCATCTTGTAGTAAAGGTGATGGCGAAACTATTCAAGAACCAGCAAAAAGCAATGCGAAACAAATTACCAGTTTTGTTTTTAAGGCAATTGATAATGATGCAATTACCGAAGATGTTACTGCTGTTATAAACGAAACCAATAAAACAATTAATGCTACTGTTGCTAATGGTACTGATATTAAAGCGTTAACGCCTACGATACTAATTTCCGACAAAGCTGCTGTTAATGAATCTGGGGCAAAAGATTTTTCAGCGCCCGTCGATTTTACCATTACTGCCGAAGATGGTACGAGCGCTACTTATAAAGTCACGGTTGGCATCGCACTTAATAGCACAAAAGAAATCTTAAGTTTTTCGTTTAGAAAGGAAGATAATCAACTGTATGGTGATGAGACCATTACGGCAATCATTGATGATGCAAACAAAACCATCACTGCTACAGTTTCCTATAGTGCCAATGCAGCATTATTAGTACCAAGTATTGAAGTGTCTCCTAATGCATCTGTTAGTCCAGATGTAGCTCAAGATTTTAGCAACCCTGTTGTTTATACCGTAACAGCTGAAGATGGTACTACTACAGAATATCAGGTGCTATTAGAAATTACGTTTACTGATCGGGATGCTTTAATAGCTATTTATAATGCCAATCCAAATAATACGCTTGGTTGGGATTTACAGGATCTTGAAATTGCCAATTGGAATGGTGTTCAATTAGATAATGAAGGTCGATTGAATACTTTAGGAATTTCCTCAAAGCAGCTTACTACAATACCTTTAGAAATAAGTAAGCTGTCACATTTAACAACTTTATTTGCAAATAATAATAACTTTACAGAGGTACCACAAGAGTTTCAAGAACTATCAAACATAGTAGTCCTCTATATAAACAACAATGATTTTACAACTGTTCCAGAGGAAGTTTGGCAACTTTCAAACCTAAAGGTTTTAGCGCTAAGTGGTTTAAACCTTTCATCATTGCCTCCAGAAATTGGAAACCTTAGTCAGTTAACCACCTTATATTTGAATGATAACCAATTAACTACTTTGCCAGATGCATTAAAACAAGTGTCAGGTTTAAAAACACTATACTTATTCGCTAATAACTTTACGAGCATACCTACTATTCTTTTTGAAATTCCAAGTCTCACCACTTTACGCTTAGGCACTAACCAACTAACGGCAATATCAAGCCAAATTGAAGCGTTAATTAATCTACGAGATCTAAGTTTAAATGATAATTCCATAAGATTTGTACCCTCCAATATTTCAAAATTGACCGAATTAAAAAAGCTATATCTTAATAATAATGATATTGTTTCAATCAGCAGTAGTATAGGCTTACTTACTAATTTAGAAGAATTATCTTTTAAAAATAACGATTTGGTGTCTATCCCTCTTGAAATAAAAAATTTGGTCAATTTAACGGTTTTAGACCTGACATTAAATCCAGGATTGATTGCCATTTCTCAAGCAATTTGTGATTTGTCGAATACGGATACTGATGTAAGGTTAGATAGTCAGACTACATGTCAATAAATTACTCAAAAATGAATAGTAAAATAGCCATTCTCAATATAATTGTTTTATTCCTTCTATTTTTTGTGAACACTTCTTTCGCTCAAGAAACAGGCAAAATTGACTACCCTGACTTAGGGATCTCGTTTCATATACCTGAAGGTTGGGTGGGAAATAAAGTAGCGTCGGGCTTTGCCATTACATCTTCAGAAATTGAAGGTGTACTACTGATCATAACCCATGATGTACAAAGCATCCAAGAAATGGAAACGGAAGCAAAAAATGGATTTCAAATTGGAGAAAATACACTTTTAAAGCCCACAAATGGGGTGGAGAAAATATCCGATAATGCTATTGCTGGCATATACGATGGAGTTATTGACACAAAACCTGCCAAGGCCTTGATTGTAGGAATGATAAATCCGTATGGTTACGGACTTACCATTTTATGTGCGACAGGTGCAGACTTGTTTACAGAAGATTTTAGAGCCGCAGGATTTTGGGTTGCGGCATCGGTAAATTTTTATAATCCAGAGGCGCAAACTATAGCTGTAGCATCCCAGACTGAAGCGACTGAAATGAGGGAGCTACTGAAAAACTGCCGCCTAATGTATTTGGAATCTTATAACTCCTCTGGAGGCGGTTATGGCAAAAAAATAAAAATAGATTTATGTGGTCAAGGATATTTTAAGCACTCTGCATATAGCAGTATGGGGGTTGATACGGGTGGTGCCAGTGGAGGGTATGGGAGTTCTAACAAAGGAGCAGGGCATTGGAAAACCTATAAAAATAGTACTAGGCAAGATGTGTTACAACTACAATTTTACAATGGTGAGATTTATGAGTATATTGTAACTATAGATGAAGAAGATAAAACCTATCTAAATGGTGATCGCTATTTTAGAGTATATGATGGGGATTATGGGCCTGATTGTTATTAATTAGTATTTCGAAAATTGAATTCTCACAATTAAATTTTAAACAAATGCATCATTTTCGAGTTGTTCTTCTATTCTGTTTATTTTATATAAATGTTCATGCTCAGAATGATACAATTTCTATTAATAAAGACCTCGAAGTTGCTAAAGAGTTAAGATTTACTGAGCCTATAAAGTCAGATTCAATTTATAACAAAGTCATAGAAAAAGCAAGGCAGGTTGATTTTAAAATGGGAGAATATGAAGCATATTTAAACTTAACCTATGTTTGGTTTTATTCCAATGAGTATGACAATGCAATTAATTATGCTGAACAAAGTCTTAATATTGCAAAGCAATTGGATTATAATGAAGGAATTGGCACTAGTTATGCTAACCTGGGTACTATTTTCACACATAAAGGAGAATATTCAAAAGCAACTGAGAATTACATTCTTGCTTTGCCTTATCAAACTAAAGCAAATGACACAACAGCTCTAATAACTATTAATCAAAATTTAGGATTAATTTTTATGGATCTTAAACAGTATTCAAAGGCAGAAGAGTATTCAAAAAATGGACTGAAATTATCAAAAGAAGTAGATGATAAATCTAAAATTGCAGGTATTGGACTAAACTTAGGTTTACTTTATTTAAATCAAAAACAAGGAGCTAAAGCATTTATACAGTTTAAAGAAATAGAACCATTAGCTATAGAATTAAACAATTCTCAAATAAATTATCATTTGGCTAAAAATTTAGCAGAATATTATTCTGACTATGCTGAAGACAATAATAACTCTCTAAAGTATGCTTTAAATGCATATAATAATATTAAGAATGCCACTTCAGGATATGAAAAATCTTATTCTTTAAATTTACTTGGAGATATTTATTTGAAGATTGGTAATATTGATAGTTCGGAATACTATAATTTGAAAGCACACGAAATTGCAAAAGAAATAAATTCTATTGGGATACAAAGAAATGTGCTATTAAGTTTATCAGAATTAAATGCTGCAAAAAAAAACTATAAAAAAGCCTATAACTACGCATATGAATATATTAAACTTAATGATAGTATTTTAAGCCAAGAGAGTAATCAAAGTATAACAGATCTTACCGTTAAATACGAAACCGAAAAAAAAGACAATGAAATAGCTGCGCAAAAACTGCTATTGCAAGAGCAAGAGAACGATATTCTAAAAAAGAAGAATCAGTATAATATCGCCTTAGGTAGTGGTATCTTTTTTTTACTGGGTAGTATAGGTCTATGGCTATTCTACCGGCAACGGCAAAAATTAAAGAATAATGAAATTTTGGCATTACAAGCTAAACAAGAGGTATTGAAATTAGAAGCATTAATAGATGGAGAAGAAAAAGAACGCAATAGACTGGCACAAGATCTTCATGATGGTATTAATGGAGATCTCGCAGTTATAAAGTATAAGATAAGCTCTATTGAACCTGATAAATTTTCAAAAAAGGAAAAGGTATTTTATGATGATGCCATAAGTATGTTAGACAATGCCGTAGAACAAGTGCGCAGAATTTCGCATAACCTTGCACCTCCTTCCTTACATAATTTTGATTTGATAGAAGCCATTCAACAATTCTGTTCAAAACAAAATGCTTCGAATTCTTTAAATATCAGTTTTCAATATTTTGGTAATAGATTGGTATTGAAAAAAGAAAATGAAACCGCTATTTACCGTATCATTCAAGAGCTACTCCATAATATAATTAAGCATGCGAATGCCACTGAAGCGCTAGTTCAATTAAATAATCATGATGACAAACTCATTATTACCGTTGAAGATAATGGTCAAGGATTTGATACGGATTCTCAGGAGAACGGAATTGGGTTGCAAAATATAAAATCACGGGTCAATTTTTTAAAAGCGAATTTAGATATTAATTCAAGTAAAAAAGGGACTACCTTCTCTATCGAGATCGATCTAAAAAAAACAAAAAATGATTAAAGTAGCGATATGTGATGACCATACCATGGTGCTAAGAGGCATCGAAACAATGTTGGAAGATTCTGATATAATCACTATTTGTGCTACTTATAATTTAGGAAAACAACTCTTAGCCGAAATTGACAATAACCTTCCAAACGTGCTATTATTAGACATTAATTTACCAGATAGTAATGGTATTGAATTATGCAAAGAACTCACTAAAAAACACCCTGAGTTAGCAATTATAGGCTTATCTAACTATAGTGAAACAGGATTTATTAAAAATATGCTTCGAAATGGTGCAAAAGGGTACTTATTAAAAAACACAGATAAACAAGAATTACTATTGGCCATCACCACAGTACATAAAGGAGGAACTTATCTTCCAAGAAATATTCAGGATATTTTGTTGAATGAAAGCATTGGAAACCCTTCTCAAATAACCTTTATTCCAAAACTTACACGAAGAGAAACCGAAGTACTTCATCTGGTTGCAAAAGAGCATACCAATCTAGAAATTGCAGATATACTATTTATAAGTACCAAAACGGTAGAAAGTCACCGTAACAACTTAATTCAAAAATTGGGTGTTCGCAATACTGCAGGACTTATAAGAGTAGCTCTTGAAAAAGGATTGCTTGGCTAGCATCAAATCATTTTTCAGCTAATTGACTAACACCATACTAGGGTTTACCCTGACTTTTAAAAACACAGATTTTACCTGATGTATTCCTCGGGTATTAACAGCAACTTACAGCTGTTAATTATTAAATAAAAAATCTGATGAAAACAATTTCTAAACTAATTTTAATCCCCCTAATGGTAACTTTTTTATTCTTTGCGTGTAGCAAAGATGACGACACCCCTGAGCCAGTTCCAATTCCTATTGCAACGCTGAGTAGTATTAGTCCACAAAGCGGCATGAAAGAAGTAGAAGTGACGTTCATCGGTACAAATTTTGGTACCGATAAAAGTAAAGTGAAAGTATTTTTTAATACAACAGAAGCTACAGTACAATCGGTTACGAATACCCAAATTAAAACTATAGCTCCAAGCAATGGCAGCTCAGGTGCTGTAAAGATTATCGTTAATGGTAAAACGGTTTCTGGACCTGTATTTACGTATCTACAACCGACTTTAAGTAGCATTAGTCCAGAAAGTGCCCCAAGAAATGGTAGTGTAACTTTTATTGGGAGTAATTTTGGTACAGACGCCTCCAAAATAAAAGTATTCTTTTCAAACGGATCAATGTCTTCGGCAAATGAGACCGAAGCTGTTATTGAGTCCGTTACCAATACCGAGGTAGTAGTTGTGGTACCTATAGAAGCTGCTACAGGAACTGTAAGGATGGAGGTAGATGGCACTGAATTATCCGGACCTGAGTTTACCGTTTTAGACCCGACATTAACAAGTATAACTCCTTTAAGCGGGGCTGTCGGCACCGAAGTCACAATTACTGGAAGTACTTTTGGCACCGATACTAGCAAGGTTCAGGTATTCTTTAATGGTGTTGAAGCCACTATACAATCATTAACAGATACCGAAATTAAAGTACTGGTGCCAGAAGGTGCAACAACAGGCCTTGTAGAAATATTTATAAATGATGGTGATTTGCCAAATACAGAATTCACAGTGCTGCCGAGTATAATATCAATGAGTCCTGAAAGCGGCATTAAAGAATCGGAAGTCACCATAAATGGTAGTAGCTTCGGAACCAACATTGCTACGGTGGAAGTGTTTTTTAATGGGAAAGAGGCTGAAGTGCTATCTGTTACTGATACAGAAATTAAAGTAAAAGTCCCAGTAAAAGCATTTACAGGTTTGGTAAAAGTAAGTATCGATGGCACTGAATTAATAGGCTCCGTTTTTACCTATATCGTATCCGAAATTGAAGTTTCTACAATTGCTGGAAGTGGTTTTGGTGGGTTCAAAGATGGTATTGGCACCGCTGCTCAATTTCTCTCGCCAATAGGTGTTGCCATAGATAATCTCGATAATATATATGTAGCCGATAGGGATAATTATATATTACGAAAAATTACACCTGATGGAGTGGTTTCAACTTTAGCCGGTGAAGCTACGAAAAATGGAGATGTTAATGGTACAGGATCAGAAGCGAGATTTGCTGGGGTCAACGCCATTGTGTTTACCGAATCAGGTGATATGTTGGTGTCCGATAACGGCAATCATAAAATAAAAAAAGTAACCACAGCTGGGGTGGTAACCACTTTTGCAGGAACAGGTATAAATGGGTCTAATAACGGCCCTGCCTTAAGTGCAACATTTAAGCAAACCGCAGGTATGGCTATAGACAGTCAAGGCAATGTATTTGTCGTTGAGACCGATGATCATAGTATACGTAAAATAACCCCTAGCGGAGAGGTAAGTCTTTTTGCAGGAGGTCAGAATGGAATGAATGATGGTAATGGCACCAATGCCAGATTCACCTTTCCACAGGGAATTGCAGTTGATGCAGCCAATAATTTGTATGTAACAGATGGTGCCAATCATTTAATACGTAAAATAACGCCTAATGCTGATGTAACTACCATTGCAGGAAGCTCATTAGGTTTTGCAGATGGTCAAGGTGCAGCTGCACAATTCAATTTTCCAACTGGCATTGTAGTAGATAAACAAGGTGATATCTATGTCGTTGATAAAAGTAATCATAGCATACGTAAAATATCATCCGATGGTAGCGTAACTACTATAGCTGGAGGTGGAACTACTGATGATTTTGATTCTCCATATGGAATTACCATTGATGCTTTAGGAGATTTATACGTGGCCGATCAGTCAAAACATAGAATTCGTAAAATAACTCAGGAGTAATATTTAATTCCCCTGAGGCAACTCAGGGGTTTTCGATTTATTTAGAACTATAGACCTTTAATTAAAAAATGAGTATGAAAATAATATATAAAACAGCAGCAATACTACTATTCACCTTTGTTAGCTGTAGTTGTAGTAAGAATGATGCTATAATTGCGCCCATTTCAGTCTTAAGTGATACTATTTCGCCTAGTAGATTAATTAGCGGCAGTTATATAGTAAACACATTAGCAGGAGGCACTTCAGGGTATCTCGATGGGCAAGGACCCAATGCTCAGTTTGGTGGACCCTTTGCGGTGGCAGTGGATGGACATGGAAATGTTTATGTAGCTGATTATTTTAATCATAAAATCAGAAAAATAACCAGTACAGGGGTTGTAACTACCTTAGCAGGAAGTACACGGGGCTTTGCAGATGGTAAATCGACTGATGCAAAATTTAGCGCTCCATCTGGTATAGCGGTCAGTAAAGATGGGTATGTATACGTAGCAGATACGTATAATAATAAGATAAGGAAAATTACGCCCAACGGTATTGTGAGCACCCTTGCTGGAAGTACATTGGGTAATTTAGATGGTATTCCAGAAACTTGCAAATTTAATCGTCCTTCAGACGTTGCAGTAGATAATGACGGAAATGTATATGTGGCTGATCAGTTTAATCATAGCATCAGGAAAATATGGCATTTTGGTTATGTCACCACACTAGCTGGTAGTACGCAGGGTTTTGCAAATGGTATAGGGGAAGAGGCCAAATTTTCATTGCCTAAACGAATAACAGTAGATACATACGGAAATGTATTTGTAGCAGACCATTCGAATAACAAAGTGCGGAAAATTGCTCCTAATGGTCATGTTAAAACTATCGCTGGAAATACTGATGGAGAGTTTTCGCATCCTTACGGGATAGCTATAGATAATAAGGGAGTTGTTTATGTTGGAGACAATAGCACCAGAATACATAAAATTTCTCGCTCTGGAGAGCTAAGTATCTTTGCAGGAAGCACCCAGGGAAGTCAAGATGGTAATTTAGGCATAGCAACATTTGGTACTCCCTATGGTTTGGCTATTGATTCAAGAGGATCATTATATGTGGCTGATGCAAATAACCACAGAATACGAATAATTAGACGAAAATACTAAGTTAGCCTAGGGTTAAACCAAGCCGATATGCCAATTGGTATTAAGCCTAATTAAAAACAAATCCCGCAGCATGCGGGATTTGTTCATTTAGAAGATTAGTAATAAGATTAAACCTTTATGATATGCGAAATTGCAGTAAAATACTTTTTCATGCTTATGCTATTTTATAAATGACTTTTTAGTATAAATTAGAACAGAAAATGGGCATCTTTATTTAGGTGCCCATTTTTATTTTTTAATTCTTTTTTATGTGAAGTATTGTTGTATCTTTGCAGTCCGAAAATATTGATGTTTATCTTTTGAAGAAAGGTGTCAATTTTCGGGGTGTAGCGTAGCCCGGTTATCGCGCCGCGTTTGGGACGCGGAGGTCGCAGGTTCGAATCCTGCCACCCCGACTTATTAGGAAATCAATTAGTAACAAAAGCTTGGTAATCATATGATTATCAAGCTTTTTTGATTTTAGGACTATAATTTAATTTGGATTGAATTGATTAAAAATGTGACCTATTCGGTTACCTAATTCTAAAATGTATAAAAAAGGTAACCAAATCACATGATTTGACTTTTGTTTTAATGTTCAATTTTTAAAACAAAAACGTATGAAAACTTTAAACACCTTCAGTATTCTGTTTTGGCTAAAACTTGCTAATGCCAAAAACGGAGAAGCACCCCTTTATGCCCGAATTACGGTAAATGGAAAAAGAGCCGAGCTTTCTTTAAAGCAGAAAATAGTAATGGCAGATTGGGATGCAAAGAAGAATCGATTAAAAGGATTAAGTGATAACACTAAAAAAGTCAACACCTATCTTAAACAAGTAAATTCTCAACTCTTTGAAATCTATCAAAATCTAAAAGAGAGAAAAAAAGTTTGTGACTTCAGACCTTCTCAAGGCAAACATTTTAAGAACCGATGAAGGTCAATATGCACTGACGGATATTATTACCTATCATAACGAGCATATGAAATCCACTTTACGTTGGGGAACTCAGAAGAATTATTTTACCACACATAAATATATTTTTCTTTTTCTTAAGCAAAAACATAACACCAGCGATATGTTCTTATCTGAATTGAATTATAAGTTCATTATCGATTTTGAGCGCTACCTAAGAGGACAAAAGTCAATGGGTAACAATAGAAACACATCGAACGTCTTAGAAAGATGATTAGACTCTCCTATAAGATGGAATGGCTGGATAAAAATCCCTTTATAAAATTTGAAGCCAAATACGAGAAGAAAGAAAGAACCTATCTGACATTAGAAGAATTACAAGCCATATAAAATAAAAAATTTAGCATTGAAAGATTGGAATTGATTAAAGATTTGTTTGTTTTTAGTTGCTATACTGGATTATCTTATGGGGATGTCATGAATTTATCAACTAAAAATTTATGCACTGGTATTGATGGTAAACAGTGGATTTATGCCCGACGAGAAAAGACCAGTGTGCCTATGAAAATTCCAATACTCTCAAAAGCGTTGTGCATCATTAAAAAAATATGAAGCAAATCTAGCATCTGTAATAAAGGATAGGCTTTTTCCTACGATATCCAATCAAAAACTAAATTCCTATTTAAAAGAGATAGCCGATGTATGTGGGATAACTAAAAATCTAACCTTTCATATCGCTAGGCACACTTTCGCAACAACGATAACTTTGAGTAATGGCGTTCCTATAGAAACTGTATCCAAATTATTAGGTCATTCTAAAATTACTACGACTCAGATTTATGCTAAAGTTATTGAAAGAAAGGTAAGTGAGGATATGCAGAAGTTAGAGGAGAGTTTTTTATCTTGATAATAGGGAATTGATTAAATATAAAGTTTGATTAGCTAGTAAAAAGAATTCAAGATGTGTTTTTATTGGCACAAAAACAAACTTGCTTTACGCCCGATGGTTGCAAAGAAGGTTAAAAAAATAGAAAAGCAATGAAACTCAAATAGACAGTCTACTTAATTTCGTAAATTGCATATAAGCTATTCACAAAAAAACAATGATATACAAACTATATCCTTTACTACAATTACCTATAGGCACACGAAACCCAGATGACAATAGTCCTATCGATTTTACAAACGCATTTGATGTCATTGTATATATTATTCTGCCTGTACTAATGATTATCTTTTATATCTTTTGGAGAAAGAAGAAAAAGAAAGATAAGAATTAAAATGTCCTGTAGATAACTTATTTATATTTTTCTTATATAAAATTAAAGTTCATCGCATAAAGCGCCCTGATTCGATTTTAATAAACGCTTATCGACCTGAACACTATAAAATCAAAACAGGATCCGGCGCAAGGTTAGTTATGGTAAGATTTGGGGTTTTACTTTTTTTATCCAGAGCATTTTCCTTTTTTAAACTTCATTGGAACACTATACAAGATTAAATGAAATCGAATTTGTGCTGTATTTCATTTACTTCTTTCAGAGCCAATCGCATTCCCTTTTTGATATGATTTTCTTTCAGGATTTGAAATTAGGAAAGGGCTATAAATAGGAGGGGAGCGCCCTCCGTTTTATGCGCCCGCTAATTTCAAATGCTGTTCTTTTGAAATCAAAAAGGTAAGGCAGTCAAAGAAGTGGTTCAAACAAATTATTGAAATGTATATTGGTCAAAAACTACTAAAAAGTTGACCAAGCGAACGTAAGTCAAAAAGGAATTTTTTAAAAAACTATCAAATTAAATTGCTTTTTGGCTTGTGTTCAAGACTTTTCGACGAACCTTTTTTCCTGAAACGAAGTGTAAGGAAAAGGGGTGAGGATTATGTTGAATTACACTATGAATTTTCTTTTTTCAATAAACATTCATTGAATTTATTGAGCTGCGAGCGTTTTTTCAACAAAAACAAAATACATAAAAAATACCGAAAATCTATAAAACCTAGTAAAATAGGGGGTTCCGAAGGAAAATAAAACCATAACATCGCTTTAGCGTGTTATCCTCTTGCTATTCCTTTTTTTTGTTTTAAAAGTTACAATTTAAGTAGTTGCCAACCATATTTATTTATTCATATTTCATTTCTTAAAAAGGAATACTTAATAATAAAATGTATTTCAAAATGTTAGTTATAGATTGTTACTATCATAAAAAAAAGACATTTTACTTTCTACTATTTTTTCTAATTCATTTTGCTTGAATTCAAACCAATTTTTCAATTAAACACCAATCCTGCCATTTTGTAAATACGCTGTTATATGCCGTTTTTCCTTTGGTCACTTTATTTGTCGTTCAATACATGATTTGGTTTAGGTAAACAACGTTCTTTTTAAAATCTAAACATTATTATTGAAGTTCCAACTCTAATACCTTTTTAAACATTGGGTCTTTTTGCAATAAGAATTTTTTTTCAAAGATATCTTCATTTGTTGTTGCTCGTTCATGTAAAAAATCAATTGGATAGGTTACAAAGTATTCTACTTGGTTTTGGAAGATATCTGCTACAGTTTTACAATCGGTGAAATCAATTTGTGGTTCTAATCTAAAAATAAATTTACTATGTGGTAAGCTAAACACAGATGTTCTTGTTTGAACACCTCCTAATAAATTAGGCATTTCGCCGATACTAGTTATGCCTTCGGTTTTATATGCTATACTGGATAAATTATTAGTTGAAGAAAAAATAAATCTATCTTGTAATACATATACTGGGCCATCAAACGGAATTAATTCTTTTTCTGGATAGAAAAAACTATAATCAAGAATAGTACTATAAAACATTTCAATGTCTTTTAGTTGTGGTCCTTCAATATTAAAGGTTAAACCATTCTCAATAATAAAGTCTCGTTTTATACCATTTAATGGACTAAAAACATAACCAATGGTCAGATTCATTTTTAAGGTGTCTTTTAGTATTTTTCCTAAAAACTTACCGTAGGTATTATCACTACCGCCACCATTTCCTCTTACATCTAACACAATTGATTTTACAGGAAATTTATTTACTATTTTTTGAAAGTGGTTAATTAAAGTATCTCCAAACCTTTCATCCATTGTGGGGATTTTACCGTAAAACAATTGCTCTTTTTCAAAGTAATGTGTAATTACAGCGTCTGAATTGCTATTATATCCAAAATTATTTTTTTTCTTCTCTAGGAAAGTAACGGTGTCATTTTTAGTAATATGCAAAGTTTTTTCCTTTTGCATGTTATCTATGAAAGTTAGTTTTAAAGAATTGTTTTTATATATTTCACTAGCGGTATAAAAGTTTTCATGGTACACTTTGTTATTTGCTCTATCCCATCTTAGTGGAGCAATTAATTCTTCCATGTGCTTAACAAATTGGTGGATTTCTTTACCGTTACAACTTATTAATTTCATAGAAGCAGGATAGCTTTTGCCTTTATATGAAAAGGGCAATAAGTTGTAGTACTCTCCATTGCTGTACACCAATTCTAATTTTGTTTGCGTATAAAAGTTTTTATTTAGAAAATCATCATATTTATAATTGTGCGGAAAGTCTAAAGTATCTAAATCTGAAAGACCATTTGGGATCCAATTTGTTTCTATGATATTTAAAAGCCATTTACCGGGTCTACTACTGTGACCATCTTGTGCGACGTTTAACGTTTTTTGGACTAAAAAAAGATAGTCCTCCATAGTTGTTTTTGAAGTGATTTTCCTTTTTAAATTTTTAGTGTGCTCATTAAAATCAATATTTCTTACCTCTTTATTAAACTGAACAATAGGACTTACTTGATTTATATAGGAAACTAAGGAGTCATAATCTACCAACATTTGTGCCTGTGTAAGTTGCGGTGTGCCTTTAAGGTAATTAATTGCCTTGTTGCTATTTTGCGCTATGCTATTAGAAAAACTTAACATTAAAATTACAGTTAAGAAGAAGCTTGCTTGAATTTTCATTTCTTTATTTTTAGTGTAGCACAAAAGTAGAGTTCAACGAACGATGAAAATTGTAAAAATCTGCCAAGTTTTTTAAATGTCATTCCAAATTCCAAATCAGCATTTTATCAACCTGACAGCTTGTTTGTTTGAACTGAGATGGTGTACTATTCGTGTATTTTTTAAATGTTTTAATAAAATGAGATTGGTCTGTGAAATTTAATAAAAAAGCTATTTCAATCAATGGTATGTTTTTTAAAATTAAAGGCATAGCTTCTCTGACTTTTCGTATTTGTAAATATTCTTTTGGAGTAGTTTGCAATTGATTTACAAAGTATCTATGTGTAGAACGATAGCTTTTGCTCAATAAATCATTTAATTCCTCAATTTGATTTGCTTTTATAGTTTCGTTAAATAATAAACTATTGGATATCACTTCATCTCGTAAAATTGAAATAAAAAAACTTTCAATTTCGTTTTGAATAATTTCGAAGGGGTTATTGCTAAATGCAATTTCAAACAGTGGTGTCCAATTTTTGTTTTCATCCAATACATTGTTTTTAAAAATGTTTTGTGAAAGTTTCTCTGCAAAAATAGCCTCCAAACCCATAGGGTTAAAGTTTATACATAACTCTTGATATGGTTGTTCTGTGGTTATTTTTATAGGTTTTTTATAAATACCTGTTAAGTAACTACTGTTTTTTGATGAAGGTAAAATGCTATATTCGTTAGTATTTAATTCAACCATTTTTCCTCTTTTAATTAAACCAAGGCAATGATTTGTATTGGGATAACACAACTGACTTATAATCTCATTATCACTTTTTGTAATAAATAGAAAATATTGAATAAGTTCTTTTAATAAAGTGTTTTTAGGGTAAAATATCTTCGTTTTCATTTGTTTAATTGATCCTAAATCTGTCTATTGTTCACTTAAAGTGTTGATTTTAGTTTGCCTATTTTAGCACGAGAGGTTTTTCAAAATGTCTTGTCCTGAAATATGGCTACAGGTTAAAATTGATTTACGCTGTTAATTGATATACCATATTTGGTGTTTTATAGTTTAAAGATAAATGTAATCTTATTTCGTTGTATAAATTAATAGCATTTTTTGTCGCTCTTTTGGCGTGAGCCACGTCTGTAAATGTTTGGTCGAGATAAAATTCGTCTTTTAAGATTCCGTTAACCCTTTCAGCCATTGCGTTTTCATAGCAATGATTTTCTTCTGTCATACTGATATGTATTTTGTTTCTTTTGAGTAATTGTGTGTATACATTACTGCAATATTGTATGCCTCTGTCTGAATGATGAGTAAGATCTTTAACACCCTTAGCTTGATAAATAGCCTTAAATAAGGTGTCTCTACCGACTTTAAGATTGGCTTTGGTAAACTGGTTACTTAAAGATTTTTCAAGTTTACGCACGCCTTCTCTAGGAAGGGATTTGCGCCTTTGTTTAACTATTTCAATAATCTGTTGTTCCATCTCCAAACGCTTATCAGCTCTATCTTTATACTTATAATAGGCATTACGCTTTAGACCAAAACAATTGGATATAGTAGCTAAAGAAGCAAATCCCTTAGATTTTTCTTTGGCTTTGATTAATGCTTTATACTTAGCTTTTTTTTTAGTTCAGCAACAGATTTATAGCCTAGATCTTCTGCAGCCACTTCCAGATATGAATCTAATACCAAGGCATCTAAATCTTTTTTTAAGAGTAGCTTTTTAAGCTGTTCTATTTCTTTTTGCAGTTCTTTAACTCGAGTTATCTCGTCTTTTGTTTCCACTTTTACTCTGGTGTTCATTAGGTCTTTACGATTATACTTTCTAATCCATTCATTAATGGTGGTAGGCGCAATACCATAAAGTTTACCTAATTGGTTTTTGTTTAGTTTACCGGTTGTAATTTCGTCTAAAATTTTCAGTTTAAAAGGTTCTGAATAC
>TARA_R110002033_G_scaffold11397_8_pt1 | contig 16952 bp, 14 predicted proteins | sample TARA_R110002033 | Tara Oceans TARA_R110002033 (sample SAMEA4397051) | marine metagenome | biome: Polar Biome; feature: [SRF] surface water layer (ENVO:00010504); material: water (ENVO:00002006), including particulate matter (ENVO:01000060) such as... | depth 5 m
TTAACGTTAGGATTTCCCCACTCATCATACTCCCCTGTCGTCAAAGGAATCGAATCATCAAGCATTGTAGTCACAACATCTACAAATGGAACTTGTGCAATAATACCATTGTACAATTGAGGCGCCATATTAATAATTGCTCCCATCAGTAATCCACCTGCAGAACCACCTTCGGCATACAAATGCTTAGCAGAAGTGTATTTGTGCTCGATAACATATTTTGAGCAATCAATAAAATCAGTGAAGGTATTTTTCTTTTTAGCTAATTTACCTCCTTCATACCACGGTCTCCCTAGATCTTCCCCTCCACGAATGTGAGCAATTACATAAATAAAACCTCTGTCTAGCAATGACAGTCTTGTTGTCGAAAAATAGGCATCCATAGAATGTCCATAAGAGCCGTAAGCATACAACAATAAAGGATTATCTCCCGTTTTTTGCATGTCTTTATGGTATACCATCGACATAGGGATTTTAGTTCCATCTTTGGCTGTAGCCCAAACTCTCTCTTCGATATAATTATTTTTGTCAAAAGAACCACCTAAAACCTCTTGCTCCTTTTTAACTTCTTTCTCCTTAGTCTTCATATTGAAGTCAATTAAAGAGGAAGGTGTAGCCATCGATTGATAGCCGTATCGCAAAATATCAGTATCAAAATCGACATTTGCGGTTGTGTATGCAGTATAGGTTTCGCTCTCAAATGGTAGAAAGTATTCCATGTCCCCATTCCAAGGCATGATTCTAATGCGGTTGAGACCATTACTACGTTCAGAAACTACTAAGAAATCCTTGAAAATATCAATATCCTCAAGTAAAACATCCTCACGATGCATGATCACTTCTTCCCAATATTTTCTATTAGTAAACTTCTCTGTTGTTTTCATCAACTTGAAGTTGGTTGCCTTATCCTTATTAGTTACGATATAAAAATAGCCACCGTAATACGAAATACTATATTCTAAGCCGCGCACTCTTTTTTGGAACACTTTAAATTTTCCATCAGGTTTGTCAGCTAGTAATGTTCTAAATTCTGTTGTTAATGTACTAGATGAACTTATTAAAATATATTTTCTAGATTTCTCTTTTCCTACAGCAACATCAAAGGTGTCGTCTTCTTCAAAATAAACTAATTCATCTGTCTCAGTTGCTGTGCCTAGAACGTGCTTTAATACTTTATCAGATCGCAACGTCTTTGGGTCTTGATTGGTATAAAACATTGTTTTATTATCATTTGCCCAAGTAGAATTTCCAGTGGTGCTTTCGACCTTATCAATTAAAATTTCGCCAGTAGTCAAATTTTTAACGTGCAGCGTATAAATTCTTCTACCAATAGTGTCTACTGCGTAAGCGGCCAATTGATTGTCATTGCTAATACTTAATCCGCTTAATTGGAAATACTTGTGGCCTATAGCCAGCTCATTGCAATCAAACATGATTTCTTCAGGAGCGTCTAGACTAGTTTTTTTTCGAGAATAAATAGGGTAATCTTTTCCTTTTTCAAATCTAGTAATGTAGTAATAGCCGTTGTATAAATAAGGAACAGATTCATCATCTTCTTTGATGCGGGCTTTCATTTCTTCAAATAAATCTTTTTGAAAATCCTTAGTATGAGCAGTCATCGCCTCATAATATTCATTTTCTTTATTTAAATACTCGATGACCTCAGGGTCCTCGCGCTCTTTTAACCAAAAATAATTATCGGTTCTAATATCTCCAAATTTCTCAAGGACTGTAGGAATCACCTTTGCAATAGGTGGCTGTATATTTTTTATCATTTTGTGTACTTAGTAATTTTTACAAAAATAACACAATCGCCATAGAGTACACAAAAGCTTTTGATGTTATTTACTATTGCTTATTGCGCTAAAAACTGTAATTTCGTATTCAATAACTTTAAAAAGAGCAAAAATGGATTTAATGGGAATGATGGGTAAATTAAAAGAAACCCAAAATAAAATTGAAGAAACAAAAAAGCGTTTAGATTCTGTTCTTGTTGATGAGCAAAGCACTGACGGATTATTAAAAATAACGATGACAGCAAATAGAAAAGTAAAATCTATGACTATTGCTGACGAATTATTAGAAGACAAAGAGCAACTTGAAGATTACCTTATATTAGTAATGAACAAAGCAATCGAAAAAGCGTCTAAAGTGAACGATGCCGAACTTGATGCTGTTGCAAAAATGGACATGCCAATGATTCCAGGAATGGAAAACATGTTCAAATAAGAGCAAAATCATAATGAATTAGCAATTTACGTTGGCTTGACCAATAAAAAGTTGCTTTGGCTTTAAGCCAAAATAAAAACGCCACAATTTAAAAGAACCTACAGCATAATCTGTACTTTTTTCTTTTAAGTTATGGCGTTTCTTTTTATAGTTAGTTTTACTAAAGCTAAAAGTTTACAGCTCTAATTTATTTAATGTTTCGAGAACGTAAGTATGCATCACTTCTCTATAATCTAGATGAGTAACCATTCTTAACTTCCCTTGTCCCATAGAGCTAATCGAAATATTTTTCTGCTTTAATTTCTCAATCAAGTGCTTTTCACTGTAATTGCTTTTAATGGTAAAGATTAAAATGTTTGTTTCTACCGGTTCTACCCTAGCAACCCACTCTCTTTTATTTAAAATTCCAGCGATTTCTTTTGCTCTACGGTGATCTTCAGCAAGACGTGTAATGTTATTATCTAAAGCATATAATCCTGCAGCAGCTAGATAACCAACTTGTCGCATACCACCACCTAAAATTTTACGAATGCGTAACGCACGGTGAATCGTCTTTTTATCTCCTAATAATACAGACCCAATAGGCGCACCCAATCCCTTAGATAAGCAAACTGATATCGTATCAAAGATTTCTCCATACGATTTCGGATTCTGCTTTTTAGCAATTAAAGCATTCCAGATGCGAGCACCATCAAGGTGAAACTTTAGATTGTTAGCATCACAAACAGCTTTGATCTTCTTTAAGTCTTCTAACTCGTAACAAGCACCACCCCCTTTATTTGTTGTATTTTCGACGCAAACCAAACTCGTTAACGGACTGTGATAGAATTCGGGATCGTTGATTGCTCCAGCTACTTGCTCTGCAGTAATCATCCCGCGATCTCCGTCAAGTAATGAAAAAGAAACACCACTATTAAAGGACGCTCCACCACCTTCATAAAGGTAAACGTGCGCATATTTATCAGCAATAATTTGTTCGCCTGGTTGCGTATGTAATTTCAACGCTGCTTGATTTGCCATAGTTCCTGACGGGAAAAAAAGTCCCGCTTCCATGCCAAAAAGTTGTGCTATAGTATCCTCTAATTCTATTACAGTAGGATCTTGTTTGTATACGTCATCGCCTACTTCGGCATTGAACATATACTGTAACATTTCGTATGTAGGCTTAGTAATCGTATCGCTAACTAAATTTATTTCCATATAGCCATTTTATATTTATTTAAAAAGACAAGTCGGTACTTGCCTCTTCTTAAATTTTATTATTTTTGTCCAACAAAATTACACAATTTATGACAACTACCGAACAAATTAAAGGTATTGTAGAGCGCCTTGGTGCGTTGAGGAGGTATCTTTGACGTTGATGCCAAATTAATCGAAATTTCTAACGAGGAAGAAAAGACTTTTGCCCCTGATTTCTGGAATAACGCCAAGGAAGCTGAGGTTATTGTAAAGAATCTTCGAAACAAGAAAAAATGGATTGAAGACTACGATAAAGCTGTCGAGATGACAGATGAATTGCAACTTGCCTATGAATTTTATAGGGAGGGAGAATACACAAATGAAGAGCTAGAAGCACAATATGATGCAACCGAAAAACATATTGATGCTATCGAATTTAAAAACATGCTTTCTGACGAAGGAGATACGCTTAGTGCAGTAGTCCAAATTACAGCTGGTGCCGGTGGTACCGAAAGTTGTGACTGGGCATCAATGCTAATGCGCATGTACATGATGTGGGGTGAAAAATACGGTTATAAAATCAAAGAGCTAAATTTTCAAAAAGGAGATGCTGCCGGAATTAAAACGGTAACACTTGAATTTGAAGGAGATTATTCTTTTGGGTATTTAAAAGGTGAAAATGGTGTACACAGACTAGTGCGCATTTCCCCTTTTGATAGTAACGCTAAACGTCACACCTCATTTGCATCTGTTTATGTGTATCCTTTAGTAGACGATAGTATCGAAATTGATATTAACCCTGCTGATATCGAAATCACAACTTCGCGCTCTAGTGGAGCTGGAGGTCAAAACGTGAATAAGGTAGAAACTAAGGTACAATTGTTCCATAAACCTACGGGAATTCAGATTCAATGTTCAGAGACGCGTTCACAACAAGACAATAGACAGCGTGCCATGCAAATGCTACGTTCGCAATTGTATGAAATTGAATTAAAAAAACAGTTAGCCCAACGTGCCGATATTGAAGCCGGAAAAATGAAAATTGAATGGGGTTCGCAAATACGAAATTATGTAATGCAACCATACAAATTAGTAAAAGACGTGCGTACAGGCTACGAAAGCAGCAATGTTGATGGCGTAATGAATGGTGAAATAGATGAGTTTTTAAAAGCTTATTTAATGATGATGGGGCAACGAGACGAAGAGGAATAGTATTATTTTACTGTTAACATCTAATCCTACAGATAAAAACTTATTTTTCTGTAGGATTTTTTGTTTACATTCGCCAAAAAAAAAATATTACACAACATGAAAAATTGTATTTTATTAGCGTTTCTCTTCCTATCATTGACAATTTATGGGCAAGAGAAAATCTATTTTACAAAAGATTTTAAAGAAGTAAAATCTGCTGATCTCGCGACGTATTACAGTACTTACGAAGATATTGACGGAGGTACTCAGAGAACCACTTACAACATTGATGGTACACTTAAAAATAGTGCGCAGTTTTCGAATATGAAAAGAAACATACGCAATGGAACTGCAAAAAGCTGGTATAAAAGCGGAAGCATTGAAACTGTTAGCTTCTATGTTAAAAATAAACTTCAAGGACTTCAAACGCGATATTATGAAAATGGCCAAATAAAGCGCACTGAGAATTTTGATAAGAATGAATTTGTTGATGGAAAATGCTTCGATGAAGATGGTAGCGAAATTACCTTTTTTCCTTACTATGAAAAACCTGAATTCCCGGGAGGTACCAAGAAATTTTACAAATATATAGCCCAGTCATTTAAAATGCCCAATGGCGCTAAAGGAACAATTAAAGTAAAATTTGTTGTTCAGGCTGATGGTAAATTACGTGAATTTGAAATACTAGAAGGGCTCAACTACGATATGAATGTCGAAGTTTTGAGAATTTTACATAGCAGCCCACCTTGGACTCCTGGTAAAATTGATGGAGAAATTGCTGATATCAGTTATAGTATACCTATTACAATTAAATAAAAAATTCCCCTTTACACTACAAAATGTAAAGGGGATTTTTTTTTATAACCATTCGATTAACGAAATACCTAATCCAATTGTTGTTTGTTTATTATTGTAATCAATTAATGTTTCGCCATATCCATTAGAAATCAATAAATGCCCTTTTAAATTGTCTTTTATTGGGTATGAGTATGAAAAGGTAGCACTTCCTTTTGACCTTGAATTAAAATGTAAATTGTGGTTTCCTTTAAATGAAAATATGTGACCGTTTTGACCGTAAATAACATTTATATCACCATATCCTAAATACTCTGAAATATCTGGATTATCATCTTTAGTCGCTTTCATTCTCAACCAAGGTCTAACATAAACAGTCCAACGATCCTTTTCAAATCCAGCGTGAAAAATTACTCTATTCCAACTTCGTGATAGCGGCAAACTTTTACCATTCGATTCATGTGTAAATGACACTCCCGCCATTTTCATTTTAAATCCTAATAAATTTACATTTACAGGAAAATTTAAGATAATTTCTGGCTCATAATTTATTTCTCTAAAAGGGCGTGATAAACTATTATTATAAATTTGCCAATGCGATACTTGCGTATAGGCGATCCACAAATCCCCGTGTCCCCAAAAAATGTCCTGCATTACTTTAGTTTTAAAACTAATTTGGAAACGAGATTCGATGTTATTGTAGTTCAATCCATCCTGCGAAATATAATCATCGCTAGGATTTCCAGAAACTGGCTTTTCATTGGGATTACTAGACCATCTTGTAGGTAAAATGTAAATGGGTTTATAAGGTGTGATTAAAAAAGTGCCCCTAGTAACTGTCGAGTCTAACTCCCAGCGCTCAGTCATGTTACGAAACTGTGATTTGTTATTAAATAAAGCTTGAATTTGGGATTGACCTTTTAAAGAAATTAGTGCTATTAGTAAAAGTACAAATCTAGAGAGAAAGAGTTTCATTGCTATGGGATTAGCTCGCAAAAGTAAACAAATAGAAAATGTTAATTTTACTTCATTATCTTAAAAAGTTATAATAATATCATCTAAAATAAGTTAAAGCCATAACAAATATTAGGAAGTATGCACCTAAATCATTTTATTTGGTGCTTATTAATCTTTTATACTAACAAACATTTAATGAAATCATATTCTGTAAACGAAATCAACGAAATCCTTAACGGCGTTGTTGTCGGTCATACTTCTCATCAAATCACCGCCCCTGAACAATTAGAAGTTGCTATGGAGAATAATATTACATTTATTGGTAGTAAAAAATATGAAAAGTTTTGGCTAGCTTCTAAAGCATCTGTTGCTGTAGTAAACGAGGATATTACAATTGAACCGGGAGAAAACAAAGCCTTTATTAAAGTAAAAAACGCCGACTTGGCGATGACGCAAGTTCTACATTTATTTGCTCCTCCTGCCCCATTATTTAGTTCAGCAATTCACCCTACTGCAGTAGTGGATATGAGTGCTTACATTGCAAATGGAGCAAAGATAGGCGCTGGATCTTACATAGGACCTAATGTTACTATTGGAGAAAACACAATTATTTACCCTAACGCAACCGTACTTGATGACTGTACAGTAGGTGCAAATACAGTAATATGGTCTGGAGCAGTGATTAGAGAGCGTTGCCATATAGGTAATGACTGTATAATTCACCCCAATGCAACAATTGGAGCTGACGGATTCGGATTTAGCCCTTGTGCCGAAAGAGGTCTTGTAAAAATTCCGCAAATAGGAAATGTAATCATTGGAAACAATGTCGAAATTGGGGCTAACTCCTGCGTAGATCGAGGAAAATTTAGCTCAACAGTTGTAGGTGATGGTTGTAAAATTGATAACTTAGTTCAAATAGGACACAATAGTAAATTGGGACGTTTTTGCATTATGGCAGGAAACAGCGGTCTTGCAGGTTCGGTAACACTTGGTGATGGTGTAATTATTGGTGGTAGTGCGTCAATAAAAGACCACACAACAATAGGCAGCGGTGCTATCGTAGGAGCAGGTTCTGGTGTTACAGGTGATGTCGCTGCTGGAAAAACAATGTTAGGCTATCCTGCAGTCGAAGCCAGAGATGCGCTAAAACAATGGGCTATTTTAAAGCGACTAGTTAACGATTCTAAGAAATAATCAATCACAATTTATCATATTCATAAAAAAAGACAGTTTGCATGCCGTTTTTTTAATTTTATATCGAAAAATATTTACAATCCATCGAAAATAATAAATATTATTTCGATGGATTTTGTATTTTAGCACGAACTATTTATAACACTATTACAACATGGATTTAAACTTCAATAAGAACGAAGATCACAATAAACTCTTATTATCACAATTAAAGCACAATCTATCTAAAGTAAAATTAGGTGGTGGTGAAAAAAGAATTGAAAAATTGCATGCCGAAGGAAAGATGACCGCGAGAGAACGCATTGCATATCTTCTTGATCCTAACACAAAAGCAATCGAAATAGGTGCTTTTGTAGGTGAAGGAATGTACAAAGAACATGGCGGATGTCCTTCTGGTGGAGTTGTTGTAAAAATAGGATATATAAAAGGTAAACAATGTGTCGTTGTTGCAAATGATGCTACTGTAAAAGCAGGAGCTTGGTTTCCTATTACAGCCAAAAAGAATCTAAGAGCACAAGAAATAGCCATGGAAAACCGCTTGCCTATTATCTATTTAGTAGATAGTGCAGGAGTGTATTTGCCTTTACAAGACGAAATTTTCCCTGACAAAGAACACTTTGGAAGAATTTTTAGAAACAACGCACAAATGAGTAGCATGGGAATTACACAAATTTCTGCTATTATGGGAAGTTGTGTTGCAGGTGGTGCCTACCTACCTATCATGAGTGACGAAGCTATTATTGTGGAAGGCACAGGAAGTATTTTTCTTGCTGGAAGCTATTTAGTGAAAGCGGCTATTGGTGAGAGTATCGATAATGAAACCTTAGGTGGAGCGACTACACATTGCGAAATCTCAGGTGTTACAGATTATAAAGCTAAGGACGACAAAGACGCCTTAGACAAGATAAAAAATATCGTTGAAAAAATTGGGGACTACAATAAAGCTGGTTTTAGCCGAATTAAAGCTGAAAAACCAAAATTAGACGAGAAAGAGTTATACGGAGTGTTGCCTAAAGCACGTAACGAACAGTACGACATGATGGAAATCATTAATCGTATGGTTGACAACTCAGAGTTTGAAGCTTATAAAGACGGTTACGGTCAAACAATTATTACAGGATATGCACGCATCGACGGTTGGGCTGTAGGTATTGTAGCCAACCAAAGAAAGGTTGTAAAAACAAAGAAAGGCGAAATGCAATTTGGAGGTGTGATCTATTCTGATAGTGCAGACAAAGCGACTCGCTTCATAGCAAATTGCAACCAGAAAAAGATTCCTCTAGTGTTCGTTCAAGATGTTACCGGATTTATGGTAGGATCTAAATCTGAGCAAGGTGGAATCATTAAAGACGGTGCAAAAATGGTAAATGCTGTAAGTAATTCAGTCGTTCCTAAATTCACGGTTATCGTAGGAAATTCTTATGGTGCTGGAAATTATGCCATGTGTGGAAAAGCATACGATCCGCGTTTGATTTTTGCTTGGCCTAGTGCAGAACTTGCCGTAATGGGCGGAACTCAAGCTGCCAAGGTATTGGCACAAATCGAAGCATCATCATTAAAGAAAAGTGGTGAAGTGGTAGACGAGGCTAAGGAAGCGGCTCTTTTTGCTAAAATAAAAGCACGTTATGACGAACAAGTATCTCCATATTATGCTGCCTCCCGCCTTTGGACAGATGCTATCATCGATCCTTTAGATACCAGAACTTGGATTTCAATGGGTATCGAAGCAGCAAACCACGCCCCAATCGAGAAACAATTTAATCTAGGAGTGATCCAGGTTTAATAGTTACACTTTCAAATTTTGGAGCGTATATCTCCAATTTTCATAATAACTTATGTCCCGCTATCCGCTGTATCTTCTTGTTTCAAAAAACAAGAAGGATGCCGCTGCTATCGGGGCTATTTTTTTACGATTGTATTTTCATAAGTACTTCTGCTACAGTAGTAACCTGCAAATAGATATTTTGGTTTGGGATTTAATATTATATTTGACAACGCTTGAAGGAAAACTATGTGTACAATCAAATACTGCCTCTTTCGCCAGTGTAAGGACTTCTTTAGTGATTTTTCCTCAATAACATTTCGCAAAACTCAGCTGCTTCCTTGGCAAATCTCTACGAAACAACGTAGCACAAACAAACTTGGAAAAAACATCACAGTCACCATTCGATCATGAAAAAAAACATTCTTTCTTTTATCTTAATTTTGTTGTGCAATTCGATGGTGCTAAGTCAAAACACTGAAATAGTAAAAGCCATCGACGAAAACGTATTCGAAATCAAAGACGTTGATCCAAGCATTGAGTAAGAGAAAAGTGCAACCTTAGACACTATTTTTAAAAATGTAAGGATTTTGGGTTTTGGTGAGGCAACACACGGAACGAAAGAATTCTTTAACTTAAAAGCTAAATTCTTCAAGTATCTTGTAAAAAATCAGGGCGTAAAAAACTTTGCTATTGAAGCAAGTTACGGAAATTGTATTGCAATTGATAATTACATACATGGTGAGGATGGTGATTCAAGAGTCCTACTAAGTGACATCGGATTTTGGACTTGGAACTGCAAAGAAGTACTTAATCTTATTGAATGGATGAAGGCTTACAACATAGACAAAAACACAAATGATCAATTAAGTTTTATTGGTTTTGATAGTATGGATTGTACCATTGCAGCCAAAATAATATACGATTACATCAACAATAGTAGTATTCAAAATAAAGAAGAATATTTGAAAATTATCGGTATGTACATTAAAGCACAAAATATAAAAAGTGTTGACAAGAAAGGATTAAAGAGTCATCTAGCAGTAATGACTGATTTGAGAACAATTATAAATAACAATGCGGTAGATAGCAGCGATTTTTATGTACGAACACAAGAGGCTATAACACAATATATTGAATTTAGTTTAAATCACAATCAAACCACTAGAGACACACAAATGGCAGAAAACGTCAATAAATTATTGACTTCAGCTGGAACAGAAAGTAAAGTTTTTCTTTGGGCTCATAATCTACATGTGAATAAAGATAAAATGGAGCCTAATATCCCATCGATGGGACATCATCTCAAAGAAAAATACGGAAATCAATATTACAGCGTAGCTTTTGATTTCGCCACTGGAAAATTTAAGGCATTTGACATTTCTAAAAATCGTCTCACTACAATTGTAATAGATAACGTAATGAAAAATACGAGCAGTGAAATATTTGATAAAAGTACGTTTGACACGTACTTACTAGATTTTAAAACGGCAATAAAAGCATCCGTTTTAGATGATTATCTTAACTCTAAAGTAATACATCAAGGAATTGGATCTACTTACAATCCTAAAATGGTTGTAGAGGAAAAATTAATAAATTCTTTTGACGCTATTATTTTTGTAAAAAATACAACAGAATCTACTTTGCTAAATAGTCAAAAATAGCTCACAAATAAGTTTAAGACAGAATTGTAAAGAACTATTTTAGTACTTTTAATACAAAATTTAACAATGAATTTAAAATTTGAAAAAGCAATACCCTCTCAAATTCCCGAAATTTGGATTATTTTACAGCAAGCAGTTGCAAGACGCAAAGCTGATGGAAGTCAGCAATGGCAAGATGGCTACCCCAATGAAACTGTAATTTTAAATGATATACACAAAGGTGCAGGATACATACTCGTTGATGGGGAAATAATTATAGGGTACACTGCGATTTTAATTAACGACGAACCCGAATACCAAAATATTCAAGGAAAATGGTTGAGTAATTCCGACTTCTTGGTTTTTCACCGTGTAGCGATTGCGCAGGAATATCTATGCAAAGGGATTGCCAAAATACTAATGCAAGAGATTGAAAACTTTGCTAAAGTCCATTCTATAAAGAGTATAAAAGCCGACACCAACTTTGACAATCAAGCAATGATTGCTATTTTTGAAAAATTGCACTACGTATATTGTGGTGAAGTTTACTTTAGAGGTAGCGCGAGAAGAGCTTATGAGAAAATACTAAAAGCATAATAAGCTCATGAAAAAAGTAGTACTATTTATAACAATACTTGCGGTTTTTGTACAATGCAATTCTGTTGAAAAATACAACCAACATTACGATTCTAAAATTCCTGTCAACGATTTAAAAAGTGATATTGATTTCACCTATAAAAAATTAAAGCAATTACACCCTTTTCTATACGGTTTCATAAGTAAAGAGGATTTAGACCATAAATTTGATAGTATAAAAAACAGTTTAAAAACACCTTTAAAACCCTTAGAGTTTTACAAAAAAATTAGTCCGATTGTGGCTGCTGTTAAACAAGGGCATATGATTGTCTTTCCTCCGATGAAGCGACTAAGTACTAAAGAAAGTAAAGCACTTGAAGAAAAAGGAACGGGACCCTTTTCGCAAATTGAATTGGGTTTTAATGATAACAAATTATATGTCTTAAAAAATAAATCTACAGATAGTACCATATACGTGGGTTCGCAACTAATTAGTGTCGACAATATTAAAGTAACTGACATCATTCAAGAACATAATAAATACTTCACCTCTGATGGTTTTAACACTACATTCAAACCCACTTATTATAACACACGTCTTGCTAACTATTTTGTCGTGGATCACGGGATTAAAGACAGTCTATTATACACCTTTAAATACAATGACAGCATTGAAAACCATTTAATTAAACGCTATAAGAAGGAAGAGAGTAAAGATGATTCTACAGTTGTCGTAAAAGCTCCCAAAATAAAAGTAGATAGAGAAAAAACGAAGGCGTTAAAACGTAAAAATCGCATTCAAGGATACGATGCTACTGCAGGTAATTATACTCGAAATATTGAATTTAGAGGTCAAGACAGTAGCACTGTAATTATAAAAATTAGAGGCTTTAAAAATAGAGCTTATAAAAAGTTTTACAAAGAATCTTTTACTAAAATCAAGAACTACAAAACGAAAAACTTAATCTTAGATTTAAGAGACAATGGTGGAGGAAGGTTAAGTGAGATAAATTATCTCTATTCTTTTTTAGCTGATACAAGCTATGTCTTATTAGAGAAATCAAAGGTCGTTTCGCGTTCTAGTGCAGCAATAGGATCTTACTTATCTAATGCGCCTCTAGTAGTTCAGGTAGCTAAGACAATCCTTTTCCCTTTTACTTACACTATCTCTTTATTAACTACTAAGAAAGATAAGGACGGTAGTTTTTATCAAAAAATTTACACAAAAGAACAAGAAGTTGACGAACTAGCTTTTAAAGGAAAGGTATATGTATTGATTAATGGAGGAAGTTTTTCGGCATCTAGTATATTATCCGCAACTTTAAAGGGAACTTCAAGAGCTACATTTGTAGGTGAAGAAACTGGTGGGAATTTCAACGGCACCGTTGCAGGCATTATTCCTATTATTAAATTACCACATTCTGATTTAAAAATCAGAATGGGATTAATGCACGTCATACCGCATCAACAAACTACTGTTGAAGGCCACGGAATTTATCCCGACAAAGAGATTGGAGTGACAATGGATGATGTGATTAATCAAAGAGACCCACAACTTGAATGGATATTTGAAGACATAAAATCAAACAATGAATAGCAAAAGAAAAGCACCTTTAAAGGTGCTTTTCTTTTATTGAATTAAACTTTTTAAGATTTCGTTTCTCTTAACCTTTCCATTGTCTGTTTCTAGAAATGATACATTATAATAAATTTCTTTAGGTTGGTCATATTTGTCAAGGCCTTTAAGGAGACTTTCGTCAAAAATTCCTTTATCACCTTCCACTACTAACACTAATTTTTCGCCTAAAGCATTATCTGCAATGCCGCCAACAAAGAATCGAGTCGGAATCAATCCCGATAACTTCTCCTCTATTTGCTCAGGAATTAGTTTAATACCTCCACTATTAACAACGGTATCCACCCGACCTAAAAATTTGAATTGGTGCTCATTGATGATTTCGACAATGTCATTAGTAACAATTGCTAAATCTGATATTTTAGGAGCATTAATCACTAAACATTGTTCGTGATTTTGCGAAATAACGATGTTGGGCAAAATAGAAAATGCCGGCTCCCCAACTTTTTTAGCTGCAATATGAGTGATGGTCTCTGTCATACCATAAGTTTCATAAACTTCTGTGTCTTTCAGTTTCTTCAAGCTCTTTTCTAAATCTTTACTCATTTTTGCACCTCCCACAATCAATTTCTTAACGTCTTTTAGTGCTTTCAATGAATTTTGCACTTGTAAAGGTACCATCGCTACAAAATCATATTTTGTTTCGTTTCTTGCCAAAGGTGTAGAAGTTGGAGCAACAAAATCAATGTCTAGTCCTAAAATAAAGCTACGCACTAGCATCATTTTACCAGCTATATACTCAGTTGGTAAACAAAATAACGCTTTATCACCTGGACTTAAATTAAAAAAATCACCGGTGGCAAGTGCCGAATTCACCATTTTTTGCTTGTCCATTTTAATAATCTTCGGCGTCCCTGTAGTTCCAGATGTTTTGAGATTGATATACTCTTTAGTGTCAAACCAATCAAGTAGAAAATCACCAATAGATTTCTCAAATTCATCTCCCTCTTTAATCAGGCAATAAGATACGCGACATAAATCGTCTCTATCAAGATGGTATCCATTTAGCTTGAAACGGTTGTGTACATTTTTATAAGTTACTTCAGTTACCATAATTTGTGATTTTTAAATACTATTAGAAGTATTGTTTGCTGTAATTTTGCCCGTTAATTTTTCCTTCCAGTTAGTCCAGTTGTATCTTTTACTAAAAATATACAACAAAACAGGATACGTTATAAATAATAATAAAACATCTGTCAAACCATAGGTGGGTTCGCTTACGCTTTTTAAAACAGAGTCCGTTTGAAAAGCCGTCCAATCAGCTGTTATCAAGAGTGCGCCTAAAATATTATTTGCAGCATGAAAACCTAAGGCTAACTCTAGACCTTCATCCATCAATGTAATAACTCCTAGAAAAAGTCCTACGGCCAAGTATTCGAGCATAATTAAATTTCCAACTCGCGATACTTCTGGGTTCCAATAATGCATTCCACCAAATATTAGTGTTGTCATTAATAAAGGAAACCATTTATTTCCAGCTAGATTACCAAAACCTTGCATTAAATAACCCCTGAAAACTAATTCTTCAACACTCGTTTGAATGGGAATTAAAAGTAATGCTACCACCAATAATATTAAAAACGGAATAGGTTTAAAATTCAAAACGTATTCGTCAGGGGATAAACAGTAAGCCACCGTAACCGAAATTATTAAGAACACAGCCCAGATTGTAAATGAAAATAGCACTCGGCTCCAATCTACTTTTGGCCGTGAAGTGGTAATAGATAGCATGTTTTGATTGTGGGACTTTTTTAAAATTAAAAACAAGGCACCTAGCACAAATACGAAGGAAAGTAGCATCAAGGCTAAATAGAGATTGGAGTCAAAGTAAGTAGCAAAACCATCCATTCCAGTTGGCATGGGCCTTCCGCTATAATGCGAATAAATAGCAGTTACCATTACAAGAGGTATTGAACCAATGTTTGCAGCGACAAACAGCAAAAAGGAACCAAATAAATAACTTGCAAAACTGTTTTCCTTCTTAAATCCTTGGGCTATAAACATTTGTGATTTTTTACTTTAATATTATCGATTACCACTTCTTAAAAGTTACTTTTGTGATTTTAAAAATACCTTTTTTATTTGATATAAATCCTATTAAAACCTTAATTAAAATGCAAGTTTATCACAATCCCCGTTGCGGCAAATCTAGAAACTGTTTAGCTTATCTTGAGCAAAACAAAATAGAATTTGAAACAATAAAATACTTAGAGCAACCACCTACCAAAGACCAAATTATTGACTTGCTCAAGATGCTCGATATGTCACCACTAGATCTCGTGCGAAAAAAAGAGAAAATTTGGATTGAAAACTTTAAAAACCAAGCATTAACTGACGATAACATAATTACTGCCATGGTCGATAATCCTATTTTAATCGAGCGCCCTATCATAATAAAGGATGGAAAAGCTAGGATTGCAAGGGACATAGAAAGTATTCAAAAAATAGCGTAACTAACAGCATATCTATTTTAACATTTTTTTGTGAAATCACCATTAAACCTATTGCGATTTTTATAATCTTATAACGATAATCTAAACTAAAACATTAATGTACCATCATTTAAAAACCTACTTGACTCTTACATTTTTTCTAACTTTAATGTGCAGCTTTGCGCAACAAAGGCCAGGCCCACCAGGACAAGGTCCAGCGGCTGCAAAAATTAGTATTACTGGAACAGTTATAGAGAAAATTAGTAAGCAACCATTAGAGTATGCTACAATTTCATTTACCAACTCTAAGACAGCCAAAGTTGTTGCAGGAGGAATTACTAATCCTAAAGGAGCATTTAATATTGCTGTTACTCCAGGAATGTATACTATAAAAATAGAATTTATTTCTTTTAAGTCAATCGAATTAAAAGATAAAGTGCTTAAAGAAGATACTGATTTAGGAACTTTAGCATTAAGTGAAGATGCTGCTCAATTAAATGAGGTAGTCATTCGTGCTGAAAAATCTACAGTCGAAATCAAATTAGATAAAAAGGTTTACAATGTAGGTAATGACATGCTTGTAAAAGGAGGAACTGTAAGTGATGTTCTTGAAAACGTGCCTTCTGTATCTGTTGATGTCGAAGGTAATGTAAGTTTAAGAGGAAGCGACAACGTACGTATTTTTATTGATGGCCGTCCTTCTAATGCCTTAAATATGGCGGAGGCTTTACGCCAAATTCCAGCGGATGCTATTGATAAAGTTGAAGTTATCACCAACCCATCTGCACGTTACGATGCTGAAGGTGGTGCTGGAATCTTGAATATCATTCTTAAAAAAGGAAAAAATCAAGGTTTTAACGGAACATTTATTGCGTCTACAGGATATCCAGAGACATATGGCTTAAGTGCCAACTTGAATTACAAAACTGAGAAGATGAATTATTTCACTTCTACAGGATATAGCTATAGAACAAATGAAGGTGCTGGAAAAACAAATTCAGAATATTACAATCTTGATGGTTCAACTAACAAATTTATCGACGAAACTCGTGATACACAACGTACTAGAAAAGGAATTAGCACAAAGACAGGTGTTGAATGGGAAATAACGCCTACAACATTCTGGACAAACGCAATTAGCTATAGAGATAATCGTGGAGATAATGAGGATTTAGTTACTTACCGCAATTTTGATCAAGATCGTCAATTTACTTTTGATAACTATCGTTTAAACAATGGTTATGATAACGGAAACGACTTTGAATTCACATCAAACTTTATCAAAAACTTCAATGATAAGGGTCACAAATTAACTGTTGACGGTTCGTACTCAAGAAATAACGACAAAGACAATTCGA
>TARA_R110002033_G_scaffold15310_6_pt1 | contig 16937 bp, 9 predicted proteins | sample TARA_R110002033 | Tara Oceans TARA_R110002033 (sample SAMEA4397051) | marine metagenome | biome: Polar Biome; feature: [SRF] surface water layer (ENVO:00010504); material: water (ENVO:00002006), including particulate matter (ENVO:01000060) such as... | depth 5 m
CTTACTCTACGTTTCACTCCCTTTGGAGTGATGCGGTTCGTCTTATGCGGTGACGGACTCGCGCTGTTCGGCATGTTTGCCTTCGCAGATTTCCTCGACGATCTTGGCGTTGAAGTCGCCCAGGTCGTCTGGCGAGCGTGACGTCACGAGGCCGGAATCGACGACAACGGACTGGTCGAGCACGCGGGCACCTGCGTTCTTGAGGTCCTGCTGGATGGCCGGATAGCCGGTCACTTCACGACCATTTACGAGGTTGGCCGAGATCAGAACCTGCGGACCGTGGCAGATGGCGAAGACTGGCTTCATCTGGCGGAAGAAGGCCGAAGTGAAATCCTTGGCTTTCTGGTTCGTGCGCAGCGTATCCGGGCTGAACAGGCCGCCGGGAATGAGCAGGGCGTCGAAGTCTTCGGCCTTTGCATCATCCAGAATCATATCGACCTTGAATGTGTCGCCGTGTTCGCGGTGCTTGTTCGCCTGGATCGTGCCGTGCTTCAGCGAAACGATTGTTGTTTCGCCGCCGGCATTTTCGATGGCTTCCTTCGGTGAGGTCAGCTCGATCTGTTCAAATCCGTCGGTGGCGAGGATAGCGAGTTTTCGTCCTTGAGCGCGTTGAGTCATAAGTATGTCTCCTTGCTTCTAATGTTCTGGTGCGTCAGCAGACCACGCGAGAGGTCTGCGCCGCTTCAGGAATATCCCTGTGCCTAATCAATGCCTGGAACCTGTAATGGTTGCAGGTGAAACTGTTACGCCTGGGTAATGTCCAGAATGAACGTGGACGGAGTTTATTTTGTCTGCCCGCCATCCACCGGCAAGACGGCTCCGGTTACGAAGCTCGCAAGCGGGCTGAGCAGGTAGGCGGCAGCCGAGCCGATTTCGTCCGGCTTGCCGAACCGGCGCAATGGCACTTCGCGGCGGATCCATTTCTTCCAGGCGTCTCCGCGCTCGCCTTCCGAGCGGGTTTCCCAGTCGCCGCCCGTGAAGATGATGTTGCCCGGCGCAATCGCGTTGACGCGAACGCCTGATGGCCCGGCCACGCGCGCAAGCTCCTTGGCGAGGTGGTTCATCGCGGCTTTGGACGTGCCGTAGGTTACGGGTGTGCCGAGCGCGCCGAGGCCTGCGATTGACGTGATCATCAGGACCGAGCCTTCCTCACGCGGCGTCATGCGGCGCAGGGCCGAGCGCGCGAGCTTGAAGGCGGAATCCAGGTTCTGGCTGATGCCGCCATCCCAGGTCTCGTCATCAACTTCAAATCCGGGCGGGCAGGGGTGGAGGCCGACATTGGCCACGGCGCCCCAGAGCGGGCCGAACTCGGTCTCGATGGCGTCGATCATGGAATCGATGGTCCTGGAATCGCGCAGATCACCCGCACGGGCCCAGAGCTTGTCCTCGCCATATTGCCTGGCGAGCCGGACGCGCTGTTCCTCAAGGGCGTCGGCGCCGCGCGCAGCGATGGCGACCTTGGCACCCTCAGCGAGGCAAGCCTCGACAATGCCGAGACCAATGCCCCGGCTGGCGCCAGCGACGAAGATGACCTTGTCCTTCAGACCGAGATCCATGACTTATTCTCCCTGTTTTTTTATTTGTATGTCTTGAGGTGGTTGCGGCGCAGAGGCGAGCGGCGCCTTGCGGCTGATTACGAAAGCGGCGCCGATGGCGAGGAAGCCAAGGCTGCCGGCCATGGGCCAGGGGTGGTTCCAGAAGAGAAAGACTGTCCCGGCGGCGGCGAGCGCCATGCCGGCCAGCGCCGCAGCCTTGCTGCGCATGCCGATCCGGCCCGTTTCAACGAAGGTCTGGATATGGGGCCCGATGCCGGGGCGGGCGTATATCCACGCGGCCCAGCGCGGGTCGGACCTGACAAAGGCAAAGGCCGCGACGATCCAGAAAATGGTCGTGGGCATGACGGGCAGCACCACGCCGATCGCGCCCAGCGCGAAAGCGAACATTCCAAGGATGCGCCAGGCCCACATGCTGGCATACATCGGGCGCAATGGGGCGGCTGGCAAGGCAGATAAAGGGCGCGCCGTCGCGGCAGCTGTCTGACAATATCGCAATATTCCTTTGAATTGACCCAATCGTGCCCTGTTGGCGCCGTGCCCAAGCGGTGTATGGATATCAACAGAAAATGCAGGAGAGGTTCATGGCGCAGTTCGGAACGGGCACTCAAGGCAAGTACAAGGCCGTCATCGCGGCATTGCTCTTCGGTCTGGTTGCGGCGTGCGGAGGCGGTGGCAAGGACAAGCCCGCCGACGATGCCAGCATGGCCGGTGAAGTCGTCCAGCGCTCTCCCAAGGACCAGGTTGCTGCGCGCCAGCGGGAACAACGCCGCCAGAAGGCGCTCGCCGCGCAGGAGCAGGAATTTTCCTATTTCCGCTACCGTATCGACACTTCGGGCGAGCAGCCGCTTGCCTGCCTCGTCTTCTCTGCTGCGCTCGACCCCAAGGCCGACTATTCGCCCTATGTCGAATTCCGTCCGGCCTTCCGGCCTGCGCTCAGCGTCGAGGGGCGCGAGCTGTGCATTGGCGGCCTGACCTTCGGCACCAGCCGCACGGCGACCATCCTGTCGGGCCTGCCTTCGGCTGACGGGCGCACGCTGAAGCGTGAAGAGAGCGTGCCGATCGATTTCGCTGACCGGCCGCCTTATGTCGGCTTCAAGGGCGCCGGCGTGATCCTGCCGCGCGAGGACGCCGACGGCCTGCCAATCGAGACCGTCAATGTGAACAAGGTCAACATCAAGGTTTCGCGCATCAATGACCGCGCGATCGCCTTCAAGAGCATCACGCAAGGCGAAACCACCGCGCAGGGCCGCTATTCCTATTCATGGGGCGAAGACAGCCCGAGCGAAGTCGAAACCGAGCTTTGGTCGGGCACGATGGAGATTGCCGCCGAGCAGAACGCGCCGGTGATCTCGGTCTTCCCGCTGCAGGACGTGATCGGCACGATGGAGCCCGGCGCCTATTATGTGCGCATTGAGGATGCCGCCAAGCTAGACCCGGAGGAAGGCCCGCCGGCCTCGTCCAGCCGCTGGATCATGCTGACCGATCTGGCGATCACCGCCTATGAGGGCGAGAATGGCCTCGATGTCACCCTGCGCTCGCTGCAGGACGGCAAGCCTGTGCCGGACACGACGGTCCAGCTTGTGGCCCTGAACAATGAAATCCTCGGTGAGACGCGCTCCAACGAGCAGGGCCGTGTTGCCTTTGACGGGCCGCTGATCAATGGCGCCGGCAATCTCGCGCCGAAGATGATCCTGGCCTATAGCGCCAAGGGTGAACTGGCGGCGCTGGACCTGACACGCGCGCCGGTCGACCTGTCCGAACATGTCGCCGGTGGGCGCCGCACCCCGGGGATCGTGGACGCCTATGTCTATACCGAACGCGGTATCTATCGCCCTGGTGAGACGGTTGAGATTTCGGCGCTGCTGCGCGACCGGGCCGGACGCCAGGTCGAGAAGCGCGGCGGCAATCTCGTGATCTATCGCCCGAACGGGCTGGTGGCGGAAAAGGTTCGCTTCGATGCGCCTGATTCTGGCGCTGTGCTCGACAGTTTCGAACTGCCCAAGGGCGCCTCGCGCGGCCAGTGGCGTGCGGCCATCGAGATTGACGGCCTGTCGGAAACCTCCGGCGCGGCGACATTCGCCGTGGAAGACTTCGTGCCCCAGCGCATCGCGGTTGACCTGAAAGCCGACGACAAGACGGCAATGAAACTCGGCGGCACACGCGAAATCAGCGTCGCCTCGCGTTTCCTCTATGGCGCGCCCGGTGCGGGCCTGACGGTGAAGGCCGAAGCGCGGCTTGAGCCACAGCCGAACCCGTTCCCGGCCTTTGATGGCTTTGCCTTCGGCCGCTTCGACGCGACGTTTGAAGAGCGCATCATCGAACTGCCCGACCAGACCACGGATGGGGCAGGGGCCGCCACGGTGCGGGTTGCGCCGGGCAATGCGGGCAGCAATGCAGGCCGTCCGCTGCGGATCAATACGGTCGTCAGCGTTCTGGAGCCCGGTGGCCGCGCGGTGACCGACAGCGTGCGCATCCCGTATCGCCCGGAAAGCCTTTATATTGGTCTCAAGCCCGGCTTCGATGACTCCGTCGAAGAGGGCGGCGACACGGTCTATCAGGTTGTGGCCGTCAATTCCGATGGCGCAGCCGTGGCCCAGCGCCTCGCCTGGAAAATGCTGGCAATCGACTACCATTATGACTGGTATCGCGATGGCGACGAGTGGCGCTGGCGCCGGTCGCGCACAGTGACCAAGGTGAATGAAGGTGTCGTCTCGACATCTGCCGGCGGAACGGCCGAGATCAAGGTCAGCGGCCTCGAATGGGGCAGCCATGAACTCGTCGTCGAAGCCGAAGGCGTCAATGTCGGCGCGGCGGCCAGTGACGATTTCTATGTCGGCTGGGGTGGGCGTGTCTCCGACGATGGCGTTGAAGCACCTGACCGTGTCCGTGTCATGGGCCCGGAACGCTCGCCGACGCCCGGCCAGACAGCCGAGATCACCATCATCCCGCCCTATGACGGGCAGGCCCAGATCGTGGTCGCGACAGACCGCGTCCTCTCGGTCCAGAACCTCAATGTGACGGCTGGCGGCACACGCGTGTCCCTGCCGGTGACCGAGGAATGGGGCGAAGGCGCCTATGTCATGGTCAACGTCTATACCGAGCGTGACCCTGTGCTCCAGGCGAAACCCCGCAGGGCCGTCGGCGTGGCCCATGTGCCCGTCAACATGGATGCACGTACCTTCAAGCTGACCGTGAATGCCCCGAAAGTGGCCCGTCCACGCGGCGAGCAGGTCATCGAGGTCGACTTCGGCGGTGGCCCGCGTGAGCCTGTCTACCTGACACTCGCAGCGGTCGATGAAGGCATCCTCCAGCTCACCAAGTTCAAGAGCCCGGACCCCGTCGCCTATTATTATGGCCAGAAAGCGCTCGGCGTGGAACAGTATGACGATTATGGTCGCCTGCTCGATCCGAACATGGGCCTGCCTGCCGAAGTGCGCACCGGTGGTGACCAGCTCGGCGGCGAAGGCCTGACCGTTGTGCCGACCAAGTCGGTCGCGCTCTTCTCCGGCCTCGTCGAGGTTGGCCGTTCCGGCAAGGCCAAGGTTCGCTTTGACATACCGGACTTCAATGGCGAGCTGCGCATCATGGCCGTGGCCTGGTCGAAGACCGGCCTTGGCCAGGGTGATACGAAGATGACTGTCCGCGACGCGGCGCCATCCGACCTCATCCTGCCACGCTTCATGGCGCCCGGAGACGAAGCCTATCTCACCGCCAGCATCGACAATGTCGAATTGCCGGCTGGCGAGTTTACCGCCGACATCTCCAGTGCGGGCCCCATCGAAGTGGCTGAAAGCCGTCTCACGCGTACATTGCAGACGGGCAAACGGTCCGACGCCCCTGTGCGTGTGGAAGCCAAGAGTGAAGGCATCTCGCAGGTGCGCATCGCCGTGACCGGCCCGGACAAGTATTCCGTCCAGCACACCTATGACATCCAGACCCGCTCGCCCTACCTGCCGGAGACACGCTCCACGAGCGCCCTCATGCAGCCCGGCCAGCAATATTCGATCGATCCGAAACTGCTCGCTGGCTATGTGCCGGGATCGGCGGATGTCACGGTTGGCTTCTCGAGCATCCCGGTCGATCCGGCGACGCTCTATGCCTCGCTCGACCGCTATCCCTATGGCTGTACCGAACAGACGGTCAGCCGCGCGATGCCGCTGCTCTATTCCGAGCAGCTGGTCGCGATGGGCGCCAAGGGGGCGCGCGATAATGCGCGTGACCGGGTGCAGACGGCGGTGAACACGATCCTGAACCGTCAGGGTGCTGAAGGGGCCTTCGGGCTCTGGCGTGAAGGCGACGGCTATGCCACGCCATGGCTCGGTGCCTATGCGACGGACTTTATCTATCGGGCAAAAGCCGCCGGATATAATGTGCCGGACGAAGCACTCGACCGGGCCTATGGCGCCCTGCGCGCGATCTCGACCGGCGACCAATGGCGCGTCTACGGCTATGACACGGACGTCTATGAGAGCCGTTATTCCAACGACACGCAGGAACAGATGATGTTCCGCTCGGCGGCCTATTCGCTCTATGTCCTGGCCAAGGCAGGGGAGGCGGATATCTCGCGCCTCCGCTACCTGCATGACCGCGAGCTGTCGAAAATCAACAGCCCGCTGGCCCGTGCGCAAATCGGTGCAGGCCTCGCCTTCATGGGCGACCGGTCCCGCGCAACCTCGGCCTTTGAATCAGCCGAGAAAGCGCTCGGCTACGAAAATACCGGTGACTATTACCAGACGCCGCTGCGCGATCTGGCCGGTGTCATGGCCCTCGCCAGCGAGGCCGACATGACAGAGCTTGTGGCCCGCCTCGCCGAACGCCTTGGCAAGGACGTACCGGAAGCCGATGCCATGACCACGCAGGAAAAGGCGTTCACGCTGCTGGCCGTCAATGACTTCAACAAGGGCGAGAATGCGTTCCGCCTGATGGTCGAAGGTCTGGGCCGCGGCAAGGATGATGGCCGTCAGTATCTTGTCTCGGAAGAACAGGTCGCCTCGGGCGTCAAGTTCAAGCTGGAAGGCAAGGCGCCCATGTTCCGCACCGTGCTGGTCACTGGTGCACCGGAAAAGGCCCCGCCTGCGGCGTCCTCCAAACTGAAGACGGACAAGACATTCTACACGATGACCGGTGGCAAGGTTGACCTCTCCCGGGTCAAGCAGGGCGACCAGCTGGTCGTGCGTGTCTCGGTCACGCCTCAGGAAAACCGGCTCAACCCGGTGATCGTGGCAGACCTGCTGCCGGCCGGTTTCGAGATCGAGACCGTGCTGCGTCCGGCCGATGGCCGCCGTGAGGGCGAAACGTCCGGTGCGTTCGCCTTCCTCGGCGATCTTGCCTATGCCCAGACGCAACAGGCACAGGATGACCGCTATGTCGCGGCGCTGGATGTCTATGGCGAGCCATTGACGGTGGCTTATGTCGTGCGGGCGGTAACGCCGGGCGACTTTGCGATGCCGGGTGTGGTGGTCGAGGACATGTACCGGCCCACGGTCTATGCCCGCTCAGCCCCTGGCCGGGTGACGATTACGGGCGGTACCGGAACAACGGCAGGAGGCAAGTAGGCTGATGGGGCCAGGCAGGCGCCTTCTTGCCGGTTTTGCCCTGCTGGTCGGCGCGGCCTTTGCGCTGGATGCCCTGCTGCCGCCCCCCCTGGAGCGGGCAGGGGAGATCTCGGCCCTGGTCACGGACCGGGCCGGGAAACCCCTGCGCGCCTTCCCGACCAATGACGGCCGCTGGCGCTTCCATGGCGATCTCGACAAGATCGACCCGGAATTCGTCGAGGCGCTGATCCGCGTTGAAGACAAGCGCTTCCGCCAGCACCATGGCACGGACTGGACGGGCATGGTCCGGGCGGCGGTGGATTCTGCCCTTTCAGGCCGGGTCGTCTCCGGTGGTTCGACGATCACGATGCAGACAGCGCGCATGCTCGAGCCGCGCAAACGCAATATCGGCTCGAAACTGATCGAGATTGTCCGGGCGCACCAGATCGAGCGGCGCCTGTCGAAAGACGAAATCCTCGCGCTCTATCTCACGCTGACGCCGTATGGCGGCAACCTTGAAGGCGTGCGCGCCGCCAGCTGGAGCTATTTCGGGCACGAGGCCGACCGCCTGACGGATGACGAGATTGCGCTGCTGATTGCCTTGCCGCAGTCGCCGGAAGCACGGCGGCCCGACCGCCGCCCTGAACAGGCCGCGAAAGCACGCGACTGGGTGGCGAAGAAACTCGCCATGTATGGCGTCTTCTCCGCAGATGATGTGGCGGATGTCGCGGCCTCCGGCGTGCCGGGGCGGCGGCGTGATTTCCCTGACCGCGCCTGGCATGGCACGGCCAAGGCGCTGGCGAGTGGGCCGCGCGGGGACGTGCGCTCAACGCTCGATGCCGGCCTGCAGGCGGAAGTCGAGCGCATTGCACTGACGCAGGCCGGGGCGGCTGGTGCCGATGTGCAGGTTGCTGCGCTGGTCGTACACATTCCCACCCGCGCCGTGCGGGCGATTGCTGGCTCAGCGTCGCGAGAGCGGCCGGGCGGCTGGCTCGATCTCACGGCGCAGGCCCGCTCGCCGGGGTCGACGTTGAAACCCTTTATATATGGCATGGCGTTCGATGATGGCTCTGCCGCGCCCGACACGCTGATCTCGGACCTGCCGCGCCGCTTTGCGGCCTACCAGCCGGAAAACTTTGACCGCATGTTTCGCGGCGATGTGCGTGTGTCGGATGCCCTGCAGCACTCTCTCAACGTGCCTGCCGTCATGATGCTCGACAAGGTTGGACCGGACCGCTTTGTCTCCCAGCTGACGCTGGCGGGGGCGAGCCCGCGCATTGCCGGCTCTGCCAGCCATCAGGCGGGTTTGGCGATCGCGCTTGGCGGGGCAGGGCTGACGGCGCGCGAGCTGGCCGTTCTCTATTCTGCGCTCGGCGACAAGGGCATTGCCAAGCCGCTGGTCTGGCGGGCCGATGATGAAGCCGCTGTTCACGACCAGCCGGGCCAGCGCCTGATCGGCGAGGCGAGCGCGGACGAGATCATCCGCATCCTGCAAAACGGGCCGACACCTGTGGGCCGCGTGCCGGGCCGTCTGACCGAGAATGCCCCGCAGATCGCCTTCAAGACGGGCACATCCTATGGCTACCGGGACGCCTGGGCGGCAGGCGTGGCGGGGGATCTGGCGATTGTGGTCTGGATGGGCCGGGCCGACGGTGCCCCCCGGCCCGGCGTGACCGGCGGTGACGCGGCGCTGCCGATCCTGTTCGAAATTGCCGACCGCGCCGCGCATCATTTGCGCGACACGGGCGAGGCACGCGGGCGGCTGACCAGCGAGAAGCGCCTGAAATCCAAGGGCGCCATTCGCGACTTTGCCGCCGCCGCGCCGCCGCAGATACTGTTTCCGCCGAGCGAGGCGGAACTGTGGGCCGGAACTGTCGATGGCAAGCAGGCGCGTGGCTTCGTGCTGGCCGGTCGGGGGGAGGGGCAGCTCTCCTGGTATGTCGATGGCGCACCCTGCGACATTGACGACGCCGGTGCCCCGGTTTGGTCACCGACTCGCGAGGGGTTTTATACGGTTACTGCAGTGGATTCTGCAGGTCGCGCCAGCCGCGTGCGGGTCAGGGTGCTGACCGGGCCTGCCTAAAAACACGGCATTGCCCCATTTTGGCCACGCCGCGACAACACGGAGGCAACACAAATCCGTTAGGTCTGCGATTACTGTCTTTCAGATAGCGGGGCTCATCCCATATGTCGCTGCAGACGGAGCATTTGTCAGCCGTCCGTAGAATTCAAGAGTTTGCCATGCGTATCCGTTCAGCCCCTTTCGTTGCCATAGTTGCCGGCATTGCCGCGACAAGCCTTGCGTTCATTTCGAGCGCAGGGGCGGAAGACAAACCCGCCAATGAAGCACCCAAGCATATGTCATCGGCCGTTTTTGCCGGTGGCTGTTTCTGGTGCGTTGAATCCGATTTCGACAAGGTGGACGGCGTGATCGAGACTGTTTCAGGCTATACGGGCGGCCATGTTGCCAACCCGACCTACAAACAGGTCAGCCACGAAGACACGGGCCATTATGAATCGGTGAAGGTCACGTATGACCCCGATGTGGTCAGCTATAACCAGCTTGTGACCTATTTCCTCCACCATATCGACCCGACCGACGCCGACGGCCAGTTCTGCGACAAGGGCGAGAGCTATCGCAGCGCCATCTTCGTCTCAACGCCAGACGAGCGCGCAACAGCCGAAGCCGATATTGCGGATATCTCAGGTGTGCTGCCGTCCCCGGTCGCGACGAAAGTCATCAATGCCGACACGTTCTGGCCAGCCGAAGACTATCATCAGGATTATTACCAGAAGAACCCGCTCAAGTACCGCTACTACCGCGCCGCCTGTGGCCGGGATGCGCGCGTGAAGGAACTCTGGGGCGATCAGGCCTTAGATCACTGATCTTTCGGCGCCGGGCAGGGCGGGGTCTTGAACTCGGTCAGCCCGTCATGACGCGCTTCCCACGCATCGTCGTGGCGCTCCGGCGCAAAGCCTGATGCAATATAGAGATGAAAGCGACGCTCCAGCGCGCACCCATTCCGGCGTTTGCCGAGTGGGATAATGATGTCTCCGGCATTCTCGAACGTCTTGAAGTCGCTACGCATCATGGGCCGCATCTCGGCATGCAACGAAACGACCAGCACTTTCTCGTCCAGTGGTGGCGCCATGGCCACCGTTTCGGAAAAGCTTTTCGGCACGCCGTAACGGCGCCACGAGATCAGCGGCAGCGTGCGGTCCCGGGCGTAATAGTCGAGCCCGTGCCACACCTCGCGCTCATCGACCAATACGGATGTCGCGCCAATCTCCGCCGCCTTCGCAAACACGGCCCTTGCCGCCGTGTCCCATCCCCGCGTGCGCTTCAGCTCATTGTCGAAGCCAGCCTGTGATGCTGCCGATGCAGGCAGCAAGGGCACCGTCACGAACATCACGCTGAGGGCCACATGCAGCGCAAGGCTCGCCCACAGCCAGCGCACGCCCGCAGGCGCCATCCGGATCAGCCAGGCGGCCACCAGAACGCTCGCCGCGGGCCAGGCCGTCGCAGCCCAATTGGCGTTCGCCCGTGACAGCACCGCCTGCACAAGAATGATGGCCAGAACCGGGAGAACGAAGCAGAGCAGCCAGCGATCGCGCTGCTTCACGCCGTCGCCCGCCTTTCGCATGGCCCACAGGCCGATGGCAAAGGCGATCAGGCTGATAGGGCCAAACACGCCCATCTGGTCGGCCAGAAAGGTCAGTGCATGCGCGGGATGGAACAGTTCGCCGCCCAGGTTGGCATTATCCACCGTATGACTGACCGTCTTGAAGTCATTCGCGGCATTCCACGCGATATGCGGCGCGAAGATCGCGCCCGCGACCAGGAGTGCCACCAGGCCCCGCCATGACAACAGCGCCCGGCGTGTCTCCCGGTCCAGCACGAGTGTCAGCGCTATCCCTATAATAAAGTAGAGCATCGCGTATTTTGACAGGAAGCCCGCGCCTACGGCCACGCCGAGGCCCATGGCGCTGACCCATCGGCCTTCGCCGCTGCGCAGTCGCCACAGCGCATAGAGCGCCGCACACCAGAACGGCATCAGCACGCCATCCGTCGAGATCACGGCGGAGGACAGGATCACTGCGGGCATCAGCGCATAGAGGAAAGCGGCATACATGCCGGTGCGGGCATCATAAACGGCGCGGCCCAGCAGGAAGAGGAAGATGGCGCCTGCCGTATGCAGGAAGGGCGCCGCCAGCCGCACGGCCCATTCAGAATTGCCCATAAGCGCCGTCACGCCATGGATGACCCAGGCAATCATCGGCGGCTTGGAATAATAGCCCCAGTCCAGCGTTTCGCCCCAGCGCCAGTACTGCGCTTCATCGGCATAGAGGTTCAGCGGCGAGACGAGCAGGAAGCCGACACGCAGCACAAGGAGCAATCCAAGGCCGAAAACCAGAGTGCGCTGATAGGGGGATTCCGATTCGCGACTCAGTCCTGCCATGTGGTCTCACCTTGATACATTGTCTGCTTATGTAGTGCGGTGGCCGTCTAATACAGCCCCAAAATCAGGCAAGCCATGCCCTGTGCGGGGCTAAAGCGTGGCTTTTTTGCATCGCACAAAAACCAATGGTCTGATTCACTGCACACTACGTTGAACCTTCAAAAACTTGTCACTAATCCGTCATGCAGGGAGCGTAAGCGACCGCCAACCGACCTGATTGTGAGAGAGCAGGCCGGACCATCATATGGATCAGGGGAAAATGATCATGAATTGGAACACATTCGGTCGCGGCATGGCGGTATCCGCTATTGCGCTCAGCGTCGCAGGCATCGCCTCGGCGCAGGTTACAACCTCCAGCATGCGCGGTCAGGTGACCAATGCGGAAGGCGCCGCGGTGCCAAACGCCACCGTCGTCATCACACATACGCCTTCGGGTACGATATCCGCCGCTGTAACGAGCGCGAACGGTGATTTCTCGGCCCGCGGCCTTCGCGTCGGCGGCCCATACACAGTTGAAGTCACGGGCGGCGATTTCACGCCGGTCACCGTCACCGACATCTATATCGAGCTCGACCAGACATACCCGCTGAACCTCACGGTTTCCGGCGAGCGCAAGCTTGAAACCGTCGTCGTCACAGCCAACCAGCTGCAGACCGGTTTCTCCAGCGAAGGCCTGACGACCAGCCTTGGTCTTGCAGCTCTCAACGAAGTCGTCTCGATCGACCGCGACATCACGGATGCTGCTGAGCTTGATCCGTTCGCCAGCGTGAACGTCCAGACGGGCGGCGCAAAAGAACTTACGATTGCCGGCGCCAACAACCGCTTCAACACGTTGACGATTGACGGTGTGGCCCTGAACGACCGCTTCGGTCTCAACGCCAACGGCTACCCAACCCAGCGCTCGCCAATCTCGTTCGATGCAATCCAGTCGCTGTCGGTTGAATCGGCGCCTTTCGACACGGAATATAACGGCTTCACGGGCGGCACGATCAACGCTGTCACCAAGTCGGGTACGAACGAATTCCACGGTTCGGCTTTCTACTTCAAGACTGACGACTCGATGGCCGGCAGCAAGAGCGGCGACCTGAAGGTCGACCGCACGTTCGATGAAAAGACCTATGGCGGCACGTTCGGCGGCCCAATCATCAAGGACAAGCTCTTCTTCTTCCTCTCGTACGACAAGTATGAAGAAGCAGCTGCCCTTCAGCGCGGCCCAACGGGTTCGGGCGCCGTCAACATTGAAGATGTGACGCCAGGCGACATCGCCGAAATCCAGGACATCATGCAAACCGTCTACGGCTTTGACGTGGGCGACTTCGGTGCAGGCGTGCCGCCGGTCGAAGACGAGAAAATCCTCGGTAGCATCGACTGGAACATCTCCAACGATCACCGTGCGAAGTTCACCTATATCAAGACCGAAGGTGCGAGCATCACTGAGCAGAACGGCAACAACTTCCTGCAAGGTGCCGACCTCGCTTTCCCATCGTCCTGGTACAACAACTCGGAGAAAGTGGAATCCTTCATCGGCCACCTTTATTCCGACTGGACGCCGAATTTCTCGACTGAGGTCAAGATCGCCAAGACGACCCAGGCTACAGGCGCGGACAGCCTGAACGGGGCTGAATTCTTCCTCGGTTCTGTCGAGACCTCCACAGGCACCGTCATCGCCTTCGGTCCTGACCGCTTCCGTCACGGCAACGAGCTCGACCAGGAATTCCTGCAGTACAAGCTTAAGGCTGAATACCTGCTTGGCGATCACACGCTGAAAGCCGGTTTCGAGCGTGAGGAAGTCGATGTCGACAACCTCTTCGCGCAGAACTCGGAAGGCACATATGCCTTCGCGTCCATCGACGACCTTCGCAACCAGATTGCGACGGACGTTTCCTACGCGAACGCCATCACGAACGATGAGAACGACCTGCGCGCGATCTGGGGTTACAATTACAACTCCATCTACCTGCAGGACAGCTGGGATATTCGTAACGACCTGAACCTGATGTTCGGCATTCGTTACGACTATTACCAGTCGGAAGGCAAAATCCGTCCGAACCAGAACTTCCAGGATCGTTACGGCTTCTCGAACACGAATGACATTGACGGTCTGGACGTGATCCTTCCACGCTTCGCCTTCAAGTGGGACGCGAGCGATGACATCACTGTGCGTGGTGGCCTTGGCAAATTCTCCGGTGGTTCACCGGGCGTGTGGGTCTCTAACAGCTACTCGAACGACGGTGTCATCAACGGCGAAGTCTTCGATTCCGGCACGATCAATGTTCCGAACACACCAGAGGCAACCTCGGGCAACTACATCCCTCAGAACCTTCTGGACGAACTGGCAAACACCACTCCGGATGGTTCGGTCAACGCGCTCGACAATTCGTTCGAGATACCATCGACCTGGAAAGCCAATCTCGGCGTAGCTGTGAACGCTCCAGGCAACTGGCTGGTTACAGCGGACGTACTCTACAATAAGCTCGAGAATGCGCCTTACTGGTATGACGCAACCTGTACCGCCGTGTCGGCTTCGCCTGACAATCGTCCGGTATACTCATGCGGCCAAGGCACCATCAATGGTGTGACGTCCAGAGCGCCACAAGCCATTCTCGTCGGCAGCGTCGACAAGGGCAACTCGCTCCTCTGGGCTGTTTCGGCCAGCAATGACTGGGAAACACCGGTTGGCGACTTTGACCTGTTCGCCAGCTATACGCACGCTGACGTCAACGACATCGGCATGGGCACCTCGTCGACTGCAACGTCCAACTATTCGGACACGGCACGCTGGAGCTACCAGAACCCGCGCACGGGTACGTCGAACTTCGAAGTCGAGCATCAGTTCAAGCTGCGCCTGAACTGGGAGAAGGAATTCTTCCGCGGTTACGCAACGCAGGCTTCGCTGTTTGCAACCCGTCGTTCGGGCCAGCCTTACACTTACACGTTCAACACGAACGGTCGTCGGGATGTGTTCGGCATCAACGAAAGCAGCGCGGACGATGCAGGTGCGACACTCTACGTGCCGACCGGCTTCGACGATCCGCTCTTCTCGCCTGACTCGTTCGGTGGTGACCGCGATCTCCAGCAGGATTTCTTCACCTATATCGCAACGTCGGAACTCAACGATTACAAGGGCAAGATCGCTCCTCGTAACGGCGACAATTCCCGCTGGTCGACGCTGGTTGATCTTCGTCTCCAACAGGAACTGCCAGGCGCGATGAAAAACCACCGCACCAAACTGTTCCTCGACATTGAGAACCTCGGTAACCTGATCGACAGCAATGCCGGTCGCGTCGAGCGCACCCGTTACGAGTACAAGCGCCAGGTTGCTGCCGCTTCGATCGTCAACGGCCAGTATGTCTACGGTGATCCAGGTCGCGATGGCGTCTGGGGCACAGGCGACCGCGACGAGTCGACATTCAGCACCTCGACCAATTCCGAGGTTCTGAACCAGTCCTTCTGGCAGATCCAGATCGGTGTAAAATACGAGTTCTAGGTCGCCTCGCGATCCGGAATGCAGATTGGAGAGGGCGGCCTGCTATGCGGGCCGCCCTTTTCCTTGTTTCAAAGGTGTGGCAATGCCAGCGACCATGACCGAAGCAGCTTTCTCCCTCCCGCCCGAATGGGCCCCGCAAGCCGCCCTCTGGTGCGGCTGGCCCCGCCTCGCCGAGGAATGGGGCGGCAATTATGACGGCGCACGCGCTGAGATTGCGGCGCTGATCCGTGCCGCCGCTGCTTTCGTGCCGGTAAAGGTTGCCGCCGGTTCCGAAGAGGCCGCCGGCTCCGCTCAGGCAGCGGTCGGCGATGTTGCGCAAGTCGTTCAGGTGCCGACCGGTGATATCTGGCTGCGCGATACCGGCCCGATCATTACGCGCGGCGACAGCGGCTTTCAGGCTGAAACCTTCCGCTTCAACGGTTGGGGCGGCAAATATCTCATGCCGGGCGACACTGATACGGCTGCAGCCATTGCCGGGGTCGAGGGCGTTTCCGTGCGCGCGCATGATATCGTGCTCGAGGGCGGCGCCATCGATGTCGATGGGGAAGGGCGTTTGCTGACCACACGCCAGTGCCTGCTCAATCCCAACCGCAACGGTGCCTGGACCGAGGCCGATGCCGAAGCTGCGCTGGCTAAGGCCTTTGGTGTTAGCGAAGTCATCTGGCTGGGGGATGGCCTGCTCAACGATCATACCGATGGCCATGTCGACAATATCGCCCGCTTCATCGCACCGGGGCATGTCCTCTGCCAGCATCCGACCGGCGAGCAGGATCCGAACGCCGATGTGCTGCTGGCGATTGAGGACAGGCTGCGTACGGCCGGCCTGATGGTCTCGACCATATCCTCACCGGGCCCGGTCGATTTCGGTGACGGTGAGCTGGTGCCTGCCAGCCACATGAATTTTACCATCACCAATGGTGCTGTTTTTGTGCCGACCTATGACGAACGCTTCAGTCTGGTCGCGCTCGCCGAACTGCGTCCACTCTTTCCCGGTCGCAAGGTGATCGGCCTTCCGGCATTGAACATTCTGCGCGGGGGCGGCAGTTTCCACTGCATGACCCGCGAAATACCCGCCCAATAGACACGCAACGACCCACGAACGGTCTGCGAATACCCAAGCAAGATCCTGCTGCGCCCCTAACGGATACCGCCCATGACCCGCTCCATTACACTTGCCGCCATCCAGTTCTCGCCGTCCGACGACGTTCAGGACAATATCGACCGGGTCGCAGGGTTCATTGAAGAGGCCGCCGGGCGCGGCGCCGATGTCGTGCTGCCGCCGGAACTGTTCTGCGGGTCCTATTTCTGCAAGACGCAGGAAGAGGAACATTTCGCCCGGGCCCTGCCATGGGAAACGCATCCGGCTGTCGTTCAACTATCTGAAATTGCTAAGAAATTTGGCGTCGTCATTCCCGTCTCGATCTATGAGAAGGATGGGCCGGCCTATTATAATTCGCTCGTCATGCTGGATGCAGACGGCAGCGCCATGGGCGTCTACCGCAAGAGCCATATTCCGGATGGCCCCGGCTATCAGGAAAAATTCTATTTCCGTCCCGGCGATACGGGCTTTCGTGTCTGGGACACTAAGAAAGGCCGCATCGGCGTCGGCATCTGCTGGGACCAGTGGTTCCCTGAAGCTGCGCGCGCCATGGCCCTGATGGGAGCAGACGTGCTGCTCTATCCAACGGCGATTGGCGCCGAACCGCAGGATTCAACGCTCGATACCGCCGGGCGCTGGCGCCGGGCGATGCTCGGCCATGCTGTGTCGAATGTCATTCCTGTCTGCGCAGCCAATCGCATGGGCGACGAGGGCGGACAGGTCTTCTACGGCACGAGCTTCATCGCAGACCAGACCGGCGAAGTCGTCACTGACCTGGGCCGGACCGAGGAGGGGGTCATC
>TARA_R110002033_G_scaffold65101_22_pt1 | contig 16937 bp, 14 predicted proteins | sample TARA_R110002033 | Tara Oceans TARA_R110002033 (sample SAMEA4397051) | marine metagenome | biome: Polar Biome; feature: [SRF] surface water layer (ENVO:00010504); material: water (ENVO:00002006), including particulate matter (ENVO:01000060) such as... | depth 5 m
ATCTACTGAAACATAAACATTGTCTTTACCATCAACAATTTCTCCATCTTGGATATTTCCTCCCCTTAGAATTAAACAAGAATTATCAAATTCAAATTGAAAAGCATCCGATTTACCATAAGAAACACCTCTAATTATTTTAGAAATTTCCAATGGTGATGTTTTTACCCAATTTTTCGGCAATTTACTTTCCATTAGTTCAATTCTTTTATCATGGCATTTAATTGCTCCGTAATGCTTTGTAATTCACTTAAAGCTTCCTTAGCAATGTCAATCGGTTCACCTAAATCATCGCTATTGGTCAATGTATTATCAGCAATTAAACCTAAATCGAGGCTGTAGTTTTTGGCTGAAATTTCGGCACGTGAAATGCAGTTCCAGCGTTCGTCTTTTATCGTTCTACGTTTGTCATCAGACACCAAACCATCATAATCCTTTTCTACTTTATCAAAAGGAATTCCTCCTGTGTAGGCGAGTACAAAATCTTCAAAGGCTTTCTCTGTAAATGGGGTGCGTTTTCCGTAATTAGGTGCATTGGTACGCATATCATAAAACCAAACATTTTGCGAATTGTTGGTTTCGGTTTTTTCACGGGTAAAAAACAGTACGTTGGTTTTTACACCTGCGGCATAAAAAATCCCTGTTGGCAAACGCAAAATAGTATGCAGGTTGCATTTGTCCATTAAGTCAAGGCGTATTTTTTGTCCGTCACCGTCTTCAAAAAGTACGTTATCGGGCAAGACTACTGCTGCTCTGGCTTTGCCGTCTTTCTTTAAACTACGGTATATGTGTTGCAAGAAGTTCAATTGCTTGTTGGCCGTAGGGAACGTAAAATCGTCACGGCTTGGTCGTTCACCTCCTTGCTTGGTACCAAAGGGAGGATTTGCTAATACACCATCAAAACCATTTAGGGTTTTACCAAATTCGGTTAAGGTATCGCCTAGGTAGATACTGCTTTCCATTCCGTGCAAACGGGCATTCATCAATGCCAATCTGTGTGCATCAGGCACTAGCTCCACACCAGAGAAGGCATCGTTTACTTGAAACTGTCTTTCTTTTTCGGTTAGATCGTAATAATTATCGTTTTTGCTACGCAAGTAATAATCTGCCGAGATCATGAATCCAAAAGTTCCCGCTGCGGGATCTGTCCAGCGTTCGCCAATCTTTGGCACCATCAAATCTACCATGATATTAATCAACGGTCGTGGTGTAAAGTATTGTCCTGCGCCACTTTTCTTTTCGCCTGCGTTTTTCTCTAATAGGCTTTCGTAAATATCACCCATGACATCACGATCGTCCTCTTCGTACCAATCCAGTTTATCAATAGCAACAATAAGCGAATTAAAGTTGACAGGCTTGCGCAAACTCGTTGAAGCGTTGCTGTAGATTTCTTTAATACTTTGGCTCGTTGTTTTATCACTTACAGTAGCAAGGAATTCACGGTAACGGGCAAAAGCTTCGGCATTATCATGTTCGTTTACAAAGTAGCTCCATTGGTATTCTTCTGGAATTTCATTCCCAAAACCTTTTACTTCGCTCAATTTCAGAAAAAGGATGTAGGTTAGCTCATTTAAATATTGGTGGTAGGTTACCCCATCATCACGCAATACATTACAAAGATTCCAGAGTTTATTAGCTATTTCTTGTGCGCTCATTATTTTAAGTATTCAGTTTTATTAATTTTTGACTTTGATTTTCCGCAAGGCATATTATTTATTAACATGTAGCTACTGCTCTACAGTAGCCTTTATCCTCTTTTAATTCATTTAGTTTTTTGGGATTATATGTGTCATTGAGTAAAGGACAACATTGAGAAATCCATTCTTTTTCAATTGAAAAATCACCTTGGTATGAGATCCAGTTAACTTCTAGATGCTGGTTAATCCATGAGATTATTTTCTGCTCATCAGCGGGTGTAAATTTATAATTGTTTTTGTTTTTTGCATGTAATAGAGATCCTTTTTCGGGTAAAAATCCTAAAACAGCTCCAATACTTCTAAAAAAAGTGCCATGACCCTTTGCTCTAAGCTCCTGACCTAAAAAACGTTTCTTTAATGATTGATTTTCCGCTTTACCAATATAAATTATAGTGTGCTTGCGGTTGTTTAAATGCTCTTGATACCTAGCAAGTAATTTAGAATCTTTCGCTAATCTAATGCAGTAAAAGCCAGTTTCATTAGTTACTAGATGGTCAATATCTCCCGCTTTTTTAAAAGTACCATTGATAAGTTTTTCAAATAAATAGTTTGGAGGTTCATTAGTGGGCTCTGGGTCCGAAATGAAGGTAATAGGCTTGATCTTCGTTTTAATTGGTTGTGAAAATAGAGAATCTATTTCTTTAATTTTTCCGCTTTTCATTAAACCTTCAAAAAGTTGAGGAGTAATATTTGTAATACCAAAGTCACTAACGTAAAGTCCAATTTTGCGCATTTTTACTCTATATGATTTTCGTTCATCGGCTGCGTTAGCCTGACTGAATTTCTTGACGAGGAGCCGTAAATTTGCTAATTCTGATGCGTTAAATGAATTTCTTCTTTCCATGATGTGCTCAAAAATTAATTTTTATCATTGATTAAATTGACCACTAATTTGGTCATCATGTCTTTTTCTTCTGATCTGCTTTCGGCAATCATAATGGTGATGGCTACTAAAGCATTGTCGGCAATTTTCTTATTTCCTTCGTGGTTTACTAGTTTGTTATTTAAGTCTAAGAAGTAAATAAACAATCCTGCTGCTATTCGTTTATTCCCATCCGAAAACGAATGATTCTTCACTACAAAATACAAGAGGTTAGCTGCTTTTTCTTCAATTGTTGGGTACAAATCTACTGAATCAAAAGTTTGATAAATAGTTTCGAGTGAACTTTTAAAGGACTGATCTTTTTCATTACCAAATAAATTTCCTGCTTGCTGAAAGTCTCGCCAAATCCGTATTTCTTTAATCGCTTCATCATAAGTAAGATGCTTGATTTCTGTAGCGATATTATTCTCGTCAATACTTAATTTTTGGTGATCGTATTTATCTAAAGTGTCTAAAGCATAGGCATATTGCTCTAATACTTTTAGAATTCCTTTGGCTTCGTTTGAAGATAAATTGTCAATACTGACCGCTTTTGTCGCCAGTTTTAACGCCTGCTGAATTTCGGTGTATTTATAATTGAGTTCCTTTAATCGCTTTTCATTGAGTGCGTAGCCTTTTACTAAATAGTCCTTTAAGCGTTGCGTTGCCCAAATTCTAAACTTGGTAGCTTTAGCTGAATTCACTCTATATCCCACCGAGATAATCATATCAAGGTTATAAAAATCAACTTTTCTAGTTACTTTTCTGCTTCCTTCCATTTGAACTATTTCCATTTTGGAAATAGTTGCTTCAGGCGACAATTCAGACTCTTTAAGTATATTTTTAATATGTTTATTTATAGCCGGTACTTCTGTTCCAAAAACTTCTGCAATCTGTTTTTGATTTAACCAAACCGTTTCATCTTCAAACTGGACTTCAATTTGAGTATGATTTCCTTTGGAAGTATAAATTATAATATCACTCATTAGGCTGTAAATAAATTATCATTCAACAAAGCAATCACTTGATCTAATTCGTTGTTGAATATCTTTTGAATACGAGCTATACCACCTTCTTCTTTAAAGGTTTGGTTGATAAATTCTTTATCGAAGATATCTTCATGCAGCAATTGTTTTTCAAAGCGTTCAATCCATTTTAATTGGTGCATATTCCAAGATTTCATAGCTTTTACTTTGGTAATTGCATTTTTAATACGGTCTTCATGACTTACTAAAACCGTATCTAATGCTAAAGTTCGAATATAAGAAATAATATCCGCCGCTATATCTTGATTTTTGGCATTTTTCCAAGCAATATTCAGCGTAGGAATATTAAATCCTTTTTCGTCTAAAAGCAATTTTAATTCTTTTAGGGATTTCCGATCTAAATCAGATGGTTTGGTGCATATGGTTTTTAAAGCCAAAATAGTATTTCTATTTTCCTCAATAAATTGTTTGAAATTCTCAATATAATCCTCTGGTTTCGAAGCTTTACCATACCCGCGTTCTATACCTATTACTTCGTCATGGTGGTCTGATAGCAATTGCATTTTAGGTTGATAGACTTTTTTGTCTAAGAAATCCCAAAGGCTAGCATAATTAGTCAATACTTTTTTGACGTCTTGCCCTTCAATATCTAATAAGTTTTTTATGAAATCTTCTGGACTATTCCCTTGAGCAAAATACATGAATTGTTCCAGTTGCCCCTCATTAATTTGCTTCTTTTTGCGTTGTAACTTGGCTACAATTTGTTCTAATTGTTTTTTGCTACGTGCAGGACTATCTATAAAATCCAATTCTTCGATTAATCTTTGAAAGGATATAGAAGGATTGGAAACGGTTTTCATTTGTGTAAAATCTTCTAAGGCTTCATAAACGCGAACCGCATCATATATTTTAAAAAATTGTTTGTTGATTTCTGGACACAAACGAGTGGCTCGACCCAACATTTGTTCAAACAAAATACGGGAACGAACTCTACGTAAAAATACCAAATTGGTTATTTGAGGCACATCAATTCCTGTCGTTAACAAATCAACAGTCACTACAATATTGGGGAACTTCTCGTTTTTGAATCTTTTGGTTAAATTCTCAACATCATAGACCTTGCCTGTCAATTTTTGAATAGCACCTTCTGGAACATCAATTCCTATTTCGGCATATTCTTCTTTTAATAAATCAACAATCAAATCTGCATGAAAATCCCTAACAGCAAAAATTAAGGTTTTTTCGTCTCCCTCAGGATCTATTTGTTGTACTAATTCTTTTACTACCGCTCTATTGAAAGGCTCAGTAATCACTAGTTTGTTGAATTGTTCTATTTCTACTAGTAGTTCATCTTCTAATTCAGCTAACTCCTCAATACCATTCGTTTCAGGATTAAAAGCTTTTGGCTTTTCACCTTTCTCCCAAAGAATGCCGTTTTCGCTCAAATTAGTTTTAATAATATAAGGCGGCTCATGATCAGTCAAAAAACCATCAATAACTGCTTCACGATAAGAGTAATTGTGTACCGGTTTTCCAAAAATTTCAGTGGTGTGCAAAGCCGGCGTAGCAGTTAACCCAATGATATAAGCATTAAAATACTCTATCACCTTTTTATACTGACCTACATAATCATTCTCATCTTTAAAGGATAAATCCTCCTCGTTTATCTCTTTGTCTAGATTATAGCCTCTATGTGCTTCATCAATAATAATGCAATCATAAGCATCGATAGCTAGTGTTTCTTTATCCGAATAAAAAAGACGTTTCACCATACTTTGAACGGTAGCAAAATGCAGTCTCGTTTCTGTTTCAGGATACGCATTTTTCATCTCTTCTATTTTATAAATATTAGAAAAGGTATTTATGTCTTCTACCTTATTGTCCTTGAAACTCCCTAATGCCTGTGATGCTAATAAACGTCTGTCTGTTAAAAACAAAATACGTTTAAAACGATCTGATTTAATGAAGCGGTAGGCCAAACCAATAGTTGTTCTCGTTTTTCCTGTTCCTGTAGCCATCACCAACAGAGAACGTTTGTCATCGGGATAATTAAAAAGTTTTTCTTCTACTGCTTTAATAGCATCTATTTGATAATAGCGTAACCCTAAACCACTGGGATTTTGTAAATAATCGTATTCACTTACTTGCAATCGGCTGTTTGCAGTTTCAATATCTCTTTCAAACAAATCAACTAATCCTTGCGGAGAAAACCAACCTCGTAGTGCATTTGCTCTGTTACGTTCTTTACGAATATCTAAATGCCATATACCGCTTTTGGTTTTTATTTGTTCCAAATAATTACGTCCATTCGTAGAGAAGAGAAATGGAACTTTAAAGCCTTTCCAGTTTCCTAACAATTTGAAATTGTCTTGTATTTCTATTCTTTCTGCATAAATTTTTGATTGATGCAAATCAGTCGAAATATCCGTTGCAAACTTTTTAGCTTCTACAATACCATATAGTTCCAAGCCTACAAACAAAGCGTAATCAGCCCATTTTCCATCACATGGCCATTCAGCTATTGCTTTATTCTTTCCTTTTTCGGGTAGCGACTTATTCTTTTTATAATTAAGCTTCTCCGTTTCACAGTCCCAACCAGCGTCTCTTAATTGTTCATCAATAATAGCTCTTGTTTCTGCTTCGGTTTTACCTATGTTATTGGCATTCGTTACAGCACGTTGCTGCCTCTCTGTTACTAGTTCAGGTGTTGCATTAATCGTAGCCACTTTTGCCTGATAATCGACTACCTGTTTTGATAATCGCTCCAGTTCATCAGTTAATTTGTCTAAACTAACTTTCTGATCATCTTCAGGAAGTTGATATTCTGTAGTTTCTATATAATCATTCTCATAGGTTTCATAAAACCACTTCGCTAATTGAAAACATTTTTTGAGAATATGTAAGGCTTCTTGCTTCGAACCGCTTCCATCGTGACTAGCCTTGTTTCCTGATTTTCTAATTGCATGAAAAATATCTTTTATAACGTCTGGAATACAGTTTTTATAAAACAATTGATTGATTCGTTCCACTTGATTTCCGTCAAAAGGCGCCAAATCTTCAAATTGCCAAATCAGTTGTGCCAATTTCTCAGAAAATAAACGTGACTTAGATAAGGATGAACTAGGATCGATATAAATCAATCGCTCAGATAATTCACTAATAGTGAATAGCTCAGGGTAAGTTATTTCTAGGAATGAGAATGTTGAAGCCATGAAATTAAACTGAATAAATAAGAATTTACATCTTTTGTTATCAATTGCTAATGTATCGAATATTTATAAGAGAGTGGTAATATAAAAAATAGGATATTGTAGTAAAATTAATTGATTTGTAAATAAACAGTATTTTTAAGAATTACACCATACCCACTTTTAGTGATTTTTTCTTGAGTTAGGAAAGATTTTTTGAAAATTTCACAAGGCTTTCATCTGGAATAAAGAGGGATTATTTCATGATCCCATGAGGGGAGACCTACAAATAAAACACAACTCAAAATAAATTTTGACTTTGCTTTTTGTTTTTAAGCTTATTCCCAAACGTAAACTTTTGTCATAATCTTAAAAACAAAAAACCCGAAACTTTCGTTTCGGGTTTCCTTTGCGGAGAAAGAGGGATTCGAACCCCCGGACCTGTTACAGTCAACAGTTTTCAAGACTGCCGCATTCGACCGCTCTGCCATTTCTCCAGTAACTCGCTACCATTGCTGATTGCGAGTGCAAATATAAGCTGCTTTTTTGGTTTTTTTATCCTTTTCGAACAAAAAAATGAGCTAATTTTTAATTTATTTTTTAACCAATTCATTTTCTTAGTTTTAGCAAACAGAAAAAATCAATTAATTATAAAAATTGTACTTAGTAGCTTACGTATTCTGTTATTTCTAGACCGTAACCAATCATTCCTACGCGTTTTTCTTGCACAGAATTACTCACCAATCTGATTTTTGAGATATCAATATCGTGCAAAATTTGCGCTCCAATTCCGAAATCTTTGCTATCGATAATGATTTTAGGTGCTTTCATTTGGCCTGCTTCTTGTAATTCTTTCAATTCAGTTAATCGGTTTAATAAATTCACCGCTTGCATGTCTTGATTGATAAAAATAACTGCGCCTTTACCTTGATTGTTAATTGCCTTAAACATATCGTCTAACTGCTTGTCAGCGTCATTTGTCAAAGTTCCTAAAAGGTCGTTATTTACTTGTGAAGAATTGATCCTTGTTAAAATAGGTTCTCCTAAATTCCAAGTTCCTTTCGTTAAAGCAATATGTATTTGCTTATTGGTCGTTTGCTCATAAGCTCTCAAACGGAACGTTCCAAAACGAGTTTGAATATCAAAATCATCTTTCTTGATGATTAAACTATCGTGTTGCATTCTATAGGCTACTAAATCTTCGATAGAAACCAATTTCAAATCAAATCTTTTAGCTACAGCTACTAATTGTGGTAGGCGAGCCATCGACCCATCCTCATTCATGATTTCGCAAATCACACCAGCTGATTTAAATCCTGCTAAACGCGCAAAATCTATCGCTGCTTCTGTATGACCTGTTCTTCTCAACACTCCACCTTGCTTTGCTATTAAAGGAAAAATATGTCCAGGACGCGCTAAATCATGTGGTTTAGTATCTGGATCTACAAGTGCCATTGTTGTAAGTGATCTATCAGCAGCCGAGATTCCTGTGGTTACACCACGTCCTTTTAAATCTACAGAAACTGTAAAAGCAGTTTCCATGTGATCTGTATTGTTGTTAACCATCACGTGAAGTCCTAGCTCTTTACAACGACTTTCAGTTAAGGGAGCGCAAATCAATCCGCGACCATGAGTGGCCATAAAGTTGATCATTTCAGGAGTTACTTTTTCAGCGGCAGCTAGAAAGTCACCTTCGTTCTCGCGATCTTCATCATCAACAACGATAATAATTTTTCCTTGACGAATGTCTTCAATAGCTTCTTCAATGGTATTCAATTGTATTTTATCAATTAGCATGTTACGCTTTTTTTTTGGGTGGGAATAATTTTTTAAATAATTTTTGGAAAGGGGATAGGATCACATCCATGTTGATTAATCCTATGTCATTTGTGGCTCTGTAAGTTAATAATACTGCTAATGGCGTCAAAATCATCGACGACATCCAAGCACCTAGAAACGGAGTGATTCCGTTTTCTTGAGCCATTCTTTTACCAAAGGTGTTGATAAAGTGAAAGGATATAAAAATTAATACAGCAAAAATAATAGGAAGTCCAAGTCCTCCTTTTCTAATAATGGCACCCAATGGAGCACCTATAAAAAACATCATGATACAAGCATAAGCAATGACAAATTTGTCGTAGAATGCGAGTAGGTGATTGTTGATGTTTTTTTGTTTGTTTTCTAAATTTACTTTGGTTGCATCGATAGAATAATTTGTGCTTACCAAGTTGCTACTGGCAATTTTCAGTATTTCTGATTGCTTTTCTTTCGAAAATTTAGATAGAATGTCATTAGGAATTTGCCTTGGCTTATAAGAAGCTTTTGTGCTTAAAGGCGGAGTCGCTCTTTGAATTCCTGTACGTAAATTGATGTTTTCAGAGTAAGAGACAATCTCTGTTTTGTAACTGGTATTTAACGAATCGATGGTATATCGAAGTTCGTTCACGTCGAGCATAGTATTGGTGCTCGCGACATCTTTTTCATCTACATCGACTTGATTTAACTTAGACAAGTCAATATTAATGGTGTATTTTTTGAAAGAACTTTTGGCAAATGGGAGTTTTTGGCGGTCCTCATATTTTTTGGGAGTGATGTCCTCGTAATAGTTTCCGTCGTTCAGTACTAGCTGTAAGATGCTAGAAGCTTCACTACTAATCAGTTCACCATTTACTGCTTTTATAACGGTTTTACTACCGTCACCACCAGTTGCTTTTTTATGAATAGTAATACCTGATAGAAAATTTCCGTTCTCTCCAGATTTCTTATCCACTTTTATATTGTACAGTCCTACATCGCTAAACTGTCCTTCGGCTATAGCCAAGGCTGGTTTTACCTGAGCGATATTTTTTCGAAAATTAATAAACTTAAATTCGGCGTAGGGAATAACGTTGTTAGCGAATATAAAAGCAAGCACACTAAGCGCAAGAATCGATACTGTTAAGTAACGCATCGACCTTTGAAGCGAAATTCCTGAAGATTTCATTGCTGCAAATTCATAGTTTTCGGCTAGATTACCAAAACTCATAATAGAAGCTAGCAATATAGACAATGGCAGCACCAATGGGATGATACGAGGCATCGAAAACATTAAGAATTTAAGGACTAGAACGAAGTCCAAATCTTTTCCGGCTAGCTCAGCAATGAACAACCAAACGGTTTGCAGTATGAATATAAAAAACAAGATTACAAATACCGTAGTAAATGTAATCAAGAATGTTTTTAATAAGTATTTGTCAAGAATTTTCACCTAATAATTTAATCTAATTTATTGATGTAGTAATTTGGATATTTACTTTGCGCAAAGGTAAATTGATTTTTTGACAATGGCTGATTGGTTTTGAAAGAATTAACGGTTAAAGTCGTTTTTGTTCCTTTTTTTCCCATTTCGATCAAATTATAGATGTGTTTTGTTTGCACATCGATTCCTAGCAAAATCTCTTTTCGTTGATCTTTTGGGTTGGTAGGAATTAATTTGATATACTGGATTTTTCTACCTCTTACATCTTGAATAATGTCCATGTAATACTTGTAGCCCTTGTTAAAGAAAGTCAACATCTTAGATGGCGTGATTGCGTTATCATCGTTCTCATTAACACTAGAAATTGTGATTTCCTCGTCTTCAGGAACAATCGTATAGTTCTTTTTACCATCGTATATTTTTGTAATTCCCATAAAGTTCAATACATATTGATTCCCTTTAAGAGTTACATTTCCTTTACTATCTTGATTGATGTTTTCCCTAGAATTGTTTAATGAATATTTAAAATCAATTACAATATTATTATAGCTTTTTACTTTAGTAGTCACTTGATCTAAAAGGGCTTTAGCTTTTTGATCTTGTGCTTGAACTGAAAAGCTAAAAAGGATAATAAATGCAATCTGAATTAATTTTTTCATGGTCTTAATTATTTTGTTCGTTGTTAAAAAATTGATCTAGAGAGGTCATATCAAGTATGTTTACAGATCGCGCTTTACTACCTTCAAATGGTCCTACGATTCCAGCTTGCTCAAGTTGGTCAATTAGACGACCCGCTCTATTGTAACCTAATTTTAGCTTACGTTGCAATAAGGATGCTGATCCCTGTTGTGCGTTTACGATAATTTCAGCCGCTTCTCTAAACAAAGTATCTCTCTCGGAAATATCTACATCAAGATTGATGCCACTTTCCTCTCCAACGAATTCTGGTAATAAATAAGCAGTTGCATATGCTTTTTGCGAACCAATAAAATCGGTAATTTTTTCAACCTCAGGTGTATCTATGAATGCACACTGTACACGCACGACATCATTTCCATTGGTATACAGCATATCTCCACGGCCAATCAATTGATCTGCTCCTTGTGTGTCAAGAATAGTTCTCGAGTCAATTTTTGAGGTTACTCTAAATGCAATCCTCGCAGGGAAGTTGGCCTTAATCAAACCTGTAATTACATTTACTGATGGGCGCTGTGTTGCAATAATCAAGTGAATACCAATCGCACGCGCTAATTGTGCTAAACGAGCAATAGGAACTTCCACTTCTTTTCCTGCTGTCATAATTAAATCGGCAAACTCATCGACTACTAATATAATGTAAGGTAGAAAACGGTGTCCATTCTCTGGGTTTAGTTTTCGAGCCTTAAATTTATCATTGTACTCCTTAATATTACGCACCATCGCGTCTTTTAATAAAGAGTAACGGTTGTCCATTTCCACACAAAGTGAATTTAGCGTATTAACTACCTTGGCATTATCAGTGATAATCGCATCTTCCGTATCTGGAAGTTTGGCTAGATAATGTCTCTCTATTTTATTGAATAAAGTAAGTTCTACTTTTTTAGGGTCAACCAAAACAAATTTTACTTCGGCTGGATGTTTCTTGTACAGTAACGAAGTCAGTACGGCATTTAAACCCACTGATTTACCTTGACCTGTAGCTCCCGCCATTAATAGATGGGGCATTTTAGCCAAATCGACCACAAAGGTTTCATTCGAAATAGTTTTTCCAAGTGCGATAGGTAATTCCATCTCTGCCTCTTGAAATTTGGCTGAGCCAATAACACTTTTCATCGAAACGATCGTTGGGTTCTTATTTGGCACCTCGATACCAATCGTTCCTTTTCCTGGGATAGGAGCAATGATACGAATACCCAAAGCCGAAAGTGATAATGCAATATCGTCTTCTAAATTTTTAATTTTCGAAATCCTAATTCCCGCCTCTGGTACGATTTCGTATAAAGTAACCGATGGACCAACAGTTGCTTTAATTTGGGCAATTTCGATTTTATAATTGCGAAGTGTATCTACAATTCGGTTTTTGTTTTCTTCTAATTCTGCTTGATTAATTGTGATACCTCCCGTAGAATACTCTTTTAAAAGATCAATTGTAGGGTACTTATAATTAGATAAGTCTAATGTTGGATCGAATAATCCAAAGTCAGAAACCAATCTTGAAGCTAAATTTTCTTCGATAATTACTTCCTCCTCAGCAGTCTCAATTACGAAGCTATCTGTAGGCTCCTCAGGAAGTGGAGGTGGCGTATTATGATCTAAAGACATCGTTTGAGATGGCGCAGTTGGCTCTCTTTTAATCTCTGAAGAATGCGAAATAGTTGGTTTTAAAGATTCTTTGTTTATTTCGAATTGAGAAGGTTTTTGTTTGGCAACTTCTTCTTTTGCAGGGACAAAACCATCTGATTCTTCTACAGCAAATTCCTCCAGATTGTAAGCCGCGTCTGTAGATGTAGTAGTAGACTTCATACTTGAAAGATCACTTTTGAAATCCTTTTTTGTACTTTCAAAAAGAGATTGTATTTTTTCTGGAGATACTTTCAATTTGAAAATAATGTACACTATTACTCCGAAGAACAACAAGAGTAATGTTCCTGTTTTCCCTACGTAATCTTGCAAAAATAAATTAAGTTCAAACCCTACAATTCCCCCTAATTCTGGTATTGAGGTAGCAAAAAATCCTAAAAGAACTGACAAGATAATCATGATATACAAGTCCCAAAACCATGTTGCTTTTAGTTTTCTAATAGGTAAGCTTACCACTAGATAAATCCCAGTGAGTAAAAACAAACGTACAAAAACAAAAGAAGCCAAGCCAAAACCGTTGTATACAAATAAATTGGCTAGATAGGCGCCAAATTTACCGGACCAGTTTTGAACTTCTTCGCTGCGATCAGTAAAGGCAGCTACCGCACTTTGATCTTGTTGACCGTTGATAAAGAAAGAGATAAACGCAACTAGTAAAACAATAGCAAACAAAATCAATAGTGTACCTAATACTATTTTATGTTGTTTCGTTATTGTCTTTTTGGCAGCTGTGCCAGTTGTTTTGGTGTTGTTTTTTTTATCTGTTGGGGCTGTTTTTGTCTTTTTTGCCATTATGGAGTGTGCTTTTGCCTATACTATTTTTGGCATGTAAATTATTAAACCGATGATTATTGCCGTAATCGCTGCAAAGAAAACAGCACCGGCAGCAATATCTTTGATAAAACCTATTCTTTCATGGTAATCTGGGTGGATAAAATCGGCTATTTTCTCAATTGCAGTATTCAATCCTTCGACACTCATTACAAGACCTATTGCTAGTGTTTGAAAAAGCCATTCGGTCGCTGTAATTTGGAAAAAAATCCCTGCGATTACCATTATAATTCCTAGGGAGAATTGTACCATCACACTGTGTTCTGTTGTGATTAGTTTGATGGCACCTTTTAATGCGTAATTAACGCTTTTCAATCTCCCAGTAAAAAAAGTATTGTCTTTTTTAAATTCCATTAATTTGAAATATTAAAGTACTGCTAGAGCTGCCTCGTAGTTTGGTTCATCAGCAATTTCGCCAACTTGCTCAGTGTACAATACAATTCCGTTTTCATCTGTAACGATCAAAACTCTAGAGTGTAATCCTGCAAGAGGACCGTCTAAAATCTCTAAACCATTAGATTTACCAAAGTCACCTGTTTTAAAATCAGATAAATTAATAACATCTTCTAACCCTTCAGCACCACAAAAACGTTTTTGAGCAAATGGTAAATCTCTTGAAATACATAGTACAACCGTATTGCTTAAATTAGCGGCAGATTGATTGAATTTTCTAACTGAAGCAGCACAAGTTCCTGTATCAACACTAGGGAAGATATTATAAATAACTTTTTTACCAGCAAAATCACTTAGTGACGCTACAGATAAATCATTTTGTACTAGTTTGTAATCAGCTAGTTTTGATCCCACTTTTGGTAACTCTCCTGATGTATTTATCGGATTTCCTCCTAATGTAATTGATGCCATTTTTTTTGCTTTTTGTTAAGGTTCAAAAGTATGAAATTTATTTAAGATTTAAGTTTTAACGCTTAAGTTTTATAATCTATTGTAAGCGACTGTAGTTTGCTTATGAAATGCTATAAAATAAAAAAACGCACCTAAAATAAGTACGTTTTTCATAGTCAAAATGTGATTGCCAACAATTATTTGTCGATTGATCCCATTACTCTTTTCATAAAAGTATTAAGAGCTTCCTTTTTATCAGTACCGCTCTTTACCATTTTATGTACTTCAATAGCACCATACATATTCGAAATTAGTTCTCCTATAACATCTAACTCTTCGTCTTTCAATGAAGGAATTTCAGTCATTGCTTCCAGAACGTCAATAGTTTCTATGATATAATCTTGATCGTTATCTTCTATAAATTGGGTAAGATGCTTTATTACAGGTAATTTCATTTTTAGATGTTTATTCGGTTATTCGTTGATTTGTTTATTCGTTAGGTCAGACGTTTTTTTAACGATTAACCAATTCAACTTTTAAACAATTTCGTTTACTAATTCAATTAGTACTTCTTGCTTGTTAGTTTGTGTTTCGTTTACTAATTTTCCATCTACAAAAGTGGCGAAAGTTGGTAAATTGCTAACATTTGCTAGTTTTCTTGATTCAGGAGAATTTTCAGCATCAACAAGCACAAAAGTTACTGCTTCGTTTTCTGTTGCTAATTTCTTGAATTTTGGTTTCATGATTCGGCAATTTCCACACCATGAAGCAGAATATTGCACAACAACTTTGTTGTTTTGACTTACGATATCCGCTAATGTATCTTCGGTTAAATCTATTAACATATTTTTTTATTTAGTTGCAAAGTTACTTTGAGGTAAAGTCGCAAAGGTTTTTTATTGAGTATTGAAATTGAAAAAGTACAAAGTCTCAAAGTTTTATAAACTTTGTAACTCGGTTACTCAATAGCTTTGTTGCTTTGAGACTTTGTTACTCTTAAAAATAATTTAGTTTGCGCTTAAATAGTCAGCAGTACTTTTTCTGTCAGCACTCATTGCTTCTTTACCAGCTTCCCAGTTTGCAGGGCAAACTTCACCTTTTTCTTGTACGTGAGTGTAAGCATCAACCATACGCAAGTATTCATTTACGTTACGACCTAATGGCATATCGTTTACACTTTCGTGGAAGATTTTTCCAGTTTCATCAATAAGGTAAGTAGCTCTAAAAGTTACATTAGATCCTTCGATAATTACTGAATCAGTTTCTTCACTGTACTCAGTTGAGTCAATGTCAAGAATACCTAAAATGTTAGATAAGTTTCTGTTAGTGTCTGCAAGGATTGGGTAAGTAACACCTTCGATTCCACCGTTGTTTTTTGGAGTGTTTAACCAAGCAAAGTGTACTTCGTTAGTATCACAAGAAGCACCAATTACAATAGTATTTCTTTTTTCAAATTCAGGTAGTGCATCTTGAAAAGCGTGTAGTTCAGTTGGACAAACAAAAGTAAAGTCTTTTGGGTACCAAAACAAAAGTACTTTCTTGTTGTTGTTTACTGCTTCATCAAAGATGTTGATTTTTAAGTTATCACCCATTTCTGACATAGCGTCTACTGCAATACTTGGGAATTTTTTTCCTACTAATGACATAATATTATATTTTATATTAATTATTTTTGATGGTGCAAAAGTAGATAATAAAGCTAGTTTTTTGAATAACTAACGATTATATAAATTTATGTATTAATAGTCTTAGGCTATTTTGTAAAATATTTCAAATGTAAGTTAATCGCTATCAAAACATTAGCTTATTTACTCCGTCTTTAAGAAATATTATTTTTTATTGGCTGTAGCCAATTGTCTGATTTTAATATTAAAAGCGGCAAATATTAATGTCGTAAACGGACTCAAAATATTGAAGAATGCATACGGCAGATAATCAAAGGTAGATACTCCCAGAGTACCAGATTGATAGGCTCCACAAGTGTTCCAAGGAATTAATACGGAGGTAACTGTTCCAGAATCTTCTAAGGTTCTACTTAAATTTTCTGGTGCCAATCCTTTTTCTTCATACGCTTTTGCAAACATTTTTCCTGGGACAACAATAGCTAGATACTGATCAGAAGCAGTAATATTTAAAGCCAAACAACTTCCTACAGTTGAAGCAAACAATCCAAAGGTCGTATGTGCTAATTTTAATAATGTTTGACTAATTCGCGAAAGCGCTCCAATAGCGTCCATAACACCTCCAAAAACCATCGCACAAATAATTAACCAAATAGTCCCTAACATTTTTTGCATTCCACCAGAAGTAAATAAATCGGCTAGAGTGCTGTTATTTGTGGGAACTACTACTTTTCCTATTATCGAATCCATCACCGATTTATAAGCCGACTCGAATGTCATCACATCCACACCAGCAATTTGGTTCAAAATATGTGGTTGAAAAATGATGGCAAAAACGGCTGCTAATAATGTTCCTGCTAACAGCGCAATAAGTGGTTCTGTTTTTTTAACGATTAAACCAATAACGATTGCAGGCACAAGAAACAACCAAGCAGATACATTAAAAGATGCTTCGATATCTGATAGTAAAGTTCCAATATTTACGTCTCCCTTGATATCAACAGAAAGTCCTAAAACGATAAAAAGAATCAAAGTGATGATGTAAGTTGGTATTGTTGTCAATGTCATGTATCTAATATGCGTGAACAAATCTGTTCCTGCCATTGCTGGCGCTAAGTTCGTTGTATCTGACATTGGTGATAACTTATCTCCAAAATAGGCTCCTGAAATTACTGCTCCGGCCACCATTCCTAAATCAAAACCCAATGCGCCACCTACACCTATTAATGCAATACCCACAGTTGCACTTGTCGTCCAAGAGCTTCCCGTTGCTATCGAAATAATCGAACAAATAATTAACGTAGCTGGTAAAAATATCGCCGGACTTAAT
>TARA_R110002033_G_scaffold1098_3_pt1 | contig 16917 bp, 11 predicted proteins | sample TARA_R110002033 | Tara Oceans TARA_R110002033 (sample SAMEA4397051) | marine metagenome | biome: Polar Biome; feature: [SRF] surface water layer (ENVO:00010504); material: water (ENVO:00002006), including particulate matter (ENVO:01000060) such as... | depth 5 m
TAGAGTTCTTATTATAATTCATTATTAAATCCAATACTAATTTTAAAATAACCAAATTTATTTATTGGTTTGTAGCCATACCCTTTGATCGGTGGTCACTCTATTTTTAATCATTTCTTGCCAAGCTGTGGGATCGGTTGGTTTTTCATATTCCCTACCTGTTGAAGCGTAGTCACAAACCTTGAATGACTTTCCATCTTCAGTTTTTCCAGAAAATTCTAGCCAAACTTTATCGCTTTTTTTGTCATTAGGTAACAATGATAACTGAACGTCATTAGTAAAAAAAAGTGGTGTATCCAATGATTCTTTTCCTTCTAAAATACTACTGCGAGCTAACACTACCGGACCCCACATTAGGGCTTTGTATTTTTCGTTTTTAGATATTCCAATGATTCTAGAAGAAACATCAATTATAATTTTAATATCGTCTCCATTTCTCCAGGTTTTACTTACACTAACATTGTTTTCATCATCTATAACAAAATCTTTTTCTTGACCATTTATTATAACATGAAATTCTTTAGACCATTCAGGACGACGAAAAGACAGTTTACCTTCAAATTCCTTTTTTGTTTCCAGTTTAATGGAAACATCTCCATTTTTTGGGTACTCAGTAAATATTTCCAAGGTTATAGGTTTTCCATTTGCTAAATCAACTTCATAAGAACCTGGAATATATAGATTTACAAGAACTTCATTATTTGTTTTTGAAGGCATTACAGCAACTTGTCCTAATTGTAGCATTCCTCGGGGCACGTTTGCAACGCAACATTGGTGATAATTGGTAAAAGCATGAAGCGGAGATACTAAATGTGGCTCATTTAAACCTAATCGCCTAACACCCCAATCTCCTTGAAGATTAAAGGAACCAATAAGTACATTGTAAGTTAAACGCTCTATTTCGTCAGCATAAGATTGGTCTCCTGTAAGTGCCAATAACTTTGCGGACAACCGTTCCCAATAAACAACATCACAAGGTTCATTGAGTCCTGCAGGCTCGTTGGATGCACCAACAAGTTTGTCATGATAACCTATACCACCCGTAATAACTCTCTCGTTCTCTTGTATTGCTTTATAAATATTCTTGGAAGCTTTTAGATATTCAGGTTTATTTGCAACTTGATACAAATCTACTAAACCTTCAACGCATGAAATAAATTCGTAGGCTTTGGTCCATTTGCCTTTTTCTGGGAACCATTCATGAACAGGCACTCCGGTAAGTCCTTTTTCGACTATAGCTGGGGGATTCCCAGGCTCTGATTCCCAATTAGCAACAATATATTCAGCAAAATCAAGATATTTAACTTCACCTGTTTCTACATATAATTTTACTAATGGCGTAAGTATCGAAGAACTAGGAAGTCCATAAAAATTACCTGTATCAACAATTTGAACTTTGTCTGGCCCAACTTCAGTCATCAATTGGTCCATCATTCCTTGTGCGGCTTTCAATATATTTGGATCTTTTAAAAGCTCATAAGCTTCTACTAGACCCCAAAGCGTATATTTTCTATTCCATACGTTCCATACATCTCCTTCAACATAAGCCGAGTTTTTATAACTTCCTATATATCCGTTTTCATCTTGAGTTGCAATAAGACGTTCTGTTTCTCTTTTTATTGTTTGCTTAATATTTTCGTCACCCGAATAACGATAAGCAGCTATTGCAGACAAAATCCATTTCCCCCAGAATTCACCTTGCCAAAGACCTCGGCCTTCGTGAAATTGGTCATCCATTCTAATTTCAAAGGCCTTAGTCGCTTCTGCGGCAATTTCGGTTGCGGCAAAATTAGACGCTATTCTTTTATCAATGACTTTTGACAACTCATCTCCAACCTTTCCTTTCATACTTACATTTTCAAGATTAGCATAGGAAAATTTATCTTGAACTTTTAAGATATTTGTTTCACTTTTTGAAAAGGTTGTTTTAGAGTCTTTATTATTTTCCTTACATCCAGTCAGAATAAACAGTGAAAACATTAATAAAATAAGGTTTTGTTTTAAAACATACATAGTTAATTGGTTTTTATAAAATTAGCAAAAGCTTTGTGCAATTATTTTTATCGTGTCTAATTTCTTTTTCTTTTCAAAATTATACTTAAAATGAGTGTTAATTTAATATTCTTAAAAAATAGTTGTTAACTAAAGCTTTGAGACCCATAAACCTCTAATTATTAAAAAAACAAATATTTTTATTAAAACTTAGAGAACAAGAATATTAAACATATAGAGAAAAAGTATCCTGTGCTGTGCTGTACAACATCAATGATTAAATTGGTTTCGTTTATGTTTAAAGAGAAGATCGATTTAATTTAAGGTTTAAGATATCCCAACCCAATAATTGTAAAATTTTAAATTATTTAATATGTTACTTAAAATGACATTTAATTAGGTTTAATGGTTCTAGATTAATTTTTGTAGCTACAGATTTCATGATTTTATATCCTTCCAAGTATAGTAACCCGTTTTATTGGAAGTTTACAGCACAGTACAGGATACATTACTTTTCTCAATTTCCTATTATTGTTTAACAATTAACTTTATTACCAGTGATACAGCATAAGTTTAATCTATAATTGAAAGAATTCTTATAGATTTCAATAACATTGATGTATAGTATGGTTATTTAAACTAACTAAAAAATTATGAAAAAAATTTACATTTTAACCTTTACGATTTTTATTTCGACTATTTCTTTTGGGCAAGAAATGGTTACCAACGGAAGCTTTGAAACTTGGAATGCTGGTATGGCAGATAATTGGGTTATAGGTAGTCAAGGATCAGCTGCACAAATTATAGAAGAAACAAGTATAGTACACTCAGGTTCAAGCTCAATGAAAATGGACACTGCAGGATTAGGAAATGTATTTGTTTCACAAGATTTTACTGGCATACAACCAGGGGAATCTTACACCCTTACTTTATGGTATTATGTTGAAACGGCTAAAGGTACTGGTGAGACTGTTAGAATTAATTGTGTTTGGCTTAATGGAACTACAATTGATTATACTAATGGAACACTTTTTAGAGTATATCTTCCAGAAGATGAAGGTATTTGGCAAAAGTTTGAAGTTGAACTTACAGGGCCTGCTAATGTTGATGGTTTCCGATTTGATGTTAGAACATATAATGGCGGATCCGCTTTTTGGGATGATTTTTCTTTTGTTGATAATAACACACTTGCAACAACAAAAAAAGAAATTGAAGATTTTAGCATGCACCCAAATCCAACAGTAACAGGTTTTGTAAATATTAAAAGTAAAAGCAACGCTACTTTAACTGTTGATGTTTATGACATTTTAGGAAAACAAGTTTTAAAAAATATCGTTAAAAATAACACATTAGATGTTTCATCTTTAAATGCTGGACTCTATATAATGAGAGTATCTCAAGACGATGCTTCAATCACAAAAAAATTAGTGATTAACTAATTTAAAACATATACTTTTTAGTTAGTTACATATAACTCTATAATTGCTTTTGTACCTTTGCTTTGGGATTGATTATTGGGTTTGTGAGGATATAATTATTTGCCAATACTTATTTCCCAATAGCCTCTTGTACCATCTTTTTTTTAAATATCCCTCTTCATAGCATTAATATGTTTACCAACAGCTATTCATTGACGCCTAAAACTTCAGCTATTTTACCATCTTCTTTAACTACATAAGTCATTCTTAAAAAGTTTTCAGAGAAACTAAAGCTTCCTTTCCATAGTAATTAAAATACGGAATCAACTCTTTGTCTTTTGGAACAGAAAAGCCTTCAAAAAATTCCCGCTTGCTTAAACTTTCTGAAGATAATTGCCAAAAAAACAGATCTATGTGTCAAACCTTCAGGATTACTCTAGTATTCAGCTTTTAGGTTTTCTATTTCAATATTAGTTTACTCTTCAAGCAGCTTAATGCTATTACGAATAATAAAAAAATATAGCAGATAAAAACGCTAAATCATGATAGATGAAAATATTTACTAAAAATTAAAAATAGAACTCCACATAACAACCATGCAGGCAGTGTTACAAACGATAGAAATACACCAAATTGAACGGATATAAAATAGAATATACCAAAACTTAATGCCCAAGCCAATAGAACAGATTTATTAAACCTGATGTTTGCTTGTTCAGCATAATTTTTAATTACTCCATACTTTTTGGCAAAGAAATGTTCAAACACAATTACGGCTCCAACAGGTGCTAAAATAAATCCATAAAGGGCAACAAAATCTAATAGTTGCATTGCAAAAGCAGGAAATAACCCAGCTATAGTTGCAATTGTACCAGCAATAATAGTAACCCAAAACGTTGACGTTTTTGGCATAATAGCTTGAAAAGCTAAACCTGCTCTATAAATGGTTGGGTTAGCGGTTGTCCAACCAGCTAAAACCACAACTAAAATTCCAAAGATACCAATAGTATTATAAGCCATAGGCCCTGGTGCTACTGAGGGAGCTCCACCACTAGACACAATAGCTTGTGCTTCAGGCGATTTTAAATAAACAGCATACATTAAACATGCGGCTATCCACGCCATGTAATGACCTACGTACATTCCTGCTGCAGTTGTCCAACCAGAACTTGCTTTTTTTGCAAAGCGGAAAACAGATAAATCAGACATACCGATATGCATAGCTCCGTTAGCAAACCACGACCAAATCATAACGTGCCAAAATGTATATTTTATTTGTCCAGGAAAAGGTTCAGAACCTTCTCCCCAAATATTCCAAAAGTCTGAAAAACTACTTACACCTAATTGATTTAACGCCACAATACCACAAATTAAAAACCCAAGAACAATTACTGGTGACATCCAATTGGCTGCTTTCGATACCATATCATAACCACGGGCAGCAATTATAGATATTACAGCTCCAATGGCTAGCACAATAAGAATCCAAGTAATACCATTTGGGAGTGTATCGGTAAGTTTTGGCATTGGCATATCAAAAGGAATACCAACAGCAGTGGCTGATACGGTTATCATAGCTCCTGCTAAAAAACAAAACAGAATACCATTTGCTAAATTGTAACCAACAACTAACTTTTTACCACAAATTTTTTCCAATTGGTAATAAAGTGTCAATCTATTTTTTACAGCAATTTCAGCAGTTAAAAAACGCCAAGATAAAACAGCCAATAGGTTTCCTAACAGTAGCCCAATAATTAAATCGAAAGCGCTTACACCTGTTGTTAAAAATAGGGGGCCAATAACAAACTCGGTTCCTGCAGCATGTTCGCCTGCATACATACCAAGAAAACTTTTCCAGCTTTTAAGTTTTGATTCAGGAACTGGCGTTCTTTCAAATTCACCTCCTGCGATATCTTCTATTTCTTCTTCTATATTAAATTGGCTCATGGTTTAGTTGGTTTTTAAATTATTGTTATGGAAATCTTATTTGATTAAATGGTTAGTAAAATCTGTTGTTTTCTCACAACATAATTGTTCCATAACCTGTTGTAATTCTGTTTTTAATAATGAAACGGTGTGGTTTCCACCTTTTTTTCCTAACGCTGAAACGCCATACATAAACGAACGCCCCATAAAAGTGAATTTTGCACCACTTGCCATAGCTCTAGCAACATCAGGACCAGAACGGATACCACTATCCATCATTACTTTAATTTGATCACCGTATTTTTCAGCAATAGTTGACAAAGGTTTTATAGTTGACTGTCCAGCATCTAATTGTCTACCACCATGATTTGACACAATAATACCATCCAAGCCTAAACGTATAACCTCTTCAGCATCATATTCAGATGCAACGCCTTTTATTACCAATTTGCCTTTCCACATGTCTCTTATAGGTTTTATCTTTTCTTCATTTAATCGACCACTAAATGTTTGATCCATGAATTTACCAAGTTGCTTTAAGTCTAAACCTTTTGGCATATAAGGCTTTAAGGTTTCAAAATTTGGCTGTCCATATTTTAAGGTTTCAAACGCCCAATGAGGTTTACCTAAAATTTGCAAAATGTTTTTTATAGACATTTTCGGAGGCATTGCCAGCCCATTTCTTATATCCCTTGGTCTAAAACCAAATGTTGGTACGTCGCACAAAATAACCAAAACAGGACATTCTGCTGCGGCTGCTCGATTTATAATATCATCGCGCAATCTGTCTTCAGCTGGGTGATACAATTGAAACCAAGCTTTACCTTCGGTTAATTCGCTAGCACGTTCAATACTCATAGTAGTTACGGTGCTTAAAATAAAAGGGATGTTATGTTCAAAGGCGGCTTTTGCTAGTATTTCTGGTGAATTTGGCCACATTAAACCTTGTAACCCAACAGGTGCAATTCCAAATGGTGCATCATATTCTATACCAAATAAACTGGTTTTAAGTGATGAGCCTTTATGGTTTCTTAAATAGTTTGGTTTTAATTGTACTTCTCTTAATTCAGATGTGTTTCTGTGTAAATTAACATCTTCATTACAGCCACCATCCAAATACTCAAAAGCAAACTTTGGAATTTTTGTTTGTGCCTTATTTCTTAAATCATCAATCGATGGATAACGTGTGTCAAACTTTATTGCCATAATATTATTTTATTATGAATGGGACATGTTTTTTTAACGAATAATTCTTTTTTAGAAACTTTGAGTTCAACTTTTTATCAGAAATACAAATTGCAGCACCTAAAGCAGACCCTAGTGAAGAATCTGTAGTTCTCAATTTCTTATCTCTAAAATAATGCGATAACAGTTTGATATAAAGATCATTATCACTAAAACCACCATCAACATATAAGCGGTTAATGTCATCATCACCAATAACTTCTTTTATGCTTTTTATTTGTAGTAATACTAACTCAAGCATAAGTTGATGATAGGCATGTTCAAATTTATCATAAGGTATTTTTGTTTCCTCGGGCATTTCTGAATCTGTAATGCTTTCCCATTTAAACATATGTTCAAAATCTTGAAGAATCTCAAAATAGGTGTCATAATCAAACTTTACATGTCTGTGATACTCTTCAGACACCCCATAAAGTTTATCTAATTTTTTTACTTGTAATTTATACTCATTACCCAAAAATAAACGTGTTGCTTTTACGGGTTTTCCGTTTATCCTCATGTAATTTATAGAATCCTTATCTTCAGTATTTTCAGCAATTGGCCTATCAGTAAAAGGATTTAAGGCAATACTCCAAGTTCCTGTGGAAACTAAAACAAATTTTTTCTTTATGCTTCTAACATAGGGCAAAAGTGCAGATGAACTATCGTGAATACCCACCCCAATTTTAATACGCTTACCATTATAATTCATATTAATACTTGTTTCGGTTGAAACTATGGTGGGTAAAATTTGGTGCAAATTTTCTTTATAAACCCAAGTGTGATAATCTTTTTTAGTATAGTCCCAAAGTGCTGTATGGCAGCCTATGCTTGTATATTCACTTAGAGGAATACCTGTAAAAATGTAACTTAAGTATTGTGGTAAGTGTAATGAATACTTAATTTTTTTAAATATTTCTGGTTTGGTATGTTTTATCCAATATAGCTGTAACCCAGAATTTAAAAGACTTAAATCAAAACAGCCTGTAGCTTTTAAGAAGTCTTTTCTTGGTCCATATTTTTCTACAAAGGAATCAATAACACTTTTATCAATTGGTTTTGTATAATTATATAATGGCGTTAAAACATCGCCATTTTCATCTAAATGCACAAAACTTGCCCCGTATGACGAAAAGTTTATGGCTCTTACATTAAATTCTGAAGCTTCAAGAATATTTGTAAAAACACTTTTTAGCCATTTTTGTAACTCTGGCAAATTTTCGGTTGGGTGGCCATCTTCATCCTTAATTTCTTCAAAAGAAATATATTCTTTATAAACTTCTTTGTAATCTTTATCAAAGAGGAAGAATTTTTTATTGGTTTTACCAATATCAAAAACAGCAGTTACATCTATCATAAAAAACTATTATAGTCCTGTGGCTACCGTATTTTTACCACGTTCTTTAATTAATTCATTTCTAACATTTAAAGTTCTGTAGGCATTTATTGGGCTTAATGCTCCTCCAGTATCTAAACGCGCTTTTTCCAACAACGGACGAACATCTGTTCTATACGCGTCTTGTAAAATTTCTTGGCACTTTACAACATCGTTATTTTGTTGGGCTGCTTTTAAATCGTCTTGATTAATCAAAAGTGCTTTTGCATAGGCTTCTTGGATGGCTTCAAGTGATTGAATTAAATCTTCTAAAGGATCTTTTACATTATGACTGGCATCAATCATCCACGCTAAATCTGGATTTTGTGGATTGTTTTGCATACCGTAAACTAATTCATTGAAAATTAAAAATAAGGCATAAGGTTTAATGCTTCCAACGGTTAAATCGTCATCACCATATTTACTATCATTAAAATGAAAACCACCTAATTTACCCTTGAGCATTAAAATGGAAACAATTTGCTCAATATTACTATTAGGTAAATGATGACCTAAATCTACCAACGAATATGCTTTTTCTCCACACGCATTTGCTAGCATAAACGATGTTCCCCAATCTTGAATTACCGTACTGTAAAAATTAGGCTCATAAGGTTTATACTCAATAAGCATACTCCAATCATTTGGTAAACCTTTGTAAATATCTTTCAGGCTATTTTCGGTATGTAGAAGTGCGGTTTGAAAATTATTCTGCCCAGGAAAACACGAACCATCTGCCAACCAAACGGTTAAGCTTTTTGAACCTAGTTTGTTTCCAATATTTATAACATCTAAATTATGCTGAATGGCTTGCTCTCTAACAGCTTCACTTGTATTACTTAAGGAACCATATTTATAAGATTCTTTTGCATTTTTTTGGTCTTGAAACGTATTAGAATTTACCGCATCGAACTTTATATTTAAATTATTGGCTAATTCTTTAATAGCGTTATAATCTTCAGGAACATCCCAAGGAATATGAAGCGAAACTGCTCCTGCTGTTTGTGTTAAACTATGAAGAATTCCAATGTCTTGAATTTTTTGTTCTAAGTTTGAAGGTTCTCCATAGAATGAAAAGCGTCCAAAACGTGTTCCCCCAGCACCTAATGCCCAACTTGGTATGGCTACTTGAAAGTCTTTTAACTTAGAAATGATATTATTTACATCAACTCCTTTACTTGTTAGTACATCTGAAAGAAAATTAAAATGATTTTGGTGAACTTTAAGATGTTTACTATTTATATCTTGAATTTGACTGTTATTTATTTTCATATATTACTTTTTATAAAAAAACTTCCATAAATATGATATGCTATGGAAGTTTTTTAACTAAACAAACTAACTCAATAATTTTATCTTACAAATGCGTTAGCCATACCGCCATCTACATTTATAATGTTTCCAGTTGTTTTATCTAAAATGGCAACTAAAGAGAATACACCATTTGCAATATCTTCTGGATATATGATTTCGTTTAATAAATTTCTTTTTGCATAATGCGCTGGTAATTCTTCAACTGATATACCATAGGCTTTTGCTCGACCTTCGGCCCAATCGCCTTCCCAAATTTTACTGCCTACAATAACACCATCAGGATTCACTACATTTACTCGTATTTTATCTGATGCCAATTCTGCTGCTAATAAACGGGACATGTGCTGTTGCGCTGCTTTTGCTGTACCATAGCCTACATTATTTGGTCCGGAAACCAATCCGTTTTTGCTGGCAATACTTATAAAGTTACCACCTAAATTTTGCTTACGCATGATTTCAACGCCTACTTTGGCTAATTCAAACTGACCTTTTACCAAAACATTTTGTAAAATGTCCCAGTCTTTTTCAGTAGTTTCCTCAATGGGTTTTGAAATTGCTAAACCAGCACTGTGTACAATAATGTCTACTCCTCCAAACTCAACACATGCTTTTTTATAAGCATTTATAATAGAGTTGTTATTAGTAACATCACAAACTGCATACGTTGATACATCTCGCTTGTAAGTCGCATCGGCTTCTTTTAAGCTATCTTCATTAATATCTGTTAACACAACGTTGGCTCCTTCAGCAGCTAATTTATCGGCAATCGCTTTACCAATTCCTCCACCGGCACCAGTAACCAAAGCTACTTTACGAGATAATGGTTGCTCTTTTGGCATACGTTGTAATTTAGCTTCTTCCAACAACCAATATTCAATATCAAAAGCTTCTTGTCTTGGTAAAGATGTATATTCCGTTATAGCTTCTGCACCACGCATAACGTTAATAGCATTGATGTAAAACTCACTTGCCACACGTGTAGTTTGTTTGTTTTTTGCAAAACTGAACATGCCAACTCCAGGGTAAATAATGATTACTGGGTTTGGGTCACGCATTGCAGGACTATTATCTCGTTTACATGTATTATAATAATCGGCGTATTCTTGTCTGTATTGTTCAAAGGCAGGTTCTAATTTTTTAAGAACAGCATCAGTATTTGATACATCTTCATTGGTACTTAAAGTCAATACTAATGGTTGGATTTTTGTGCGCAAGAAATGATCTGGACACGATGTCCCCATTGGTGCTAAACGTTTTAAATCATTACTGTTGATGTATTCCATCACCACATCTCTGTCATCAAAATGTCCAATCATTCTATTTTCAGAAGAGCATAATCCTCTTAATAAAGGCATTAATTGTGCTGCTTTTTCTAAACGTTCTTCTTTTGGAAGGCTTTTTACTTTTTGCCCACCAAAAACTTCACCTTGTTCTTTTATTTTCTTTTCGATGTATTCAGAAGCCATTTCAATAACTTCTAAACTATTCATGTAACATTCGTAAGACGTGTCACCCCAAGTAAATAAACCATGGCTTCCTAAAACAATACCTCTTATCCCAGGATTATCGGTTAAACATTTTTCAAGTTGAAGACCTAAATCAAAACCAGGACGTTGCCAAGGCACCCACCCCATAGTATCGCCCCAAATTTCTTTGGTTACCTTTTCGCTGTCTTTTGCCGCAGCAACAGCTATAAGCGCATCTGGGTGCAAATGATCTATATGTTTAAAAGGCAATAATCCGTGAAGTGGCGTGTCAATTGAAGGTGCCTTACTATCTAAATCATAAATACAGTGATCGAAAAGACCAACCATTCTATCTTCATCATCTAAACCTCCATAAACATTTTTTAAATCACGTAATCTGCCAGTATATAAACCTGCAATCCCTGAACGTGTCAAGGTACCTATATCTCCTCCAGAGCCTTTAACCCACATAACTTCAACATTCTCGTTTGTTAAGGGGTCTTTTTCAATGGTTTTACAACTTGTATTACCTCCGCCGTAATTGGTTATTCTTAAATCTGCTCCTAATATATTCGAGCGGTACAAAAATAAAGCTACTTGGTCATCACCTAAATCGTTAGCTTTCTTTTCATCCCATAGATAGTCTACGTAATTAAACTTTTTTGTTAGTGTATTCATTAGTGTCATTAAAATATTACATGCTAATGTATATTAAGATTAGTAAGTTTCTATCCTGTACTATCCCGCTTAATTCAAAATAAAATATGTTCTTGTAAAATACTATAAAAATTTGTATCAGCTTAAATTTTGAACCGTAATTTTATTTCTTTTACTTTGCGAAAACAGTAGTCTATGGCGTTTTTATTATATTAAATATGTAAACGTCTTTTTTTAATTCAATAAAAAAACAGGTATATGCAAATGTTGAAATTTATTGTAATTGATGAGAATTCAAGGGTGCCTAAATACCAACAAATCGTAGATTCTATAATTCATAATATTTCAATAGGCAATTTAACCATTGACCAAAAAATTCCATCAATAAATCTGTTGAGCGAAGAGTTTTATCTATCGAGAGATACCGTTGAAAAGGCTTATAATATACTAAAAGAACGAAACATTATCTCTTCCATTAGGGGAAAAGGGTACTATATAACACGTACAAAATTAATATCAAAAGTCAATATTTTGTTTCTTGTCAATAAGCTCAGTTCCTATAAAATGCGCACCTATAATTCGTTTATTGATAGTATTGGCGCCAACTCCCATACAGATTTACATATTTACCACTGCGATGAGAGTTTGTTTTTAAATTTATTGGATAAAAACAAATCAGCTTATGACTATTATGTAATTATGCCCCATTTTAAAACTGACGATTTAAAACATGTTAGTTTTACAGACGACGTAATAAAAGCCATAAAAAAAATACCCAGAGATAAATTAGTTGTACTCGATAATATTAAACTTGATGTTGAAGGAGAAGTGGTTGAAATTTATCAAGACTTTGAAAATGATATTTACACCGCTTTAAAAGAAGGGCTTCCAAAAATTAAAAAATATGAGAAGCTTATTCTAGTTTATCCTGATAAATCGGTTTACCCATACCCAAGGAGAATTTTACACGGTTTTAGAAAATTTTGTGTAGAATTCAATTTAGATTTTGAAATTTTAGATAGAGTCTATGAAGACATTATCTTAAAAAAAGGAGATTTATTTATTACCATTGAAGAATCAGATTTGGTAAATTTAGTAAAGCAGATTAGGGAAGATGAATTCTTATTAGGAAAAGAAATAGGAATTATATCATACAACGATACCCCTTTAAAGGATTTATTGGGCATTACCGTAATTTCAACCGATTTTAAGATGATGGGAGAAACCGCTGCCAGTATGATTTTAAATAAGAAAAAAGGTAAAGTAAAGGTTGATTTCAACTTTATTGATAGGGCATCAATTTAGCCAGTTCTTTAAAATATTTAGTGAAGAGATTTCAGTATCATTTTTTGGTAGTATTAGGATTTTTAGGGCATAAATCTTTAAAAACAACACAGCATTATGCCAAAATTTTAGACAAAAAAGTAAGTGATGATATGCAAGCATTGAAAAATAAATTTAAACTCAAAGAAGAAAAAAATAATACCGTTGTTAAATTATACCTTTTCTATTATTCTTAAATTATTCCTAGAGATTAATATTTGTATACTTTATTCTAATTGTGGCATTGTAAATACACCACTTCTTGGACTTGCAACAAAAAAGTAGACAATTAGTAAAGGAACTACGCAGCCTGATTATGCTGGTGTTCAAAATGAAATATTGTTATTTTTGCTATCAAAAAATAGTTGGCAATAAAATTTAGAAAGGTCATGAACTATTCAAGTTAAATTATATTAAACTAAAAAAATAAATTTTCAACTAGTTTTAATATAAAATGCTAGTAATTCTATTAAAAACGATTCAAGAAGCGTTATAAATGTTAAAGTTTTCTTAAAAAGGGGCTGATTCGGTGTCAGTAGAATTAACAACCTTCTCAAAACCCTTTAAAACCCTCATAATTTAAAATTTCAATTAGTTCCACCTTGAGTACAAGTAGAAGCCTTCAACCTTTTTAGGTTGGAGGTTTTTTTTAAGAAAAATTCATTTAACGATTTAAGACTTGAATACTTTGGTTAGATGAAAGCAATTAAAAAATTTCCTTTTATCAAAGTAATCTTATCTTAATCAATAAGGTATTAAACTATAATAATTTAATAAAAAACTCTGCATCCTTAATAATGCAGAGTTTTTTTATTAATTCTATAAAATGCTATAAATTAATCAGTCTTAGAGAGATTAATTCCTTTAAGTAATATAAAAACACCCATTGAAACTAACCAAATTACTTTTACATGGAAAACAGGTTTATATACTTCAAAATTATCTGGAATTGAAAGTATAATACCCATTGCTGTAAAACCAAGTAAAACAGTAAACCATCCCAACCATGTACTAAGTAGTTTCCATTTTAAAAGACCAAAACCCAGTAATATTAAACCTACTCCTGAGAAGATTCGACCAAAACGTACAAAGCATGTAACGTATTGATTCGTAAATAAGGTTCCATTTAAAAATTCTTGAATTTCTTCGGGTGATTTTCCCATAGTTTGGCCCACACCCCAAGCTCCATAATTGTAATAGTATGCCGCAGCTATGGCTATGGTAAATGTTCCAACAATAATCATTCCTGCTCCTGGTACTATTAATACGCCATAAGGCTTATTGCCCGTCATAGAAACAAAGCCAAATATAGCAATGGCCATAGTTACCCATCCAAAAATATGAATTCGGTACATCCAAATCCAATACCATACATTTTTTCCAATATTAGCAAAATCTGATGCTATAAAATACTCACCTACCTCATGAGGTGAAAATGCCCAACCACTCCATAATAATACAGCAGCCAAAATAAAAGCCCATCCAATAAATTTAGTTCCGAAATTCTTTATCATAGTGTTTAGTTTTAAGTTATGTCACAATATATAACTGACTATTAATAATATAGGTAACATTTGTTACATAAGATAAGTTTAATAATATGTATTTTGTAACATGAATAATATATGCTTTAATTAAATAATTCCGCCTTTTGAAAAGAAGATTGTTTGTAAAAAAAGCAACGCTAAGTTCGTTTGCTACACTTATTGGAACCGAAATTGTTTTTGGATCCAATATATTAGATGGTTATATGCCCTTGGCGTTACAAGACCCTGATCCTTTTAAAATGTTTAGCAAAAACAAAGAAATGATCGTGTTAAACGACAAACCTTGGAATATAGAAGCACAAGCTCATTTATTAGATGACAAGATTACTCCAAATTCGTGTATGTTTATTCGAAATAACGGATTAGTTCCAGAAAATATTGATGTTGAAAATTGGGTATTGAAAATAGATGGCGAATCTGTTGCCAAAGAAAAAACATATACCCTTTCTGATTTAAAATCAAAATTTAAGCATCACACATATCAATTAACAATAGAATGTGGTGGAAATGGACGTAGTGAATTTAATCCACCCGCTAAAGGAAATCAATGGACTGTTGGAGCCGTTCACTGTGCTTCATGGACTGGCGTAAGACTAAAAGACGTTTTAGAAGATGTTGGAATAAAAAATAATGCCGTTTATATTGGCTATCATGCTACCGATATACATTTAAGTCGAGATCCTAAGAAAGAGCCTATTTCAAGAGGTTGTCCAATGTCTAAAGCACTTCAAGATGAAACTTTGATTGCTTTTCAAATGAATGGGGAAGATATTCCCTTTGTCCATGGGTACCCATTGCGTTTAGTTGCCGGAGGATGGCCAGCTTCCGTATCTGGTAAATGGATAAATAGAATTAGTGTTAGAAATAAGGTGCATGATGGTACCAAAATGACGGGAGATGCCTATAGAGTGCCTTGCAAACCAGTAGCTCCTGGTGAAAAAGTTAAGGATGAAGACATGTGTATTATTGAATCTATGCCTGTAAAGTCTTTAATTACATATCCAAAATCTGGCGCCACCATAAAAAAAGGAAAGGTATTAAATATTAGAGGACATGCCTGGGCAGGAGAATTAGAGGTTGCCAAAATGGAATATTCAATAGATTATGGAGCCACTTGGAAAGTGTGTACCATTGAAAAACCAATAAATAGATTAGCTTGGCAACATTTTTCGGCCTCAGTAGATTTTCCTCAAACGGGATATTATGAAGTTTGGGCAAAAGCAACCGATACGAATGGTATTGCACAACCCATGTTATTACCCGGTTGGAATCCAAAAGGGTATTTAAATAATGCTTGTCATCGAATTGCTGTTAAAGTAACATAAATGTCTGAAGAATTTGATTTTTTTAACCATGTCAAAAAAGTATATCGCTTATTGCTTTTACTTTTTTCTTTATTTGTATTAGCTGGTAGTTCACTTGTCTATTATTTGGTGAATCCTGGTTTTTTTAATTTCAAAAAATCACCGGAAATACAAATAGCCGTTGAAGAATTAGATCCAGATAGAATAGAAAATGGTATCCATGTTAGCACTGGTTTTGTTGATGCCGAAGGGTTAATGACAGTGGTACGTAACTGTACAGCTTGTCATTCCTCAAAATTAATACTTCAAAACCGAATGAATGCTGAGCGATGGAATGCCACTATAAAATGGATGCAGGAAACACAAAATCTACCAGACTTAGGTAAAAATCAAGAAATAATTGTTAATTATTTAGCAACTAATTATCCTCCAGTAGACACAGGAAGACGCGCTATATTAACAAATATAGAATGGTACGAATTAAAGGATTAATTTAAAATAATAAGATAAAAATAGTTCTGTTTAAAAAAGAGAAGGATTATATAATACTAACACTAAAATTATTATGGAAAAGTATATTAACGCATTTATTAATTCCTTTAATGGAACCGTAGATTGGACCTGGAAATCAATCATTTTTGAAGTTCCATGGTATACTAATTATTTCTGGGGACTTACAGCTATATCTGTTGTCGTTTGGCTATTGGAAATAGCATTTCCTTGGAGAAAAGAACAGGCAGTCATTCGAAAAGATTTTTGGCTGGATACCTTTTATATGTACTTTAATTTTTTCGTTTTTTCAATCGTAATCAGTGGTTTTTATAAAGTTATAGGGCTCGTATTTAAAGACGTTAATATTACCGCTAAAAGCTTTGCAATTTTAGATATTTCTGAATGGTCTATGTGGTTACAACTACTTGTATTTTTTATTATTCTAGATTTCGTACAGTGGTTTACACATGTTTTATTGCACAAGTATCCATTTTTATGGAAGTTTCATAAAGTACATCACAGCGTAAAAGAAATGGGATTTGCCGCCCATTTAAGATATCACTGGATGGAAAATATATTGTATAAGCCTCTAAAAACATTTGGAGTTATGATAATAGGAGGTTTTGAACCAAATCAGGCATATATAATTCATTTCATTACCATTGCAATAGGTCATTTTAACCATTCCAATATTAAAATTACTTGGGGGCCCCTTAAGTATATTTTTAACAATCCGGTAATGCACTTATATCACCATGCCTATACGTTGCCAGAGGGCAAATATGGTGTAAACTATGGAATTAGTTTAAGTCTTTGGGATTATATCTTTAAAACAAATTACATACCAGAAGATAGTGGTACTGTTGAAATTGGGTTTGA
>TARA_R110002033_G_scaffold12490_3_pt1 | contig 16915 bp, 13 predicted proteins | sample TARA_R110002033 | Tara Oceans TARA_R110002033 (sample SAMEA4397051) | marine metagenome | biome: Polar Biome; feature: [SRF] surface water layer (ENVO:00010504); material: water (ENVO:00002006), including particulate matter (ENVO:01000060) such as... | depth 5 m
GGAGGCAGCCAGCGACAGGATCGCACCCAGTTGCGGGCCGATGCACGGCGTCCAGCCAAAGGCAAAGGCCAGACCCAGCACATAGGCGCCAAAGGACGACCCACCCCGGTCGCCCACGTCCAGCCGCGCCTCTTGATCCAGAAAGGGGATGCGGAAGACACCCAGAAAATGAAGGCCAAAAACGATCACCACGACGCCCGAAATCTTGGAAAACAGCGCCTGATTTTGCAGGAAGAACGCACCAAAGGCCGAGGCGGTGAACCCCAGCAGCAGGAACACCGTGCTCAGCCCCATGACAAAGAACAGCGCGGCAATCACGGCACGTCTGCGACCCGATGCGACGCTGTCCATATCGTTCAGGGTCACACCGCTCATATAGGCCAGATAGGGTGGCACGATGGGCAACACGCAAGGGGACAGAAAGCTGAAGACACCGGCCACGAGAGCGACCAGCATGGCAGGCAGCAGGGCTGCGTCGATGATGTCTATTCCGTACATGGCTTGGACATAGGCCATTGGCACAGCGCCGTCACGCGGCCTTTGGTCACAACCTTGTGGACAGGTTGAAACAACCCGCCTAAGTCAGGGACATGACTGATGATCCTCACATGCTGGACGCCACCGGGCTGCTGTGCCCGCTGCCCGTTCTCAAGGCGCGCAAACGGCTGCAACCGCTGGCCGTGGGCGACACGCTGACCGTGCAGGCGGACGACCCCGCCGCCGTGATCGACATGCCGCACTTCTGCGCCGAGGCGGGGCATGAGCTGGTGTCTGCGAATGTCGACGGCGCCGTGCAGGTCTATGTCATCCGCAAGGGACGCTAGGCGGCCAGCATCCGCGCGCGGCGCGTCTTGCGCAACAGGGTGCTGACGATGATCAGGTTCAGCACACCCGCAATCGCCGCCACCGCATAGGCGGCTGTGTAATTCCCCGTCAGATCGTACAACGCCCCGCCCTGATAGCCGCCAATCGCATGGCCGAACCATCCGAACATCGTGACGATCCCCAAGGCCTGCGCACGCCGTGACGGCGGTGTCAGCATCCGCAAGGACACCAGCACGCCTGTCATCACCCCTGCATAACCAAAGCCGTAGATAATCCCATAGACGTAGAACATGCTGAGATTGTCGATGTAGATAAACCCGAAGACCAACGCCGTCATCCACGCCGTCGCGGTCATATAGGCAGGCACAGCCCCGATGATGTCGGCCAGTTTGCCAAAGGCAAGACGGCCCGCAATCGCGACAAGCAGCATCACAAAGATCACGCTCCCGGCTTGTTCGGCAGCAAAGCCGCAGTCCTGGATAAGCGGCACAAGATGCATCAGCGGTGTCGACATGCACGTACAGCACAGGATGATCGCTGCACTCATCGTGATGATGACGGTGTTGGTGGGCACCAGCGTCTCTTCTTCGGCGGCACTGGCCTTGCGCTGCGCATCATCCGCTGAGGGCGGCTGGCGCAACAAAAGACTGAGCGGCAGCAAGGTCACCAGCATAAAGACACCTGTCACCCAGAACGCACCGCTGATGCCGATGGCCTTGATCAGGAAGGACGAAACAAACGGCACGCCGCCCTGCCCCATGGCCTGGCCCGCCGACGCGATGCCGATGGCCATCCCCGCGCCCACGAAGAACCAGTTGCCGACCGCGGCCATCACGGGGGGAAAAATGGCAGCCGCGCCAAAGAACCCTGCGATGAAGAACAACAGATAGAACTGCCACAGCGCGGTCATGAAGGCGGCTGCCAAATAACACAGACCCAGAACGGTAACGCCGAACATCACCACAGGCCGTGTGCCTTTGCGGTCGGCCAAGGGCCCCATGAACAGTCCCCCAAAGGCCAAGCCCATGATGCCCGCGAAATTGATCAGCGCGATCTGTCCGCGCGGCCAGCCGAACTGCATCTGCATGGGCACGATAAAGGCGGACATGCCGTTGACGATGGCCCCCATCGAAATCGCCAATATCAACGCCGAGGCGATGACGATCACCCAGCGGTATCGCGCTTGCGGAATCGATGTGGTCATCTGCGTGTTACCTTTGTGTCGTCGGGGTCGGCTATCGTTAACACATACCCGCGCGTGCACTATCTGTCACGTGGCGTCCAATCTTCCTTGGGTCCCTGGTCGCGCAAACGCAAGGCAAGGCCAACCGCCACCCCCACGCCAATCGCCACCGTCAGATCGGCAAAGACCGTCAGCACCAGCGTCAGCAACAGCAGCAACCGGTCCGATGGCCGCGCTTGCATGTAGCTGCGCCAGCGATGCGGTTCGGTCATGTTCCACGCGGTCAGGATCAGCAGCCCCGCAAGGGCCGGCATCGCCAGATAGCCTGCCAGTGGCGCCGCCAGCAGCATGATCAGCAGGATCGTCAGCGCATGAACGATCCCCGCCACCGGTGTCTTGCCCCCGGCCCGCACATTGGTCGCGGTGCGCGCAATTGCGCCCGTGGCAGGCAGACCGGTGAACAGCGCCGAGCCGATATTGGCAAAGCCCTGCGCCAGAATTTCCGCGTTGGGGCGGTGGTGGCCGTCGATCATCCGGTCAGCCACCATGGCAGACAGCAGCGATTCAATGCCCGCAAGGAACGCGATGACAAAGGCCGGAGGCAACAGCTCGACCACCCGCGCCAAACTGATGTCCGGCAGCGCGGGCATGGGCAAGCTGCTGGGCAATGTGCCAAAACGCGAAAAGATCGTGTCGACCGGCAAGGCGCTCAGCGCCACCAGCGCCGATGTCACCCCGACAGCAACGATCAACCCCGGAAAGCGCGGTGCCAATCGACGCAGCACCACAATCAGCACCATCGTCGCCACCCCGATGCCCAGAGCGACACCGCTGGTCGTGTCCCGCGCGGCCCACAGGGTTTCGACCTTGGCGATAAACTCCGCAGGCACCTGTGCCGTGCTCAGCCCGAACAGGTCCTTCAACTGGCTGGTGGCGATGATGATCCCGATGCCGATGGTAAACCCGTTGATCACAGGCTCGGGCACATAGGCCACCAGGTTGCCCGCCTTGAGATAACCGGCGATCAACATGATGATCCCGGCCATGAAGGTCGCCAGCACCAGCCCGTCATAGCCATGTTCGGCGATCACACCGAACACCACGACGATAAACGCCCCCGTCGGTCCGCCGATCTGCACGCGACTGCCACCCAGTGCCGAAATCAGAAAGCCCGCGACAATCGCCGTGATCAGCCCCTTTTCCGGCCCGGCGCCGGATGCGATGGCAATGGCCAGACTGAGCGGCAGCGCGATCATCGCCACCGTCACCCCGGCGATCAGGTCGGCGGTGAACTGCTGGCGGTCATAGGTGGCCAAAGTCGTCAGAATTTTGGGTTTCATGACAACAGCTAACGCCTGTAGGACGCGCGCTTCAAGACGCTATAGCACTTAAACGACTTTCATTTTGGCGCAGATGCCGTCGCCGGATCATTCAGCCAAGAAAAAGGGGCGCAGCCGGATGGCCACGCCCCTTTGTTCAGTTCGTGTGGCAGGCGTTAGCCGCCCAGCGACCACCAGCCTTTGCGCTTCGGCTTGGCGGGAGCGTCCTCATTCGCAGGTTCCTCTGCCGCAGGCTCGGTTTTCGGTTCCACCGCTGCAGGCTCGGGCTTGGGCTCTTCTGCCTTCGGCTCGGGTGCAGGTTCTGCGGCCACAGGCTCTGGCGTTTCAACCTTTGCTGCGGGTGCTTCCTCTTGAGGTGCCGGCGTCTCTGCCACAGCAGCAACATCCGCTTTCGCCTCGACAGGAGCGTCGGCCTCGACAGGTGCCTGTGCAGCGGCTTCGGCTTCGGCTTCGGCTTTGGCCGCGGCTTCGGCCTTTGCCTTGGCCGAAACGCGCGTGCGCTTGGGCTTGGGCGTCGCGGCCTCGGCTGTGCCCTCTTCGGCAACGTCCGCGGCCTTGGCCTTGGTTGTTTTTGCCGTCGAAGCCTTGGCTGTTGTCGTCTTGGCCGCCGTTGCCTTGGCCGTGGTCGCGGCCTTGGCTGTGGTCGACGTCGAACGTGTCGAACGGGTGCGGGTCACCTTGGGCTTGGCCGCTGCATCTGCGTCTTCAGCAGCAGCCTCGGCATCATCACCGGTGGTTTCGGTTTTCTTTGCAGAAGAACGTGAACGGCTGCTGGTTGGCTTCGGCTTGTCCTCGGCCGGCGCAGACTCGGCTGTTGTCTCGGCCGTTGATGTGTCTGCGGACGCATCGTCATTGCCGTCGTTCTGATCGTCATCATCACGACCGTTTTCACCGTTCTGATCCTCGCCCGTGGACGACTTGCTGCGCCGACGCCGACGCCGACGGCGACGTTTGGGTTTGGGTTCACCATCTTCGCCGACTTCTGCGGCGGGATGCGACTGGGGCGCAGGTTGCGATGCCTTGGCCTCTTGTGCGGCTTCGGCTGCGATATCTGCCGCTTCCGCAGCCTCAGCGGCGCGGGCGTCCGCCTCGTCGATCTGGTCCATGATGGATGTGTCGACCGAAACCACTTGCGTGGCTGCCGTCACAACGCGCGTGGCGGTCTTGAACTTTTCGATGTTGAAATCGGGGCTGATCAGCGTCGGGTCCCCTTCGATCCGCACCGACAGACCATAGCGCACTTCGATCTGGGCGATGTGTTCGCGTTTCTGGTTCATCAGGAAGTTCGAGATGCCGACCGGACATTTCACCAGCACTTCGCGCGACCGGCGGCGGGTGCCCTCTTCTTCGATCTGGCGCAGGATGGACAGCGCAAGGTTATCGTCCGACCGGATCAGACCGGTGCCGTGGCAGGCCTGACACGGCTGCGTTGTCGCCTCGATCATGCCGGGGCGCAGACGCTGGCGCGACATTTCCATCAGGCCAAAGCCCGAGATGCGGCCCACCTGGATGCGCGCGCGGTCGGTCTTCAGCTTGTCCTTCATCATCTTTTCGACGGCGGCGTTGTTCTTGCGCTCGTCCATGTCGATAAAGTCGATGACGATCAGACCCGCAAGGTCGCGCAGACGCAACTGGCGCGCCACTTCGGCGGCGGCTTCAAGGTTGGTCTTGGTCGCGGTCTGCTCGATCGAGCCTTCCTTGGTCGCACGGCCCGAGTTCACGTCGATGGCGACAAGCGCCTCGGTCACACCGATCACGATATAACCGCCCGAAGGCAGTTGCACCGTCGGGTTGAACATGCCCGCAAGATAGCTTTCGACCTGATAGCGGGCGAACAGCGGCAGGCTGTCCTCGTAGCGTTTCACGTTCTTGGCATGGGACGGCATGATCATCTTCATGAAGTCCTTGGCGATGCGATAGCCGCGCTCGCCTTCGACAAACACCTCGTCGATGTCACGGTTGTACAGGTCGCGGATCGACCGTTTGATCAGGTCGCCCTCTTCGTAGATTTTCGCGGGCGCAATCGACTTCAGCGTCAGCTCGCGGATTTGCTCCCACATCCGTTGCAAGTATTCGTAATCACGCTTGATCTCGGCCTTGGTGCGTTTGGCACCGGCGGTGCGCACGATCAGGCCGGCGCCACGTGGCACCTCGATTTCGTTGGCGATCTCTTTCAGCTTCTTGCGGTCGACGGCATTGGTGATCTTGCGGCTGATGCCGCCACCACGGGCCGTGTTGGGCATCAGTACGCAATAGCGACCGGCCAGCGACAGGTATGTGGTCAGCGCCGCACCCTTGTTGCCGCGCTCTTCTTTCACAACCTGAACCAACAGGATCTGGCGGACCTTGATGACTTCCTGGATCTTGTAACGCTTGGCGCGCGGTTTGCGGACCGGGCGAATGTCGTCGCTGTCGTCCTCGTCGGCGACGGATTCGATGCTGTCGTCCTTGTCGGCGGCGTCGGCGGCCACGTCTTCGTCGTCGTGATCGTGATCATCGTCCGCCGCTGGCGTTTCCACCGGCGTTTCGCGCACGGTTTCCATGGGCGAAGACCCTTCGTCCACGCCATCATCGCCCTCTGACAGGTCGATGGTTTCCATGCCTCCCACTTCATCCGAAGATGTCACGGCGTCCTCGCTGGAGGTCTCTTCCGCCTTGGTCGAGGACCGGCTGCGCGAACGCGACCGCGACGACGAGCGCTTGGGCTTGTCGTCGTCTTCATCCTTGGCGCGCTGCGCTTCGGCCAGCGCGCGTTCTTCCTCCATCAGCGCCTCGCGGTCGGCGACGGGGATCTGGTAGTAATCGGGATGGATTTCCGAGAACGCAAGGAAACCGTGGCGGTTGCCGCCGTAATCTACAAACGCCGCCTGCAGCGACGGTTCGACCCGCGTTACCTTGGCGAGGTATATGTTGCCAGCAAGCTGGCGTTTGTTTTCAGATTCAAAATCGAATTCCTCAACTTTGTTTCCGTCGACCACCACAACGCGCGTTTCCTCGGCGTGGGTGGCATCAATAAGCATTTTCTTTGGCATGTTGTCCGTTTGCACGTGCGCAGCGCCGCATCACCCGGGGGTGCGGCGGTTCTGGAGACGTGTCTATTTATGGCGAATAGCGACGCGCGGCAGCACCGGCCCCTGGGGCCTGCTGCTGTCCTGCTCATGGCATGTGCGCGTGTCATCGCGTTTCTTCTCCGACACGCAGTGACGTTTGGTCCTGCGCATCCATTCAAAAGCTGCGCATATGTTGACCATACCGCCGGCATCTCACGGCCGTTTCCGGCCCAATCGGTCTGTTTCAGGTCGGGGCGTTTTGGCCACCAAACGCTGTCACAGCGAAACTCTCATCAGGTCCGACGTGTGGATAACGTCAAAGTCCTACCCTTTAGATAATGCGTTTCACATCACTATTACAATCGCTAACTGCCGAAGGGGTGCTGCAATCGTTGTTTCAGGGGGCGAAACGCAATGGTGCAGCGCCCGGAAAAGGCGCTGCACCATATGGTTGAAACCGTTCTGCGTGAAATCGCAGCGGGGTGGATCAATTCTGAAGGTAGTCGGACCGCTGCAGGCCGTATTTGGCCATTTTCTCGTTCAACGTCCGGCGTGGCAGGCACAGCTCGTCCATCACAGAGGCAATCGAGCCTTTGTGTCGGCGCATGGTGTTGTCGATCAGCATCCGTTCAAACGCCTCGACGTATTCTTTCAGCGGCTTGCCTTCGGTGGTCATCACCGGCTGCATTTCCTCGTGGTCGGACATCAGCAGCGACGCGATGGTGCCGGTGCCACGACGCGATTGCAGCACTGCGCGTTCGGCGATGTTGATCAGCTGGCGCACGTTGCCCGGCCAGGGGGCCTGCAACAGTTGCGCGGCCTCTTGCGCGCTGACGTTGGGCGCTTCGCAGCCGTATTCATCGGCGAACTGTTCGCTCAGGCGGGTGAACAGCGTCAGAATATCCTCGCCACGCTGGCGCAGCGGCGGCACGGTGATGCGCAGGGCGGCCAGACGATAGAACAGGTCGGGGCGCAGCGCGTCTTCGCAGGTGCGGCCAGCTTCCTGCATGTTGCAGATGCCGACAATGCGGGTCTCGGCGGGCGTGCCCTGATCGTTGATCGCGCTCAGCAGGCGCGCTTGCAGCGGTTCGCTCAGCGCCTCGATGTCTTCCAGCACCAGCGTGCCTCCGCGGGCCTCTTCGATGGCGGGCAGTTGCGCATCTTCGGGCTGCATCGGGCCGAACAGACGTTTGGCCAGCGCATCCTCTTCCAGCGCGGAACAGCTGACCAGCACGAACTTCTTGCCCGCACGGCTGCCCACCGCGTGCAGCGCATGGGCCACCAGCGTCTTGCCGGTGCCGGTTTCGCCGTCGATCAGGACGTGGCCGTCGGCCTGCCCCAAATCAAGGATGTCTTCGCGCAAGCGGTCCATCACCGGACTTTGCCCGATCAGCTTTTTCATCAACTGGCTGCCATCCGACAGCTCGCGGCGCAGGGCGCGGTTGTCCATCACCAGACGGCGGGCGCCGGTGGCCTTTTTGGCCAGCTCGCTCATGCGGTCCGGGTTGAACGGCTTTTCAAGGAAATCAAACGCACCGACGCGCATCGCCTCGACCGCCATCGGCACGTCGCCGTGGCCGGTGATCATGATCACTGGCAGCGCGCTGTCGTTGCCCATCAGTTTCTTCAGGAACTGCATCCCGTCCATGCCGGGCATCTTGATGTCAGAAATCACGATTCCAGGATAATCCGGCCCCAGAACCTTCAGCGCATCTTCGGCGCAGGCAAATGTTTCTGTGTCATAGCCCGACAGGGCCAGCCACTGGCTGATGGATTGCCGCATATCTTGTTCATCATCGACAATCGCGATCTTCATGGCTTGGGTCATTCTTTACTCCGCCGCATGGCTGTTGTTGCTCTCGCCCTCAACGCTTGAGAGGATCGGAAGTTGCATCTCGAATACAGCACCGCCCCCTTGGCCGTTGCGTGCCGTCAGTCTACCACCTAGGTCGTTTACAATCCCGGACGAAATCGCAAGGCCAAGCCCTACCCCGTCGCCGGGCTGTTTGGTCGTGTAAAACGGCTCGAACAAAGCGTCCAGATCTTCGATCCCGGGACCATTGTCGCGCACCGTCAAAGTGGCCGTCTGACCCGCCGACAGAATAATATCCACCTGCGGGTTCCGCTCTGATCTGGTGGCGTCGATGGCATTTCGCAAGAGGTTGACCATAACCTGTTCAATCCGCATCCGGTCGCCCATCACGCGGACAGGCTCGTCCGGCAGGATGCGGGTGATCTGAACCTGCCGCTGACGCAGCTGCGGCTCCATCATAGACAGGCTCGAGGCCAGCGCATTGCCCATATCTACAGGGGAAAGCGCGTCCGCACCCTTGCGGGCATAGGATTTCAGCTGGCGCGTGATGGCGCCCATACGCTCGATCAGATCGTCGATGCGTCCGAAAGACGACAGCGCCTCGTCTTTGCGGTTGCGGGTCAGCAAAAGACGCGCCCCCGCCAGATAGGTTTTCATCGCCGCCAGCGGCTGGTTCAGCTCGTGACTGACGGCGGCAGACATCTCGCCCAGAGCGGCCAGCTTGCTGGATTGTTCCAGCGTCTGCTCGGCCACGGCAAGCGTTTCCTGCACACGCTCACGCTCGGCGATTTCCCGCTGCAAGCGGGCGTTCAATGCGCGAAGCTCTGCCGACTCACGCTGGAACAGCGCCATGCGAAAGGCTGTGCGGCGCGACAGGAAATAGAACGCCACCGCCAGCAGAATCGCAAATCCCATGATTTCCAGCGCCAGAACCCCGTTCACCCGCTCGCGCACCGAGGTGTAGGTGGTGAACGACGCCATGCGCCAGCCGCGGAACGGAATACGGGTTTCCAGCCGCATCACGCCCTCGCCCTGAATATAGGCGTCGGGCGGCAGCGCGGTCCAGTCGGCGGTGGCCTGAATGGCGCGTTCGATGGCGCTTTGCGGGGTTTGCCGCGCCAGCGCCTCTGCCTCGGTCCGTCCGCGCCAGCGCGGTTCGGTAGCCAGAATGATCGCGCCTGTGCTGTCGGTCACCAGAACCGCATCGGAAATGCCCGCCCAGGCGCGTTCGAACTTTTGCAGGTCCACCTCGACCATGATGACGCCCAGAACGTCGCCACCCGATTGCACGCGCCGCGAATAGGTAAAGGTATAGCCGCCGGATTCGCGCGGGATCACGGCAAAAATCGTGCCCGCGGCGCGCATCGCATCGACGAAATACAGTGCATTGCTGTGCGACGATCCCAACCGGTTGCGGTCAGTTGCCGCCACCGTGCGGCCGTCCTTGTCCAACAACATCAGCGACGCGGCACCGATTTCCTCGACAAAGGAAATCAGGCGTTGCGTCGATTGCGAGTAGTCCGAAGAATTCAGCGCCCCGATCAGCGTCGGGTCACGCGCCAGCAGCTGCGGCACAATCGCGTTCTGGCGCAGCTCTGACAGCAGGTTACCCGAATACAGCGCCAGCCGCAGTTCGGCACGGTTGCGCGTGGTCTGGGTAAAGCGGTCGGTCAGCAGGCTGTTGGTGATCCAGACCGTGAACAGCGCCAATACGAACAGCAATCCCAAAGCCACGCGCACGCGCCAGCTGATCGCCTTGTTGTTGCTGAAAACACCCTGAGCCTGCATTCAGGCACCATAAGCGCAACGGCGCCCCGCGCTCAAGTCACGCAGGTGCCAGTGCCCCCATCAACGCGCGGAAAAGCGCCGTACCGTCGGTGCCACCGTGGCCCGCATCCGCCGCCCGTTCGGGATGGGGCATCATGCCCAGCACGCGGCGGTTTTCCGACAGGATGCCTGCGATGTCCGCCCGCGCCCCGTTCGGGTTGTCGGTATAGGTGAACGCGATGCGGTCCTGATCCTGCAAGCCAGCGATAGTGGCGTCGTCGGCGTAATAGTTGCCATCGTGGTGTGCGATCGGAATGTTGATCACGTCGCCCGCATTGTACCCTTGGGTAAAGGCGCTGTCGCTGGTCTCGACCTTCAGACCCACGGTCTTGCAGATGTATTTCAGGCCCGCATTGCGCAGCAGGGCGCCGGGCAGGATGCCGGTTTCGGCCAGCACCTGAAAGCCGTTGCAGATGCCGATGGCATAGCCGCCGCGATCCGTATGCGCCTTGAGCGAATTGCAGATCGGCGAATTGGCGGCAATCGCGCCGCAGCGCAGGTAATCTCCAAAGGAGAACCCGCCCGGCACGCCGACGATGTCCACATCACGGGGCAGATCTGTGTCCTTGTGCCAGACCATTTGCACATCTGCGCCTGCGGCCTCGAAGGCGACGGCAAGATCACGGTCGCAGTTCGAACCGGGGAAAACGATGACAGCAGCTTTCATGGGGACGTTCCTTGTCGCAGCGCGGAGGCGCCTTAGCCCAGCTCGACCGAATAGGATTCGATCACGGTATTTGCCAACAGCTTTTCGCACATGGCGGTCACATCGGCCTCGGTCGCACCCTCGGCCAGGTCCAGTTCGATCACCTTGCCCTGACGCACGCCGTTCACGCCGTCAAAGCCAAGCGCGCCCAACGCGTGGCGCACGGCCTCGCCCTGCGGGTCCAGAACCCCGTTTTTCAACATCACATGTACCCGAGCTTTCATCGCGCCGTGGTCCTTTTCGCTATCGTGTCGTTCGTAACTTTGCGGGCCGCCGCCGATCTCAGTTGATCAGCGTCGGTTTGGTGATGGGCGATGCGTTCTTGGGCAGAACACCCAGACGCCGCGCCACTTCGGTATAAGCGTCGGTCAGGTTGCCCAGATCGCGGCGGAACACGTCCTTGTCCAGCTTTTGACCGGTTTCCATGTCCCACAGACGGCACGAATCCGGGCTGATTTCATCTGCAACGATAAGGCGCTGGAAATCACCGTCATAAACGCGGCCGATCTCGATCTTGAAGTCGACCAGCTTGATGCCCACGGCCAGCATGACGCCGGACAGGAAATCGTTGACCCGCAGCGCGAGGCTCAGAATATCGTCCATGTCCTGTTGGCTGGCCCAGCCAAAGGCGGCGATGTGCTCTTCGGTCACCAGCGGATCACCCAGCGCGTCGTCCTTGTAGCAATATTCGACGATGGGACGCGGCAGCTGCGTGCCCTCTTCGATGCCCAGACGGGTGCTCATCGACCCTGCGGCATAATTGCGCACGATCACTTCCAGCGGAATGATCTCGCACGAGCGGCACAGTTGTTCGCGCATGTTGATGCGTTTGATGAAATGCGTCGGCACGCCGATTTGCGCAAGTCCGGTCATGAAGAATTCACTCAGGCGGTTGTTCAACACGCCCTTGCCTTCGATCACGTCCTTTTTCTGCGCATTGAACGCAGTGGCATCATCCTTGAAATACTGCACGATCGTGCCCGGCTCCGGGCCTTCATACAAAATCTTGGCTTTGCCTTCGTAAATCTTTTTGCGCCGCGCCATTGACGTCCCCCTTGGTGCTGACGGGGCCGAGTCCCTGTCACGTTAGCGTCCTCTTAGTGCAAGGGGCGCACTGCCGCAAGGAACACGCGTTAAAGTGGCCCTTGTAAGGGTCGTATCAGCACCGCATATTCCAAAAAGACGCCATTCAGTTCCGAAGGAAAGCCCATGAGCACTTTTGACGACCGCGAGCACGCCTTTGAATCCAAATACGCCCATGACGCAGAAATGCAGTTCAAGGCCGAAGCCCGCCGCAACAAACTGCTGGGCCTCTGGGCGGCAGAACTGCTGGGCAAGACCGGGGATGCGGCCAACGCCTATGCGGTCGAAGTCGTGAAATCCGACTTCGAGGAAGCGGGCGACGAGGATGTCTATCGCAAGGTATCCGGTGATCTGGGCGACAAGGCTGACGAAGTCACCATTCGCACCAAGATGGTCCAGCTGATGGCCGAAGCCAAGGCGCAGATCATGACCGAAGTCAAAAGCTGATCGTGATTTAGGTCACGGGTTTAATCAAACCCGCATCAGTTATCCGGCGCGCAGCCCCCGCTGCGCGCCTTTTTTGTGTCTGTCGTTAACGCCGTCCTCAGCTGCCATCGCGTAGTCCCGTGCTCAGGGGCAAATCGGGGGGCGATGCGACATGCTGCAATTTCTGAATTCAAATGCGATTGCGCAGATGACGCTGCGGGTGCTGGTGCCTGCGGTGGTTCTGGGCCTGTGTCTGTCCGCGCTGTCGCACCGGCTGGACCCCGGCATATCCGGTGCGATCTGGACGCACGTGGCGGAGGTCCCTGCCGCGATCTGGTGTCAGGCGCTGGGTCTGAGCGTGATCAGCCTGTGGGCGGTGGGTCGCTACGACAGTGTGGCGCACCGGCATTTGGGCACAGGTATCCGCGACCGGCCTGCACGGCTGGCAGGCACCGCGTCGATTGCCTTGGCACAGTCGCTGGGGATGGGCCTGTTGACCGGTGCGCTGGCGCGCTGGCGGTTGCTGTCCGATCTGACCCTGACCGAAGCACTGCGGCTCAGCGCCTTTGTCTCGGTTTCGTTTCTGGCCGGCTGGGCGGTGGTCACCGCAGTGGCCTGTGTGCTACTGCCTGCGCCGGGCTGGACGCTGTGGCCTGCGTTGGTCGCACTTGTGCTGGCGGGGGGGTTGTTGGGCCTGCAGTTCTTTTGCCCCGTGGTGCGGATACGTGGCCGGTCGGTGCACCTGCCCACCCTGCCCGCCTCGGCTGCCATCGTTCTCTGGACCGGGGTCGACACGCTCTGTGCTGCCGGTGCGCTCTATGTGCTGCTGCCTGCCGATGCCGTGGTCAGCCCTGCGCAATTTCTGCCGCTGTTCCTGATCGCGCTTGGCACGGCGCTGATCTCGAACACGCCCGGCGGGGTTGGTCCGTTCGAGCTGATGATGCTGGGTCTTTTGCCGCATCTGCCGACGTCGGACGTGCTGGGCAGCATCGTGGCCTTTCGCATTGTGTACTATGCCCTGCCTGCCCTGCTGGCGGCGATGGCGCTGTTGCGGCCCTTGCGCGATGCCCGTACCAACCGGCGTTTGTCCACGCCCTTTGACCGGCACAGCGCCCCCCGTGCCGAACTGGGTGTGATGCACCAGAACGCGGCCCGCGCGATTGCGCATCAGGGCGCAAGCGTGGTGGCGTGGACGACGGGTCAGACGCTGACCAGCCTCGGTGATCCGCTGGCAGGCAGGCCCGAGGCCGCCTTGACCGCCTTGGACCGTCTGGCCCGCCAACAAAGTCGCGTGGCGTGCTTTTACAAATGCACCGCCAGCACGGCGGCGGTGGCGCGCAGGTCCGGCTGGGCCGTGCTGCACATCGCCGACGAGGCGGTGATTGACACCGTATCCTATGACATCAGCCGCCCCGCCTATCGTCGCCTGCGCCGCAAGCTGCGCAGCGCGGAGAGAGCAGGCGTGGACATCTGTCAGCCCGCGCATCTGCCGCTGGCGGAAATGGCGCGTGTCGATGCAGCATGGCAGGCCAGCCACGGCACCGCGCGGGGCGGCACCATGGGTCGGTTCGAAGCACGTTATGTCAGCGCGCAGCACTGCGTTCTGGCCTATGTTCGCGGGCGGCTTGTCGGTTTTATCACCTTTCACACGGGCGCACAGGACTGGTGCCTTGATCTGGTGCGGCATGTGGATGATCTGCCCGATGGCACCATGTTCGCGCTGACCGATGCCGCGATTGGGCAGGCGCGCGCGTCTGGCGTCGCACAGGTCAGCCTCGCCGCGACACCCGCCTGCCCGGCCCCGGCAAGTGCCATGTGGCGCTGGGTCGGTTTGCAAATGGTGAGGCACGGTGGCGGCACCGGCCTGCGCCAGTACAAATCCGCCTTTGCCCCGGTCTGGCAGCCACGTTACGCCACCGCCCCGAACTGGGCAGCCCTGACGCTGGCATTGGCTGACATCACACGCGCGGTGCACCGCCCCGAGCCGCCCCGCTGGTCGGCGGCTCATGATGGTGATGAGAATTATGAGGTGGCCAGCCGCCGAACTTCGTGACAAATGGGACAATCACGCGCGCGCGAGAAAGGCCCTGAGATGACGAATTTGCTGAGCAAGATGCTTGAAACCCACGACACCCTGCTGGCAGATGGCGCCACGGGCACCAACCTGTTCAACATGGGTTTGATGTCGGGCGACGCGCCCGAGATGTGGAACGAGGAACACCCCGACCGCATCACCACGCTGTACCGCGGCGCAGTTGATGCCGGGTCGGATATTTTCCTGACCAACTCGTTCGGGGCCAATGCCTCGCGGCTGAAACTGCACGGCGCCGCCAAACGCGCCCACGCCCTGTCGCGCATCTCGGCCGAGATCGCCCGCGAAGTGGCAGACACCGCAGGCCGCCCCATCGTGGTGGCAGGTTCAGTCGGCCCCACCGGCGAGATCATGGAACCGGTGGGCGCGCTCAGCCACGCCGTCGCGGTCGAGATGTTCCACGAAACCGCTGATGGGCTGAAAGCGGGCGGTGCCGATGTGGGCTGGCTGGAAACCATTTCCGCCCCCGAAGAATACCGCGCCGCCGCCGAAGGGTTTGCGCTGGCCGGTCTCGACTGGTGCGGCACCATGAGCTTTGACACCGCGGGGCGCACCATGATGGGCCTGACAAGCTCCGGCCTGGTCGAGCTGGTGCAAGAGCTGGAAAACGCACCGATGGCATTCGGCGCCAACTGCGGCACCGGATCGTCCGACCTGCTGCGCACCGTGCTGGGCTTTGTTGCGGCAAACCCCACCCGTCCGATCATTGCCAAGGGCAACGCGGGCATTCCCAAATACCACGACGGCCACATCCACTATGATGGCACGCCCGAACTGATGGCCGACTATGCCGTGATGGCGCGCAACTGCGGTGCGCGGATCATTGGCGGCTGCTGCGGCACCATGCCCGACCACCTGCGCGCCATGCGCGAGGCGCTGGACACTCGGCCCAAGGGCGACGCCCCGCTGCTGGAAGAGATCGTCGCCAAGCTGGGCGCGTTTTCCTCAGAGAACGACGGCACCGGCGACCAGTCCGACGCCCCCCAGCGCCGCAGCCGCAACCGCCGCAGCCGGACGTAATCAGAACAATGACATCTGCGCCCCCGGCAACACCGGGGGCCGGAACAGATCGCAGCGCATCGGTGTGCCTGCAGTTTGCAGACCCAGCCGTTTGACCGCCACCCTGAACCGCTGCGCCACCATTTCAGCATAGGGTCCGGTGCCACGCATCCGTTGCCCCCAGCGGGAATCATAATCTGCCCCACCGTGCATCTCGCGCAGCCGCGCCATGATCCGCCCCGCGCGGTCGGGGTAGTGCTGCGCCAGCCACTCCTGTACCAGCGGCGACACCTCGCGCGGCAGGCGCAGCATGATCCAGCTGGCCGAGCGCGCGCCCGCGTCCTTGCCTGCCGCCAGAATGGCCTCAAGCTCGGGATCACTCAGCGCGGGGATCATGGGCGACGCCATGACCCGCACCGGAATGCCCTCCTGTGCCAACCGCCGGATGATCTCGATCCGCCGCTTTGGGGCCGGCACCCGTGGCTCCATCAGCCGTGACAGGCGCGCGTCCAGGGTGGTGACGGAAATGCCCACGCGCACCAGCCCCCGCCGCGCCATGTCCGACAGGATGTCGATGTCGCGTTCAATCAGCGTGCCCTTGGTCACGATGGCCACCGGGTGTTCCGCATCCGACAGCACCTGCAAACAGGCCCGCGTGACACCGTGTTCCCGCTCGATCGGCTGATAGGGATCGGTGTTCGTCCCCATGGCAATCGGGGCCACGGTGTAGCGCCGCGCCGCCAGCTCACGCTGCAAGACCTGCGGCGCATCGGGGCGCGCAATCAGCCGGGTTTCGAAATCCAGCCCCGGCGACAGCCCCAGATAGGCGTGGCTGGGCCGCGCGAAACAATAAACGCAGCCGTGTTCGCAACCGCGATAGACATTGATCGACCGGTCAAACGGCAGATCCGGCGACTTGTTATAGGTGATGATGCTGCGCGGCACCTCGACACTGACTTCGGTGCGCAGGGGCGGCAACGCCTCGCCCGCGTCCCAGCCGTCGTCCTCCTCGGTTCGGGTCAGCCTGTCATAGCGGCTGACCGCGTTGCTGGCGGCCCCGCGCCCCAGGGCCCGCATGGCGTAGGTTTGACGTGTCATCCTCGCATGATAGAACATAAAGAGAACATTGCGCCAGTGCAAAAGCCGCTTTACCCTGTCAGGCCGGACGATTAAGTGGCTTTCGTAACTCTCAGGTCGCACATCGCGCGGCGTGTGTCGCAATTTTGACAGTCCCCCTTGGGCTTTGTGTCAAAAGGGGTCAAACTGCGGTGGGCCGTGGGCCGAAAATAAAGGGATCTGCCATGTCAGACGAAGACGAAATCATCCTGTCGGAACTGGACGACGAAGAACTGGTTCAACAGATGTTCGACGACCTTTATGACGGTCTCAAGGAAGAGATCGAAGAAGGTGTGAACATCCTGCTGGAGCGCAACTGGGAACCCTACGACATCCTGACCAAGGCGCTTGTCGGCGGTATGACCATCGTCGGCGCCGACTTCCGCGATGGCATCCTGTTCGTACCCGAAGTGCTGCTGGCCGCCAACGCGATGAAGGGCGGCATGTTCATCCTC
>TARA_R110002033_G_scaffold15752_9_pt1 | contig 16893 bp, 17 predicted proteins | sample TARA_R110002033 | Tara Oceans TARA_R110002033 (sample SAMEA4397051) | marine metagenome | biome: Polar Biome; feature: [SRF] surface water layer (ENVO:00010504); material: water (ENVO:00002006), including particulate matter (ENVO:01000060) such as... | depth 5 m
GCGCGGCAAGGGGCTCGGCAAGGCCCTCATCCGCCCAATGCTTGAGGCCTGCGACCGAGACGGCCTGCCCGCCTATCTCGAAAACTCGAACCCCGACAATACCGGCTTCTATATGAGCCACGGCTTCGAACACATGAAATATATCGAAGTCGGCCCCGGCGCCCCACCGCTGCAAGCCATGTGGCGCAAGCCGAAGTCTCAGTAGCGCTCCTCACCCAACACTGGATCTTGTCGGGAAAGCTCCAACTGCCTGTGGCATATATTGGGTAAGAGTGTGTTTCGCGCTGGAGACGTTCTCGTGCACGACAGTGCTTTTACCCGCCGCCTTAGGCGTCGCGTGCCTGGTTTTTGCGGCCATGACCCTCACGTACCGGTCCTTGACCCTGACGCAGGTTGGCTAGCAGCCGTCACCACTGCGTTGCCATCTCGAGGAACTGAAAATGGTGGTAGTGCCCTCGCTCGATTCAACTTCGAAGCTGCTGGAGACCCGCACCAGGTTGAAGGCGTAATGAACGCGCAGATTGCCGCTTAGCGGCCCGCAAGTGATACGTGCATCCATTGTGGTCAGATCACCCGTGGAACTGAACGCTTCTTCCGAGATCACGCACTGGCGATCAGCATATGTCTTGAGGAAAGTCTGATCCACCGCGCTCAACGAGTTGTTTCCGTCATCAATACAAATCGAACCGCTACTGCTCTGTCGCTCGGTCTCTGTACCGTCCGGCATTGTTTGCCTGACGAAGGACGTGTCGGTCCACGCTCCTGTTCCGAAGTCACCCGAAGACTGGGCGATAACGGGCTGTCCGCAGACGGCCACGCTCAGGGCGGCAAGCGACAGATACGTATTAGACAATTTCATTGGTTGCATTCCCCGAAGCAATTGCTGCGTGCTCAGGATAGGCACCTGTCAGTCGCGGTCAAGCGAACCCTGCTACCCCCGGCTCACCGAATAGTTCGGCGCTTCGCGCGTCATCATCACGTCGTGCACATGGCTTTCGTTCAGGCCTGCGCCCGTGATCTGCACGAATTCCGCCTTCTTGTGCAGCTCGTCGATATCCTTGGCCCCGACATAGCCCATGGCCGCGCGCAGGCCGCCGACCATCTGGTGCACGATCGGTCCGATCGGGCCCTTGAAAGGCACCTGCCCCTCAATGCCTTCCGGCACGAGCTTCTCGGCGGCAGCATCCTTCTGGAAGTAACGGTCGGCCGAGCCGCGTGCCATGGCGCCGAGGCTGCCCATGCCGCGATACGCCTTGTAGCTGCGGCCCTGGTAGAGGAACACTTCGCCCGGCGCTTCTTCCGTGCCGGCAAACATGCTGCCCATCATCGCCGTCGCCGCGCCAGCGGCCAGCGCCTTGGCAAAGTCACCCGAGAACTTGATGCCGCCATCCGCGATGATCGGAATGCCCGTCTTCGCTCCGATGTTCGCGCACTGCTCAATCGCCGTCAGCTGCGGCACGCCTACGCCTGCCACGATCCGCGTCGTGCAGATCGAGCCCGGCCCGATTCCCACTTTCACGGCATCCGCGCCAGCATCGATCAGCGCCTTGGTCGCCTCGGCCGTTGCCACGTTCCCGGCAATGATCTGCACCGAGTTCGAAATCTTCTTCGCCCGGCGCACAGCGTCCGCCACGCTGATCGAATGGCCATGCGCCGTATCGATCACCACCGCGTCAACGCCCGCCTCGATCAGCGCCATCGTGCGCTCATAACCGGCGTCGCCCACGGTCGAGGCCGCCGCCACGCGCAGGCGCCCCGCCGCATCCTTGGCGGCATTCGGGTTCACCGCCGCCTTGTCCATGTCCTTGACCGTCAGCAGGCCAATGCAGCGACCGTCATTGTCGACGATCAGCAAGCGCTCGATCCGGTGCTTGTGCAACAGCGCGCGTGATTCCGAAGGCTCGGTGTCCATCTTCACGGTCACGATCTCGCGTGTCATGAGGCTCGCGACCGTCTCGTTAAGGTCCTCAGCGAAGCGCGTGTCGCGGTTCGTGATGATGCCGACAACCTTGCCGTTCTTCTCGACCACCGGAATGCCGGAAAAGCCTGTCCGCTTCTTCAGTTCGCGAAGCTCGCCCAGTGTCGCGGTCGGCGCGATCGTCACGGGGTTCATCACCACGCCGCTCTCGTATTTCTTCACCATGGCCACTTCACCGGCCTGTTCCTCGATTGAGAGGTTACGGTGAATGACGCCAATGCCGCCGGCCTGCGCCATGGCAATGGCCAGGCGCGCCTCGGTCACAGTGTCCATCGCGGCGGAAATCAGGGGAATATTCAGGCTGATGGACTTGGTCAGGAACGTCGAGACGTTCACATCAGCAGGTAAAACCTCGCTCGCGCCGGGCTGCAGAAGCACGTCGTCGAAGGTAATGGCTTGTCGGATTTTCATGTGGGGAGCTCCCTTTTTGGCCTAGTAAGGGAGTCGCAGGGTCTTGTGAAGGGGGTAGTTTCGTCACAATTGCAGATCGATCGCTTTCCGCTGCAATAGACTTTCTACGACCGTCTTTCAGAGGGTGCCTCTCATCATGAATGTCCTGCCGCCCCTGATAATCTATTGCCGCGGGAATTTGTTCCGCAACAAGGATTGAAGTCTTCCGCCTTCCTCGTTAGCGACACAATCAGAGGTTTTGGGAAGGCTGCCACATGCACAACACTACCCTACTGCGTGTCAGCAGCGGACTTTTTCTCACTATGATTGTGGCTTGCGGGGCTCAGAAACCTGCGCCTGAACCCGCCGACCCGACCCTTGCGCCGCTCGTCGTGGAAGTACCAAAAAACGATCCTGCTGACTCGTTTTTCACACCTGTGCTCGACAAACTGGATGATAGCCTGGCGGCGTCCGTGAAGAATGGTCATGTCACTAACCTCTCCTACGCCCTGATCAAGGATGGCGAGCGCATCAGGAGCGGCTTCTTCGGCAGCCGCACACTGGGTGGCGAAGAGCCCGTCGACGACAAGACGATCTACCGGCTTTACTCGATGACCAAACCGGTCACGGCCGTTGCCATCCTCATTCTGCAGGAAGATGGCAAACTCGACCTGGACGATCCCGTCACCAAATATCTGCCTGAAATGCAGTCGCTGAAAGTTTCGAATTCACCCGACAGCAGCAGAAAGCCCACCACCCATCCCGCGCCTGAAGCACCAACAATTCGTCACCTCCTCACCCATACGGCCGGTTTCGGTTATGCCGATGGCAAGCAGGATTACGTCAGTCGCCAGTTCGTGGAGCGTAAAGTCCTGAGGGCGCCATCAATGGACGAACTTGTCCGCCGGACGGCCGGCATTCCGCTCAAATATGATCCCGGCACGGCCTGGTCCAACTCCATTGCCTCCGATCTACAGGGCGCCATCATTGAACGTATAACGGGCAAGTCTCTGGGCGACTTCATGCAGGAGCGCATCTTTGGTCCCCTGAACATGACGGATACCGCCTTCTACGTCAGCCCTGAGCAACAGGATCGTCTGGCGGACGCCACCGCCTGGACGCCTGACTCCCCAATCCATCTGGTTGACGGCCCGGTGGCGAAAGTGGACCGCGCCAGCGTGCCGGTTGACCTTGGTGGTCAGGGGCTTGTCTCAACCCTTTCAGACTATGAACGCTTCGCCCTGATGCTGCTCAACGATGGCACGCTTGACGGGCAGACCTTGCTGAAGCCGGAATCGGTCACGCTGCTGCGCACGAATGCCCTGCCCATTGTCGATCCCGAAGTCCCGCAGACCATGTTCAAGCGCAAGGTCGGCACGGGCTACGGGTTTGGCGTCGGGGTCGTGACTAACACAATCCAGTCCGGCCTTGCGGCGCCCGAAGGCACCTATTTCTGGGACAGTGCCAGCGGAACCTGGTTCTGGATCGATCCCAGGAACAAGGTCATCTTCATCGGGCTGCAGCAGAATGTCTCGCCTGCCGCTGTAAACATGAGAACGTCCTCAATGCGCAGCGTCTATCACGCGATATATAGCGAATAGCGCTCCGCAGGTTCAGTCCACGCAGATGGTGGGCTGCGCCATCCCGTCATTGACTTCCGCATAGCAGCCGAACGGGCTGTCATCGGCCTGGCAAATTCCATCATCGGTCGGCTGGCCCATCTCATCATCCGAGTCAGCGGAAAGGAGGCATCGGCCTTCGCAATCCTCTGTGCCCTTGCAGGCCTGTCCGGCATCCGCATAGGGCCGAACGCATTGGTCATAACCAAGCATACCGCCCGGCCCGACCTCGCCTCCGGCCGCTTCACATTTCGCACGCTCTGCTTTTGTGGCCCGCTTTCCCTCAAACCGGATTTTCTCATGCCCGGATGCAGCCACTGATGCCGGTGCTTCCGCCGCTCCGTCCAGCTCCGTGCCGCCCATGCCGGTACAGGCCCCCAGCATCACGAGCGTGGTTGCCGCCGCCAACAGCGCCCTCATTGGCCGGGCGCCTTGTCGAACACGGGAATGCCTTCGGGTTTCGCGTGGAAGGGCTGGGCGTCGCACATATAGATGGCCATCTGCGCCATTCCAAAGTCCGCCGGATTATCGAGCGTGCCCGCCTTGAGCAGGTAAGCGCCCGGCATATACGGGCTTTCTGACCACAAAGGGGTCCCGCAAGTACCGCAGAACGACCGCTTCACGGGCGCTTCAAGGTCACTCCGGGAATAGGTGGCGGGCTCACCTGCCGTCACCTTGAACGCATCGCCCGCCACTCCAAACACCATGTTGGGCTGTCCGCCTGAGTAATATTGGCACTCCCGGCAATGGCATTGCCCATTGAAGATTGTATCGCCGTCAACCTCATAGCGCACCGCACCACAATAGCAGCCACCTTTGGCTTTCATCCTGATCTCCCTGTTCTGTAGTTAATATTGTGGCTTGATTGGTTAAGCACGGCAAGGCAGCGCCAGATGGAACGAATGGCATGCCCGATGCATAGAACCAATGGAGGGATAAACGCGTACATGAACTGAAAGGAGACTTGTTTGGCATCCACAACGTACACCACACGCCAGATCACAGGCACGTCCGATATTTCAGTCGATGATGCGATAGCGCGCGCTCTCGGTGTTGCCCGCCAGCGCTTCAGCGAACCTGAATGGTTCGACGTGGTCACCGCGCGTGGCTATCTCAGCAATGGTAACGTCTCCCATTACCAGGTCACCCTGGATCTCGGTTACGCCAAAGAGCGCGGCACACTCGAGGATGACCGTTACTTCACCGCCGCCTGTTCGGGCCGCAAATCTGAAATGTACCACACGGTCGATCTGCGTCTCTAACGCGCAGATCCCGAAAGTTACGGAACATTCCGTCCGCTCAGACGATTGGTCTCCACAACAAGGAGGACCACCATGTCAGCAGACACCTACGCCATCAGCAAGATCGTTGGCACATCAGAAACATCCATCGAAGACGCCATTGACGGCGCCCTTGCCACTGCCAGCAAGACCCTGCGCAGCCTCGACTGGTTCGACGTCACCTCCACGCGTGGCTTTATCGAGAACGGCAAAGTCAAATTCTACCAGGTCACAATCGAACTCGGCTTCAAATACGAAGGCTGATGTTTCGCCTAGGCGCGAAAGCCCTTGGCAATCACGAAAATCTCAGGGCTGCCCGCACGACTTGCGGGCGGCTTGATGTGCTTCACGGTCTTGAAGTTAGCCTTCAGCATGTCGAGCACATCCTTCGTCGTCCCCCCCTGGAAGACTTTCGAACAAAAGCTTCCGCCCGGCGCTAGGTGCTCAACGGCAAAGGCGGCAGCCATCTCGACGAGCGCCACCGTGCGCAAATGGTCCGTCTGTTTGTGACCTGTCGTATTCGCCGCCATGTCCGACAACACCAGATCAGGCTTCCCCGTCAGGCCTTTCAGCATCCGCGCAACATCGTCCGGCTCATTCACATCGCCCTGAATGATATGCGCGCCCTCGACCGGGTCGACCGGTAGAAGATCAATCCCCACCACTTCCAGCGCGCCCTTTGCCACAGCCACCTGCAGCCAGCCACCCGGCGCGCAGCCAAGGTCGACAATGCGCTGGCCACGTTTCAATAGGCCAATCTTCGTATCTATTTCCAGCAGCTTATAAGCCGCCCGCGCGCGGAAACCCTCATCCTTGGCTTTGCGCACATAGGGGTCAGACAGCTGACGCTCGAGCCATTTCTTCGAACTGTCGCTCTTGGCATGGTGGGCATGTATCTTGCGCTCGCCCGTCTGGCGTCCGGAAGACCCTTCCTTACCGGTAGGTCCCTTCCAGCGGCGCTTCTCTTCATCCGCCATCTTGCGTGCCCTTCTGATTCTCAGCGCCGGTCTGTGTCTGTGAAGGCTTGCGCCCCCGCCGTCCGCGCCGGCGCGGTTTCGGCTTCTTGGGCCCATACATCATCGACAGCAACAGGCCTTCGCGCAGGCCCCGGTCCGCGACACGCATCCTGCCCGCTGGACAGGCCTCCCAAACCGCATCGACAATCGCGCAGCCTGATAGCATCAGCCCGGCGCGCTCATCACCAATCGTTGGCAATTTCATGCGACCTTCCATGCCGACGTCCCGCAGTAGCTTGATCGCCGCCAGGCCATCCTCCTGGCTCAGCCAGGTCCCGTCCACCTTGTCGCGGCGATAGCGGTCAAGCTTCAGGTGTACGCCGGCAAGACAGGTCACAGTACCGGACGTGCCGATCATATGCGCTTCCGACTCGGCCATCGCATCGCGCACAGCGGCAATCCCAGGCCATTCGGCAATCGTCTGGCGCGCATGGTCCAGCATCAGCGGATAGGCCTCCACTTCGTCGAGGTGGGAAAAAGCTTCCGACAGCGTCACCACGCCCAGCGGCAGGCTCGTCCAGTCGAGGATAGGCGCGCGTTCCAGCAGGCCCTTAAAACCGTTCTCGCGGGCGGCGCGCGCGTCCACCCATGACAGCTCTGTCGAGCCACCGCCGATATCGACCACGAGCACAGATGCGGCTTTTGGCTCAATCAGGTCATGGCAACCGATCGTGGCCAACCGCGCTTCTTCCTTCGCGCCGATGATCTTGAAGGTCAGCCCGGTTTCTTCGTGCACACGGCGAATGAATTCGGCGCCATTGGCCGCCTTGCGGCACGCCTCGGTCGCGATGCAGCGCACCCGGCCTACACCATGTTGCTTCAGCTTCTTGCGAATGTTCTGGAGGGCGTCGATCGCGCGATCAATGGCGGCGTCAGACAGGCGACCGGTCTCGTGCAACCCCTCGCCCAAACGCGCAATCTGAGAATGCGAATCGACCACGCGAAACGTCTTCCCCCGTGGTTCAGCGACCAGCAGGCGGCAGTTATTTGTTCCAAGGTCGACGGCCGCAAAAAGCGGTGCCGTCTTTCCGTTGCGCTGGGCGCCTCGCTTTTCGCGGGCGCCGGGCGCTTTTTTATCAGCCATGGTGTGGCCCAAATTGATGACTTAGGGCATTGTTATCACAGGAGCGGGAAATGGCTAGTGGACCAAACTTCTTCTCGTGGTTGAAAAACCCATTCAGGCGTCGGCGTCGCAAAACGCAGACAAAGCCTCTCCTATTGATCAATCCGATCGACGGAAATCGTAGATACAACGCCATATCCAGGCACGACGCCAAGTTCCAGATAGGCCAGGTCGTCCGCCACCGCATGTTTCCCTTCAGGGGCGTAATCTTCGATGTGGACCCCCAATTTGCCAATACGGCGGAATGGTATGAGTCGATCCCCGAAGAAGTCCGCCCCCGCAAGGACCAGCCCTTCTACCACCTCTTCGCCGAGAATGAGCGCACCCATTACGTCGCCTATGTCTCCGAGCAGAACCTGCTGCCTGACGATTCCGAGACACCGCTGACCCATCCGGAAATCCACGAATGGTTCACGCTGACCGGCCGGGGCACCTATGAACTGAAAAAGGGCGTCGCCAACTAGGCCTCGTCCTCGCGCGCGCCCTCAAGCCAGATAGAAGAAATATATCGCGATACTCGTCGCCACGCCCACAATCAGATTCATGGGCACACCAATTTTCAGGAAGTCAGTGAACCTGTAATTTCCGGCCGCATGGACGATCGTGTTCGTCTGATAGCCGATGGGCGAAGCGAAGCTCGCGCTCGCCCCGAACATCACCGCCACGACCAGCGCGCGCGGATCAATGCCCAGCTGCGTGCCGATCGCGATCACCAGCGGCGTCATGATCACCGCCACGGCCGCATTCGTTACCACTTCCGTCAGCACCGAGGTCAAAAGGTAGACCATCAGCACGAGCCAGAAGGGCGACGCCGTCACCAGCACAGGCTGCAACACGCTGACCAGCGCCTCCACACCTCCGGCCGATTGAAGACCCGCCCCAACCATTAGCATCGCTATGATCAGCGTCAGCACACCGGCATCCATCGCCTCGAACGCATCGTTCAGCGTCAGGCAGCCAAAAGCCAGCACCGCGCCCACCCCGATCAGCGACGTGATCAGCAGCGGCACGCCAAGCACAGCGGATGACAGGATCACCGCAATGAGGATCGCAATCGCCAGCGGCCCACGCTTGCGCCGGAATGGCTCCACCTTGAGCGAGGTGTCCACAACCAGCGCGCCTGAGGCCGCTAGGTCGCGCAGTTCGCTGGGCGTACCATCAATGATCATCCGGTCGCCTGCCTTAACGCGCGCGCTGGCAAGGTCCGGCCCCGGCAGGCTGCCAAAGCGGGTAAGTCCCCGCACGGTCACCGCATGGCGCGACAGATAGGTCATTTCCGATATCCGCCGCCCGATATTGGGGTCATTCGGCGTCACGGTGGCCTGCGCATGCTCCTCAGCCCCGCCTTCCAGCTGACGCAGCTTGATGCCGATCCGGAACAGGCCGGAATCCACCATCGTCAGCAGTTCCTGCAGATCAGCGCGCAGCGTGATCCGGTCGCCCGCCTTCAGGAGGGAGTCTTCATCCTCCACGGCAAGCCGCCGGTTCCCGCGGAACAGAGAGATGACATTGATGCCCTTCTTTGCCAGTTCCGGCACATCCGAAACCAGTTTGCCAACCGCTGGCGTTTCCTCCCGCACATAGACATCGGTCAGGTAAGAGGAATCGAGCGCCGGTCGCGTCACGTCGCCTTCGGATCGCGGCAACAATAGCCAGCCAAGACCAAGCAAAATGGCGAGGCCCGACGCGAACGTCACAAGACCAATCGGTGTGATCTCGAAAATGCCGAACGGCGCCAGCCCATTCTCCTGCGCCACGCCCGCCACCAAAAGGTTGGTGGATGTACCGATCAGCGTACAGGTGCCCGCCAGGATCGAGATATAGGACAAGGGGATAAGCAGTTTCTTCTCGGAAATCTTCAAACGCTGCGCCAGCTCGATCACGATGGGCAGAAGGATCACCACCACTGCCGTATTGTTCACGAAGGCCGACGCCACAGACACAATCGTGCCCAGCAGCAACAGGGCCCCGACAGCCGACTTGTCCGCCACCTGCAGCACAGACGCCGCCATCGCGTCCAGCACGCCCGTCCGGCGCAGCGAGGCGGCGAGAATGAACATGGCGCCAATCGTGATCGGCGCACTGTTGGAGAAGGCTGAAAGCGCCCCCTTCTCGTCGAGATAGCCCAGCATCAGAAACACGCCCGCCCCGACCATGGCCATGGCGGCGGCCGGTAGCCGCTCGAGGAAAAAGCCGACGAACATCAGCCCGAGAATGGAAAGTGAAATAAGCGCAGCGTGGTCGGTCAAAAAGGCCTGCATGCATGGGTCCTGCTGTGGGAGGTGAGGTTCATACGCGCAGCTTCAGCGCCGGTTGCCTTAGATACCGCGTGATCCTGTCAGCTTGACAGTCCGGTATCCGTTCCCTCGATCAGGGCAATCACCGCATCCCAGTGCGCCAGCGCCTCGACATCGCCCTGCGCAGCGACTTCAGCCGCCCGCAGCGTCGCAATCACGGCGGCATCCTCGCCATACTGGCGCATCAATTGGCCTGCAGTGCTGGCGGCGGTTTCGCTCATTCGGCTTGCGCATTCGCGCGTGCAATGGCCGCCGTCGTCGACTGGCCATCCACCAGCGGCACGATATGTACCGTCCCGCCCCGCGCCAGAACGATATCCGCGCCGACGATCGTTTCGATGGAATAGTCACCACCCTTCACCAGAAGGTCCGGCTGCAATGCCTCGATCAGCGCCAGCGGCGTGTCCTCGTCGAACACGACCACCGCATCCACAGCTGTCAGGCCGGACAGGACCCGCGCCCGCGAAACTTCATCATTCACCGGCCGGGTCGGCCCCTTCAGGCGCTTCACCGACGCATCGGAATTCAGCCCCACGATCAGCCGCCCGCACCGCGCCTTGGCTTCTTCCAGCACCCGCAAATGTCCCGGATGCAGAATGTCGAAACAGCCATTGGTGAACCCGACGGTCAGGTTCGCATCGCGCCACACTTCGACCTGGTCCTTCAGGGTCTCCAGCGGCACATGTGACACGCCGCCATTGCGCATGCCCATTTGCAGCGCCTGGCTCAGCTCGCTCGCCGCCACAGTCGCCGTGCCGGACTTGCCAACCGCTATGCCCGACGCCGCAATCGCCAGCGACACGGCTTCCTCCAGCGTGCCACCCGCTGCGAGCCCAAGGGCAAGCGCCGCAATGCTCGTGTCGCCCGCGCCTGACACATCATAAACTTCCCGCGCCTCGCCCGAGCGATGCATCACCTCGCCGCTCTGCGTCGCAAATGACATGCCCTTGGCAGCACGCGTCACGACAATCGCCTTGGCGGGAAGGATGCCCAGCGCCTGTCCCAGCGCCTCGGCGGCGTCGCGATCGGTCTCCACCGGCAGGCCCATGGCCTGACTCAGCTCCATCGCGTTCGGCTTCAGCACATCGACCGCGCCATAGCGCGCAAAATCCAGCCCCTTCGGGTCTGCAATCACGGGAATGCCATGCGCGCGCCCGGCGGCAATCGCCGCTTCAATCACGCCCGGCGTCACGGCGCCCTTGGCATAGTCGGAGAGGATGATGAGGCTGGCATCCTTGGCCGCATCTTCCAGCGAGACGACAAGGTCGGCCTCCGTGGACAGGTCAATCGCCTGTGTGTCCTCGGCATCGACGCGCAGCAGCTGCTGCCCGCCCGCCACGAAACGCGTCTTCAGTGTTGTTGGCCGGTCCCGCATGACGATCAGGTCGGCTTCAACCCCCTCAATCTGCCCCAGCAGTTCGGCCAGCGCACGGCCCTCGGCATCATCGCCGACGACACCGATCAGCGAGGTCTGCATGCCGAGGGTCGAGAGGTTCCGCCCCACATTGCCCGCGCCGCCCGGCATCGCGGCCTCGCGCGTGCGCCGCATGATCGGCACCGGTGCTTCGGGCGAAATACGCGCCACATGGCCATACACAAACCGGTCGAGCATCACATCACCGACGCAAACAACGCGTTTGCCTGCGGCCGCGCGGACCAGCGCCATCAGTGCGCTCGTTTCCATTAGCGATAGTCCGCTAGAAAAGCTGCGTAATCTGCTGCAATTACAACGTAATGTGGCTCAAGCCCGAAATACGAGGCCATGTTGGCGACTCCCTTTGTTGACAGGATATAGCCGCCCGTCGCGCCCCGCGAAACCCATCGTGGCATCAACTGATCCAGATGCGCTTCAGCGGCGTAAGAGAAGCATACACCAACCCGTAACCATCCGGAGCCTGCCCTGACTCAATCTGCCCCCGCCATCGTCTGGTTCCGAGAAGACCTGAGACTCGCTGACAATCCGGCCCTCACGGCGGCTGTGAAGACCGGTCGGCCGCTGGTTCTGCTCTATATCCATGACGAAGTGTCCCCCGGATTGCGGGCGCGTGGCGGCGCATCCAGATGGTGGCTCGGCAAGTCCCTGGCAGAGCATGCACGCCAAATCGAAAAAACCGGTGGGCAACTCACGATACGCGCTGGCGGAGCGGAAGAAGTCCTGATCGATATCATCGCCGAAACCGGCGCGACGTCCGTGTTCTGGAACCGACGCTATGGCAGCGCCGAGCGTGCGATCGATACCGACCTCAAAGCGATGCTGCGGAAAGGCGAAATGGATGTTTCCACATTCAATGGCCGCCTGCTGACAGAGCCATGGGACATTACCACCGGCGCCAGCACGCCCTACAAGGTCTTCACACCCTACTGGAAAGCCCTGAAGTCCACCTACCGCGCCCCGCCCGTCCTTGCGGCGCCTAAAGCGCTGGGCGGCCCCGTCATCGAGTCCCAAACTGTCGAGTCCCTCGGCCTGCAGCCGACCGATCCCGACTGGTCCGGCGGTCTGGAAGCAACATGGCATCCCGGCGAGGCCGGCGCCATCGAGCGTCTCTGGGAATTCCTCGAAGGCCCAATCAACACCTACGCCCAGGATCGCAACCGTCCGGACCTTGAACGCGGCACAACCCGCCTCTCACCGCACCTTCATTTCGGTGAGATCAGCCCCGCCCAGGTCTGGCGCGCTGTCCAGCACGGTATCAGTGCCGGAAAGTTCGACGAATCCAATGCCATGACTTTCCTGTCCGAACTGGTCTGGCGCGAATTCTCCTACGTCCTGCTCTACTACAATCCGGATCTCGCGACGGAGAACTACAATTCCGATTTCGACTTGCTGCCTTGGCGGGCCGATTGCGACGCGGTGAAGTCATGGCGCGCGGGTCAGACAGGTTATCCCATTGTCGATGCCGGCATGCGCCAGCTCTGGCATACAGGCTACATGCACAACCGTGTCCGGATGATCGTCGCATCCTTCCTGACAAAGCACTTGCTCCAGCATTGGCAGGTTGGCGAGGACTGGTTCTGGGACACGCTGGTCGACGCAGATCCCGCCGCCAATGCCGCCAGCTGGCAGTGGACCGCCGGCAGCGGCGCCGATGCCGCCCCGTATTTCCGCGTCTTCAACCCGATCACGCAGGGCCAGAAGTTCGACCCCCACGGCACCTATGTGCGCCGCTGGTGCCCGGAACTCTCCTTCCTGCCTGACAAAGTGCTCCACACGCCATGGGAAGCAGACAGCGCCACGCTGAAGGAGGCCGGCATCACGCTCGGCACGACCTATCCCAAGCCGATCGTCGATCACGCCACGGCCCGCCAGCGCGCGCTCGACGCTTATGATACCCTCAAGGAAAAACGGAACGCCGCATGAAACGAATCGCCATTATCGGATCAGGCATTTCCGGCCTCGGCGCAGCCTACGCGCTGAAAGACACGGCCGACGTCACCGTCTTCGAGGCAGATGATCGCCTCGGCGGGCACGCCTGCACGCACGTGTTCGATTATGACGGCCACGAAACCGCCGTCGATCTCGGCTTCATCGTCTATAATGGCCTCAACTATCCAAACCTGATCGGCTTCTTCGACGCGCTCGGCGTCGCCACTCAGCCCTCCGACATGAGCTTCGCGGTGTCCGACCGCGATGGCTGGGAATGGGCCTCCACCGCGCGCGGCATCTTTGCCCAGAAGCGCAACTTCCTGAACCCGAAATTCCACCGCTTCTGGCGCACCATCCTGCGCTTCAACGACCTTGCCCGCGCCGAACTCGCCGCCGGCAAGATCGCCGACACCACGCTCGGCGCCTGGCTCGACATGCACGGCTTCGATCAGCCGTTCCGCTGCAACTATATCCTCCCCATGGGCGCCGCCATCTGGTCGACGCCCGAGGCCAATATGCTGGACTATCCGGCCCGCAGCTTCTTCCAGTTCTTCGAAAACCACCGCCTGATGCACAAGGAGCGCCCGAAATGGCGCACCGTCACCGGCGGCAGCCAGACCTATGTGCGCGCCGTCGCCGCCGAACTCGGCCAGCGTGTACGCACCAATTCGCCCGTCACGCGCGTCGCCGCCTTTGGCGACAAGGTCACTGTCCTGACAGCAGACAAGCGCACCGAAGTCTTTGATGACGTCATCCTTGCCTGCCATTCCGACCAAGCCCTGCGCCTCGTGCAGGACAGCTATGAAGATCGCGCCTTCCTGCTGCGCTCCGTCCACTATCGTCCCAACACGATCTATCTGCACCGCGACCCCGCTCTGATGCCAACCCGCCGAAGCGCCTGGGCCAGCTGGAACGTCATCAAGCAGGACAATGGCGACATCTGCCTCACCTACTGGATGAACCGCCTTCAGGGCCTTGATGATGACCGCCCGCTCTTCATCACACTCAACCCCGAAGTGCCGCCGATGGACCATTTGTCTTTCCATAAATACGAATTCGACCATCCCCAATTCGATGGCGCCGCAGAAGCCGCCGTCCGCGGCCTGAAGCGTACCCAGGGACAGAATGGCCTCTGGCTTGCTGGGGCATGGATGGGCCGCGGCTTCCACGAGGATGGCCTAAAGTCCGGCCTTTCCGCCGCCCTTTCCCTTGGCGGCCGTGTCCCGTGGGAAGCGAAAGGCGTGGACATTCACGCAGGCTCGCGCAAAACTCCCTTTATGGAAATTGCAGCAGAGGTGTCGGTTTGACCGTCCCAGCGCTCAGTTTGTGGAAAGGTCAGACGGCACACGCACGCTATGTGCCGTTCGAACGCCGCTTTGCCTACAAGATCGCCATGATCGATATCGACATCGACCGTCTCGATGAGGCCGATGCGCAGACGCGCTTTTTTGCCGTTGATCGGCCGGGCCTTTTCTCCTTTCATCGCAGGGATCATGGTGATCGGATCGATGTGCCCTTGCGTCCGTGGGCAGAGCACATGTTCGCGCAAGCTGATGTTGCGCTGAATGGCGGCGCCATTCGCCTTGTCACCTTCCCCCGCCACCTGCTTTACCGCTTCGCGCCCATATCGCTCTGGTATGGTTATGGGCCGGAAGGCGACCTGCGTGGCATCATCTACGAGGTCAACAACACGTTCGGCGAGAGCCATTCCTATGTCGCGGCCGTATCGGGCGACCGCTCTCGCCATGTGGCTGACAAGGCCTTCCACGTCTCGCCTTTCTTCGACGTGACAGGCACTTACCGCTTCACGCTGCGCCAGCCTGACGCTCGCCTCGGCGTCGTGGTGGAGAGCCTGAACGATGATGTCCGCCTGCACATGGCCAATATTACCGCCCGGCGCATGGCAGCGACGCCATCCGCCCTCCTGCGTACAGCTGTCTCCATGCCGCTTTCCACAATTGGCGTCACGATCGGTATCCATTGGCAGGCCTTTCTCCTGTGGATGCGCGGCGCGAAATACCGATCCAAACCCAAGCCCCCGGCAAACGGCGCCACAATTGCCGTTGAAACGGCATGCGATCTGCCACGAATTGTAAAGGACGCCGCATGACCGACCCAATCATCGCCACTACACAGTCGATCGGCCGCCTCAAGAGCGTGCCCACCACGTTCCGGCTTGTCGCCCTGGCTGTCCTTCGCACCCAGCGCGGCAAGCTCCAGTTTACGCTGCCCGATGGCCGCAAGCTGCTCTTCAGGAATGCCGAGCCCGGCCCCGAAGCCGAAATCATCGTCCACGACTATGGCTTCGTGAAACGCGCCCTTGCGGGCGGCGATGTCGGCTTTGCCGAGGCCTATATGGACAGCCAGTGGTCCACGCCGAACCTCACCAAGGTCCTGCAATTCTTCTCGGCGAATTTCGAAAGCGCCCAGCGCCTCGCCCGCGGCGGCATGGTCGTGCGCTGGGCTAACATGGTCCGCCACCTCTTCAACCGCAATTCCAAGGCCGGTGCGCGCCGCAACATCATGGCCCATTATGATCTGGGCAATGACTTCTACAGCCTATGGCTTGATCCCAGCATGACCTATTCCTCGGCCATTTTCGAAAGCCCGAACCAGTCCCTCGAACAGGCCCAGCAGGTCAAGTATCAGGGCATCTGCGACCGCATTGACGCCAGTCCATCCAGCAGCATCCTCGAAATCGGCTGCGGCTGGGGCGGTTTCGCCGAATATGCCGCCAAGCATCGCGGCAGCAAGGTCACCTGCCTCACCATCTCGCCGTCCCAGCGCGACTACGCCATGCAGCGCATGCAGCGCGAAGGGCTTTCCGAGCGCGTGGAAATCCGCCTGGAAGACTATCGCGACCATCAGGGCGTCTATGATGGTGTGGCCTCAATCGAGATGTTCGAAGCCGTTGGCGAATCCTACTGGCCGAGCTATTTCGCGAAAATCTTCGACAGCCTCAAACAGGGCAGCAAGGCCGCGCTCCAGATCATCACCATTGATGACCACCTCTTCGAAAGCTATCGCAGCCGGGTCGATTTCATACAGCGCTACATCTTCCCAGGCGGGATGTTGCCGGGCGAAACAGTCCTCAAGGAACAGTTCGCCAAGGCGGGCCTGCGCCATGACGGCGTCCATTATTTCGGCCAGGACTATGCCCGCACCTGTCATGAATGGGCGCGCACCTTCAATGACAAATGGGACGAGATACAGACTTTCGGTTTCGACGAACCGTTCAAGCGCATGTGGAACTTCTACCTCTCCTATTGCGAAGCTGGCTTCCTCGACGGCCGTATCAATGTCGGCCAGTTCTCCGTCTCCAAGGCCTGACCCCTAATCCTCCGACGGAGGGGGAAACCTGAAGCCCTATCCATACAAAATCATGTCGAAAGCCCATGTCGCATCGGGCTTTCGCAAAAATCTCTCCGACCGCAAAGGCGCGCCGCCTAGTCTGGCGCCATGCATTATCAGCCCACCCCTCTGATCTCCAGCATGGTCCGCTTCGCGTGGAACCAGGCAGGCTATCTGGTCGAAGGGCTCTACCGCTCCTTCGCCCTGGGGCTCACTGGTTGCCGTCCATTCCTGCTGCGCCCTGTGCGCGCCCGCCTCGCGGCAGAGCTTGCGCGCTTCGAGCCGCTGGTGCGCCGTCTCCTGTTCCTCATGGCGCTCGAACAGGGCGCCCTGCCTGCGCGCGTGCAAAGCACCCCCGCACCCAAAGCCACCTTGGACAAAGAGCAAGCTCCAGCGCCCTCACATTACCTCCGTACACCCCGTTTCCGCATCGCGGAATCGCCAAAGCACCCCGGTCACACCCTCCCGCCCCGTC
>TARA_R110002033_G_scaffold159194_1_pt1 | contig 16867 bp, 13 predicted proteins | sample TARA_R110002033 | Tara Oceans TARA_R110002033 (sample SAMEA4397051) | marine metagenome | biome: Polar Biome; feature: [SRF] surface water layer (ENVO:00010504); material: water (ENVO:00002006), including particulate matter (ENVO:01000060) such as... | depth 5 m
CAATGATGATTTGTTAGGTAATATATTTGCTAACTTTTGTATTGGAAAGTAATTACACTTCTTTTGATTATCTAAACCCTTCTTATACTTACGTTTACGATGTTTTGACTTCTCTTTCTTGTTGCTAATTTGCCTTTATTTTCTTATATTTGGTTTCTAATTTGTTGTTATAGAAACAAGTTTTGTTGCTAACAACAAGTTTGCTGTTACAGAAACAACCGCAAAACTTTTTGAGATATGAAGGTTACATTAAGAAAACGAAATCAGGGAGGTAAGACCAGTTTATACTTAGATTACTACCATAAAGGGAAACGTAAAACAGAGTATTTAAAACTCTACTTAGACCCTAATGCCAAAACTAAAGACGATAAGGAAGTCAATAAAAAGACACTTCAATTAGCTGAGACAATTAGAGCACAGCGACAAATTGAAATCCAAAACGGTGTTTATGGCTTTCGTGATAATGAGAAACTAAAGGCCAGCTTTACTAATTATATAGAACTCCTTACTGAAAAGAGGAAAGACAGTAAAGGAAATTATGGTAATTGGGATAGTATGCTGAAACATCTAAAAACCTATATTCCTATGGACATTACTTTTGCGGAAGTAGATAGAAAATTTGTCCAGGGTTTCAAAGAGCATCTTGATAAGGATGTTAAAACGAAAAGTAACCAGAGCCTTTCTCAAAACTCAAAGTATTCATATTTCAATAAACTTAGAGCTGCATTAAAGCAAGCCGTAAAGGATGGAATCATTCCTACTAATCCAGCTGAAGGTGTAGATGGCTTTAAACAAGGAGAACCTCAACGAGAGTTCTTAACCCTTGAAGAATTACAAGCTGCGGTAAAAGAGGAATGCGAAATACCACAAATAAAAACAGCATTCATTTTTTCTTGTCTAACTGGATTGCGTTGGTCAGATATAAATAAGCTCCTTTGGTCAGAGGTACAGCATTCAAATGATATGGGATATTACATCCGTTTTAGACAGAAGAAAACCAAAGGAGCAGAAACCCTACCTATTTCAGAACAAGCTTATGGCTTACTTGGTGAACCTCAGGATAAAGACGAAAGAGTATTCAAAGGCTTAAAATATTCCGCTTGGCACAACTTAAAGTTGCAACAATGGATGATGCGAGCCGGTATATCCAAAACAATAACCTTCCATTGTGCAAGACATACCTATGCTACACTACAGCTTTCCGCTGGTACAGACATATATACGGTTTCAAAATTACTTGGTCACAGAGAATTAAAAACAACTCAGATTTATGCTAAGGTAATCGACCAACAAAAGAAAGAAGCCGCAAACCGAATTAAACTGGATTTATGAGCAAGCAAAACAACACCTTAGATAAAATCCTTGATTATGAGTTAAGACCTTGGCTTCCTCAAAATAGTTTGGATGATGTATTTGCTTCAAAATTTCGCAGCTTAAAAGAGTACACTCCAAAACAATCGTTGCAGTTCCAAATTGACTTTTATAGACCGTTTGATAATAAAACCAAATACTATTCAAGGCTTATCCTGAATACGGTTAAATCTGATTTTGATACTTTGTATCAAACCATTGATGAAGATAGAAACGAGAACTTAATCCGTTACTATCTTAATGATACACTCAATAAACGATTAAAAACACGCTTAAAAGACCTTGGAGAACTTATAAAGGAAAAGGATTATGAACTTACGTATGTAAACCCTAAAAACACCTCTCACCAATTAGACCTGGTACATAAAGCCAACACCTACATTATGCAGTTGCTCAAAGTTGCTTATATGCAGCTGTATTTAGAAATACAGGAAGCTTTCAAAGATTGGATAGATGATGAATTTATTGTGGAAGACTTCTATACTCAACTATTAAACGAGCCAATTCCCGAAAAATTACCTATCAGAAAGCTACAAGTTATTGAGGTTGCTCCAGAACCAGTCAATAAACCTAAGTCAAAGAAAACATCAAAACCCATTCAGTTCCATTCATTCTTCTATAATGAGTATAATACCAATCCTGACAAGCTTGTAGATTTATGGGATAGTCTAAAGCTTAACAATTTTATTAGTGCTGATACTCCATTGGCAACTTTTAAAAAAGTTTTCTCAGGTACAGAAATCAATACTCCTGTTGTTTGGACTGGTAATATCAGTGAGCTTTTTTACTTCGTAAAACGCATTCACAAAGATTTAAAATTGGTATCTGACTTAAAACAAAAGCAATGGCAAGTAACCTGCATTTGTTTTGTAGATGAAAATGGAGAATTGTTCGACCGTTCAAAATTCAGGTCATTAAAAAGACCAAACCTCACAGGTGATAAAATAGATAGTGCTTTAAATCTATTAAAATAGGTTACTCTGCACTTTACACTCTCTATTCTTTTTCAGTTTTTATTTAGCCCTTGTTCTAAACCGACAAGGGTTTTTTCTTTTGTTTTCCCACTCTGCACTCTGCACTCTACACTGCACCTTGTTTCTGCACCCCAAAACAGCTTTGAAGTCAATCTACTTTAGCACTGTATTCGGAAATCGGATATGACTTTTGGCCAAAAGTCTTTTACAAATTTTCAAACCCATAATAAGATGGAAGAGATTTTAAAAAGACTTGAAATTATCGAGAAACACGTATTAGACCAAAATCTAATACTCAAGAATGTACTCAACTTCAATGAAGCTTGTAAGTACTTGGAATTATCGCAATCACACTTGTATAAACTGACAAGTGCGGGAAGTATTCCACATTACAAACCTAACGGTAAGAAACTTTATTTCAACCGTGAGGAATTAGACCAATGGCTATTGCGTAACCGCAACGCCACTAATGATGAAATCGAGCAGCAAGCAGCTGATTATCTAATTAGAAAAGGGAGGGTAAAGTTATGATTGAGATAGTAGACTTAATCCTGAACCTCTCTCAGGAAGTAAAGACGATAAAAGCATACTTGCAGCAAATCCACCAATCACGGTTAGAGAGTTTTACTGAAGAGTGGATTGACGGACAGGATGTGATGCAAACGCTTCACATCAGTAAACGTACCCTGCAATCTCTACGAGATAGCGGTACGTTACCGTACAGCCGAATTAACGGCAAGTTTTATTACAAGCTTTCAGATTTAGAAAGCCTGATGGAAAAGAATTATTCACACAAAAAATCATCAGGTAATGGAAATAAATAAGAAAGCCATATTGAGCAAAACACATTACGGCCTAAATATTTATGCCTATGTGTTACGACAATACTATCCGGGCGAAACAGTTCTTTCCCTTTCGGGAAGGGACTGTAAACCCACTAAAAACCCATTCAATGCAGATAAACCTACATTGACGGTTAAGGTAGTAGATAATTGTGCGGTGCATACAGATATTGAAGACGCTATTGCAGACGGTAATGTATTTGATTTTGCAGCATTACATTTTAAGCTTTCAGAACAAGAATTGTTGAATAAGCTAAATGAAGTATTGCATTTGCGTATTGGTCAGAAAAACGGTTTTTACAATCAGGAGGATGAAATATTTACGGAACCTGAACCCGAAATTATAAAGCCAAAACCACCAGTATTCAGCTATTACAAAAAACCTGTTACCAATGTAGTACCCACAAAAGAGATAACCTTGATAGAGGTTTACAACCTCATCCAAGGCAATGAATTTGCTACGTGTACAAGTACACTTCGCAATATTCAAGATGTAAAGGAAGCCCGAAAATTCAAGGCATTTAATTTCGATTATGTCACCTTTTCAGGTGCATTTTCAAAGCGAAATGATAAACACCTTAAAAAGCATTCAGGACTTTTAACGATTGACTTTGACCACATAAGTAATATTTCCACACTCAAGGAAGAACTAATCAAAGATGAATACTTTGAAACTGAGCTTCTTTTTACATCCCCTTCTGGTGATGGATTAAAATGGATTATTCCAATTGAGTTAACCAAAGTCAAGCATCAAGACTATTTCAAGGCGGTTGCCAATTACATCCAACATACTTACAATTTGGAAGTAGATGGTTCAGGTAAAGACATTTCAAGAGCTTGTTTTTTACCTCACGACCCCAATGTATTTATCAATCCAAAATATTTATAGATAATGGAAAAGAAAACATTTAATCCGTTGGAGTGGATGGAAAACCCAAGCCAACAGCAGCAACATACAGAACAGAATTACCAACCAGTTACAGACAACAGTTCAGAAGTTGAAAAAGTCATTCAGAATATAGAAGCTAATCATATTGATATTGCTCCCAATTATAACGATTGGATTAACATAGGCTTTGCTTTTGCTGATGAATTTGGAGAGTCTGGAAGAAGCTTATTTCAAAGAGTTAGTCAGTATTATTCAGGTTACAATACTAAGGAATGCGACAAGCAATTTGATAATTGCCTAAAGTCTAAAGGTCAAGGTGTATCGCTCAAAACCTTTTTCTTTCTTGCAAAAGAAGCGGGTGTTTCAATTATAACGAAATCAAATGAACAGTATAATACTAACAATACCAATTACAAATCATCCAAAGCTCCACCTGTTCAAGAACACCAGGAAGAAGAGCCAATTAAGGAAATAATGCCAACATTCCCTAAATCCTTATATCCTGAACTTCCTGAATATCTGCAACAAGTGATTGCTGTAGCAACATCAGATGAAGAAAGAGATATATTGCTATTAGGTTCTTTAGTGTCAATTAGTGCGTGTTTCCCGAAGTTGTTCGGCATTTATGATGGTAAGAAAGTATTTAGTAATCTATTTCTATTCATTACAGCACAAGCATCCGCAGGAAAAGGACGTTTGGTGCATTGTCGCCAATTAGTAAATCCAATTCACAAAGAATTACGTGAGGAAGCTAAATTGCACAAGCAACACTTTGAATTGGAAATGGCGGAATACAACGCCAATAAAGGTAAAGTTGAAGGTGTAGAAAAACCAGCTCGACCACCTGAAAAAATGCTCTTTATTCCTGCAAACAATAGTTCAACAGGTGCATATCAATTATTAGGTGATAGTGATGGAAAAGGATTAATTTTTGAAACCGAAGGAGATACTTTAGCACACGCCTTTAAAAGCGATTACGGAAATTATAGTGATGGTTTCAGAAAAGCATTCCACCACGAAACTATTTCCTATTACCGAAGAACAGACCGTGAGTTTGTAGATATAGAAAGTCCTTGTCTTTCGACAGTCCTTTCAGGCACACCAAAACAAGTTTCGGCTTTAATACCAAGTGCAGAAAACGGCTTATTCAGCCGATTTATTTTCTACTTTATGAATGTTAAGCCTGTTTGGAAAAACGTATTTGCAAGCACTACAGACAACGGATTAGATGATTACTTTGAGAGTTTAGGGAACCAGTTTTACGAATTATATAAGTTGCTCAAAAGCAATGGAGAATTTCAATTCTATTTAACCGTAGACCAACAAGAACAATTCAATGAGTTCTTTAGTGAGATACAAGGAAAGTACCTTAATCTTCAAGGCTTGGATTATATGGCTACGATTAGAAGATTAGGTTTAATAGCATTCCGATTCTGTATGCTCTTTTCAGCGTTAAGAATTTTGGAAACTGGAGATACCTCTAATAAGCTCATTTGTGAAGAAAGAGATTTTCAAGCTTCTTTGGCTATGATTAAAGTATTGGTAAAACATTCAAGCAAAGTGTTTGGAGAGCTTCCACAAGAAGAAACCAAACCAAGCCGAATGAACCGTAAAGAGAAATTCTTGCACGCTCTACCAAAAAACTTCAACCGTCAGAAGTATTTGGAAGTAGCCAAAAAACTAAACATTCCTGCAAAGACAGCAGAAGGCTACATCACAAGTTTTATAAAAGCTAATCTTATTCACCGTGAGCAACAGGACAATTATATAAACCTCTCAATTGAGGAAAATGAGGATATTAAGGAAGCTAAGGATTAACTATCCTTGGTTTCCTCTATTTCCTTAAAGTTCTTAAAGTGTAGGCTATGGCCATCAGCTAATTATCTGTTTAAAAAATGTCTACCCTTTTACGGTTTTCCTTCCTTTTATTTCCTTTTTTCTTCTTATATTGGACAAAATTTGACAAGTCAAAATATAAAAGGTCGTGAAATTAGGCAATCGTATTAAAGAGCTTAGGGAAAGTCAAGGATTACTCCAAAGACAACTCTCAGCACAGTTAGAAATTGACACACCTATGTTTAGCAAGATTGAACGTGGAGAGCGTAGAGCCAAACGGGAACAGGTGCTAAAAATAGCGGAGATACTTAAAGTAAACGCTGATGAACTTTTGGCTCTTTGGCTTACAGACCAAGTATTGGATGTAATCACAGATGAAGAACAGGCATTGCAAGCCTTAAAAATGGCAACAAACGATATTAAAGAAATTAAGAAAAATAAAGATTCAGAATGAACCAAACACAACATAACGCTATTGTAAATTTTATCTGGAGCATTGCAGATGATGTATTACGTGATGTATATACAAGGGGTAAATACAGAGATATAATTTTACCGTTTACAGTACTAAGAAGATTGGATGCTATTCTTGAACCTACAAAGGATAAGGTCTTAGAAATGCACCAAAAGTTAAACGAAATGAAGATTGATAACCAATCGCCTCAACTTCGTAAAACAAGCGGGTATGTATTTTACAATACCTCTAACTATACGTTTAAAAGATTATTAAACGAACCTGGTAATATCCGCCAGAATTTAGAAACCTATTTAGATGGCTTTAGCAGTAATGTTCAAGATATCATCAGTAAATTTAAACTGCGTAATCAATTAGAAACTTTAGAAGAAGGAAATATTACTTTTCCATTAATAGAAAAGTTTTGTTCCAGTACCATAAATGTAAGTCCAAATCCTGTTACCGATAAAGATGGTAATGTAGTTATGGAAGGCTTAACCAATTTAGGAATGGGTTATGTATTTGAAGAATTGATACGTAAGTTCAATGAAGAAAACAATGAAGAAGCAGGAGAACACTTTACCCCAAGAGAGATTATTAAGTTAATGACTCATTTAATTTTTGAACCCTTAAAAGGTAAAATTAAAGACGGTACATATTTAATATACGACCCAGCGTGTGGTTCTGGTGGTATGCTTACAGAAGCAGAGCATTTCGCTAAAAAATTGAATCCCAAAGCTACGTTTCACTTATACGGCCAAGAAGTAAACCCTGAAACCTATGCCATTTGTAAAGCCGATATGCTTATCAAAGATGAAGACCCAGAGAAAATTGCTTTTGGTTCTACATTAAGTAAAGACGGTTTTCCAAACTTGCAGTTCGACTTTATGATTAGTAATCCACCGTATGGGAAAACGTGGAAAGTAGACAAAGATGCCATTCTCGATAAAAAAGAAATCATAGACCCACGTTTTACGGTTGGTGTTCCAAGAATTAATGATGGGCAATTACTCTTTGTAATGAACATAGTTTCTAAACTAAAAAAGAACAGTCCATTAGGTAGTAGAGCGGCAACCATTCATAACGGCTCAGCTTTGTTTACTGGAGATGCAGGTCAAGGAGAAACAGAAATACGCAAGTACCTTTTAGAAAATGACTTATTAGAAGCCATTATAGCCTTACCAAACGACTTATTCTACAATACCGGCATTCCTACCTACATTTTTATTTTAAATAACAAGAAGGACGAAAACCGTACAGGGAAACTACAACTCATTAGTGTGACTACCGAGCAGTTTTACAGCAAAATGCGAAAACCATTAGGTAAAAAACGAGTAGAGTTTAACAAAGACCATATTAGAGCTATTACCGATTTGTTTTTAGATTTTGAAAACAATGAAAATAGCATCATTTTAGATAATGAAGATTTTGGTTACAGCCAAATAACCGTCCACCGTCCACAACGGGATGAAAATGGCAAGATTATTACCGATAAAAAAGGAAAACCAAAAAGCGACACAGCCCTCAAAGACAAAGAAAACATCCCTTTAAAAGAAGATATTGATGCCTTTTTTGAAAAAGAAGTACTCCCATTTGCAGAAGATGCTTGGTACAACCCAAAAGAAACCAAAATAGGTTACGAAATAAACTTTGCTAAATACTTCTACAAACACAAAGCCCCAAGAGCTTTAGAAGAAATATCTGCCGATATTTTTAAAATAGAAGAAGAAACAGAGCACCTATTAAAAGAAATTGTAGAAGCATAAATGATGGTACAAGAAACATATAAAACCACTTGGTTAGCTAAAGTTCCAGAGCATTGGAATAGGTTGCGTATCAAAAATATTTTTGCTGAAATTGATGATAGAAGTGAAACAGGTACAGAAGAATTACTCTCCGTTTCTCATTACACAGGAGTTACCAAAAAAAGAGATAGCCTTGAAAATGAAACAGATTTTATTAGCAATGCCAAAACCTTAGTAGGTTATAAAAAAGTAGCCGAAAACGATTTGGTAAGCAACATTATGTTGGCTTGGAATGGTAGTTTAGGGATTTCTAAATACAAAGGCATTACAAGTCCTGCCTATTGCGTGTACCGCATTAAAGGCGATAATAACCCCAATTATTATGGCTATCTGTTTTCTACGGCATTTATGAAAGCTGAGTTTAGAAAAAAGTCTTTTGGTATTATTGACAGTAGGTTACGTTTATATTCCGATAAGTTTTTTAGTATTCCTGCACCTGTACCACCAAAAACTGAGCAAGACCAAATTGTAGCCTACATAAAAGAACAATCCAAAAAAATAAAACACTTCATTAAAAAGAAGCAAACCTTTATTGACTTACTAAAAGAGCAAAAACAAAGCGTTATTGATAAGTTATTAATTAATAAAGGTAAAAAGGTAAAGATAAAATATTGTGTTTCTAAAATAGGTGGTGGTGTTACACCAAAAGGAGGAGCTACTGTTTATAAAAAAAGTGGAATACTGTTTTTACGAAGCCAAAATATTTACAATGATGGTTTGTACTTAGATAATGTTGCATATATAACTGAAGAAATTCATTCTTCAATGAAGGGTTCACAAGTGGAAAAGAATGATGTATTAATCAATGTTACAGGTGGTTCAATTGGTAGATGTTACACATATTTTCTTGAGGAAGAAGCAAATGTTAACCAACACGTTACTATTATTAGACCAATTTTAGACATTCTAACTCCAGAGTTTTTGATGTTACAATTACAATCTGATAGGATTCAACATCAAATTGATATGATAGAAGGAGCATCAAGAGAAGGTTTGACTAAAGGAGATATTTCAAACTACTACCTTTATTTACCACCAAAAGAGGAACAAGCCCAAATCGTTTCGCACATCAAAACCGAGACCGCCAAAATAGACCAAGCCATAGCCAAAGCCCAAAAAGAAATAGAACTTATAAAAGAGTACAAAGAAGCTATGGTTGCAGAAGCCGTGTTGGGGAAGTTTAACAAAAACACAAAACCAACACGTGCAAATAATGCACCAGTTGAGAATATAAAATAGTACAAGCTATGCAAGAATCAAATTTTCTTCTTTATACCACACCATCAGGAGATGTGCGTTTAGATGTAATGCTACTTGAAGAAAGTATATGGTTAACCCAAAAAAGTATGGGTGAATTGTTTAGCACCTCCAAACAAACCATAAGCTACCATTTAACTAACATATTTAAAGAAGGAGAGTTAGAAGAAAATTCAGTTGTCAAAGAAATTTTGACAACTGCATCAGATGGTAAAAACTATGCTACTAAATTTTATAACCTGGATGCCATTATTTCTGTTGGATATAGGGTTAATTCTACCAAGGCTACTCAGTTTCGTATTTGGGCTACCAAAACATTAAAAGAATACATTATTAAAGGTTTTACTGTAGATGATGAACGCCTAAAACAAGGCAAAACACTATTTGGTAAAGATTACTTTAAAGAGTTATTAGAGCGTGTTCGTTCCATACGTGCCAGCGAACGCAGAATTTACCAACAAGTAACCGATATTTTTGCCGAATGTAGTATTGACTATGACCCACAGTCAACAATTACTAAGAAGTTTTACGCTACAGTTCAAAATAAATTTCATTACGCCATTACAGGTAAAACAGCAGCAGAAATCATTTTCTTAAAAGCCGATAGCAAAAAGGAAAATATGGGCTTAACTACGTGGAAAAATGCACCAGATGGAAGGGTGATAAAATCCGACACCAGTATTGCTAAAAACTACTTGCAAGAGAAAGAAATAAAACAATTAGAACGTACCGTAACAGGTTATTTTGATTACATAGAAGGCTTAATAGAAAGAGAAAACACCTTTACTATGGAGCAGTTAGCTTTAAGCGTTAATAAGTTTTTAGCTTTCAACGAATACAAAGTGTTAGACGGTTTAGGCAAAAAATCCAAGAAACAGGCAGAAAATAAAGCCTTTTCAGAATATGATAAGTTTAACAAAACACAAAAAATAGAATCTGATTTTGATAAAATGGTGAAAGGGTTAAAGAAAGGGAAGAAATCTAAAGACGAGAATTAAGTACAAAAAGAAATCGCTATTTATGCAAACATCCGACACATCAGAAAAAGGCTTAGAAACTATCATAGAAAAACACTTGATAGAAAATAATGGCTACCGTCAAAGTTATAGTGCAGATTACGACAGAGACCTTTGCATTAATAAAAAATTGCTCTTTCAATTTATTAAAGAAACACAACCTCTTGCTTACGATACCATTCTAAAAAGAGGTGAAGAAAAGTTTGTTAAAAGATTGACAGACCAAATTCGTCAAAAAGGTATTATTGAAATTTTGCGTAATGGCATTAAAGATTTAGACCTTAGAGTACAACTCTATTATAAAAAGCCAACATCACATTTAAACCAAACTGCACAAAAACAATACAACGCAAATATCTTTTCAGTTACCCGACAGTTATATTACAGTTTAGCCAATAGCAATTCTTTAGATATGGTAATCTCTATAAACGGATTGCCAGTAAGTACATTTGAATTAAAGAATCAATGGACAGGGCAAAATGTAAAAAATGCTATTCGTCAATATCAAAACGATAGAGACCCAAAAGAAACCTTATTTACATTTGGGAGATGTATGGTTCACTTTGCGGTAGATGCAGACTTAGTGTATATGACAACCCATTTGAGTGGTACTAAAACATTCTTTTTACCATTCAATAAAGGAAATGATGATGGTGCAGGAAATCCATTAAACCCAAATGGTTTAAAAACAGATTACCTCTGGAAAGACATATTAACCAAAGAAAGTTTTAGTAATATCATTGAAAACTATGCTCAAATAGTTGAAGAAAAAGATGAGGATACAGGCAAAATAAAACGCAAGTTAATCTTCCCAAGATACCACCAATTAAGAGCGGTTAAAACCATTTTAGACCACGCTAAAGAAAACGGAGTAGGTCAAAAATACTTGATACAACATTCAGCAGGTTCAGGTAAATCAAATTCTATTACTTGGTTGGCTCATCAATTAGTAAGTCTGCATAATACAGAATATACAGAAGCTGTCTTTGATAGTGTCATAGTAGTTACCGATAGACGAGTTTTAGACAAACAAATTAGAGATAACATCAAGCAATTTGCTCAGGTAAATAGTGTTGTTGAAGCAATAGACAAAGGAAGTCGTCAACTCAAACAAGCTTTAGAAGATGGTAAGAAGATAATCGTAACCACCGTTCAAAAGTTCCCTTTCATCATAGATGAAATAGGAACTCTACAAGCTAAAAAGTTCGCCATACTTATTGATGAAGCACACAGTAGTCAAAGTGGAGAAACCGCCAGTAAAATGAATTGGGTATTGTCTGATAAAGAAGCACCTTATGGTGAAGAACAAGAGCCTCCAACATCTGAAGATGTTATCAATGAATTGATTGAAAACCGCAAGATGCTTAAAAATGGGAGTTATTTTGCCTTTACAGCAACACCTAAAAACAAAACCTTAGAAACTTTTGGTACGCAAACAGCAGAAGGAAAATTTAAGGCATTTGACACCTATACAATGAAACAAGCCATTGAGGAAGAATTTATTCTTGATGTGCTTAAAAATTATACAACGTACCAATCTTACTACAAATTAGATAAAGCAGTAGAAGATAATCCAGAGTTTGAAACACGTCAGGCAAATAAGAAATTAAGGGCTTATGTAGAAAGTCATCCATTTTCTATTATGGAAAAATCTAAAGTAATGTTAGACCATTTTCATACAGATATTAGAAAGCAGATAAACGGTCAGGCAAAGGCTATGGTAGTTTGTAAAAGCATCAATAATGCTATCAAATATTACCAGGCATTTAAAGAATACTTGAAAGAAATCAATTCGCCATACAAAGCTGTTGTTGCATTTTCAGGCACAAAAGAATTAGATGGTGAAGATGTAGATGAAGCGAAATTAAACGGTTTCCCAAGTAATGACATTCCTAATGAGTTTAAGAAAAAAGAATATCGTTTCTTAATTGTAGCCAATAAATTTCAAACTGGTTTCGACCAGCCTCTTTTACATACTATGTATGTGGATAAAAAATTGGCAGATGTTCAAGCAGTACAAACCTTATCAAGATTAAACAGAGCTTACAAACCGTATAAAGAAGATACGTTTGTAATGGATTTTTTCAACTCAACAGAAGACATTAAAAAAGCATTTGAACCCTTCTATACCACAACTGTTTTAAGTGAAGAAACAGATGCTAATAAGCTAAACGACTTACAAGATGCTTTAGACAATGCACAAGTGTATGCACAGGACGATATTGTAAACTTTACGGAACTATATTTTAAAGAAGCAGACCGTCAAGAATTAGACCCAATTATCGATAAATGTGTAGCTGCATTTAAATCTGAACTTGATGAAGATGCACAAATAGATTTTTATGTAAAAGCAAAATCATTCTTTAGAACTTATGCCTTTCTTTCCAAAATACTTTCATTTAGTAATGTCTATTGGGAACGTTTGTATTGGTTTTTAAAATTTCTAATACCTAAGATAAAGCCAGAAGAGATTGAAGATTTAGCTAAAGGAATTTTAGAAGCTATTGACTTAGATAGTTACCGATTAACACGTACTACACAGGAAAATATCAAACTAAAAGGAGATGAAGAATTAGACCCAACGCCACCTGTAATGAAAGGTAAAAAAGGAGAACTTGGGTTTGAAGAATTAGAAGCGATTATCAATGAATTTAATACAAGATTTGGTATAGACAATTGGTCTGATGATGATAAGGTGAAAAACTTTTTGTTTGAGCAGCTACCAGCAGACTTTGCTCGTGATGAAGACACTGTAAATGCCGTAAAAAACAGTGATAAGCAGAATGCTAAAATAACCTCTGATAAAAAGGTTGAAGATTTAATGCAAGATGTAATATTTCAATACACAGACTTGTATAAGAAATTTACAGACGACCCAGACTTCAAACGCCAATATTTAGACTTTGTATTTGATAAAATATGGAAACAACAAAATAATCAAAATAGCTCAAATGTGAATCGATAAAAAACCTATACCGTTATGCAAAATCACTGTTTCAACATACTAACATTTAGCCATCCAAAGGAAGAACTAACACTCTTCTTTACCAATGTAGAAAATGAATCACTTACAAGGGTGTATCATAGTTTAGTTTCTGATGAGGTTATTGAGGAGTTTGGGGAACAAGAGCATTATTACACATCATTTGCCGAAGAAATAGAAGGTTTTTATCCAGTAACCAAAGCAGTTAATCCAAGCTATGAAACAAAGGAAGATGAAAAGGGAGAAGAGCGTTCTTATAGGGTTCACAATTCAGGTTTATCGGTTTCCATTTTAAAGCGATACTACAACGCACAAATACACGAGTATTTCAAGGGTAAAGGCTTTTTAGTCAAACCTAATTTTATTAGTGATACAGAAATTTGGCTACCAAGTAAGAAGTATGATAAAACAGGTCAATTCAATCTTTATGACCGGTATTCACTAAAAGTACAATTCAAGACCGTAACCAAACAACTGGAGTTACTGGTAACCTTTGAGGCTACTTCAAAAGTATATAAACAGTCGGTTGATGAACTACAAGAGTCTGTCTCTCCAATGGCTTTTAATTGGGTAATATTTGACAATGGACTGTATAAGTTTGATGAATTACCGAGTGCAGGTAAAAGAGCTTACGACCAAGTATTTCCTGTTTGGAACTTCGATATTCGGGATGCTTTGGGTGAAACCACGGAAGCACCTGATAAATCGAACAAGTACATAAAATTCAAAACTGCAATTGATTTCTTTTATAAGACCTACTTAAACACCGTAGAATTTAAACAGCTCATTCCAATTACCTCAAATGGGTTTATTCCTGTTGAAGAAATTAGATTGGGTAGAGTAAAAAGCAACAGTAATAAGCTTTTGTTTGGTGATGGTAAAACGCATATCGTACCTATGAGTGGTATGAAAGACTATGGTCCATTTGATTTTAGTGACACTTCAAACATTCATTTTTTCTTCATATACCATAAGGAAGATGTGGAGGTTGCTAAGAAAATGGATAGGTATTTTAAAGGAACTGAAAGAGGTTTTGGTGGCTTGTCCAAATTCATACACACACCATACCACACCGAAAAAGGATTTAGTATATGTTTTGACGATTTAGATAATCCTTGGTCTGAAATTTACACTAAGATTACAGAAAAGCATTTTGAACCTGATATTCAATACATAGCTATTTACATCAGTCCATTTTCTAAAAACTCCCCTGATAAATCAAGACGTAAGATTTATTACAAACTGAAAGAGTTGCTACTTAAAAAAGGTATTTCTTCTCAGGTAATAGATGCTGAAAAAGTAACGAGTAACGACAAATATTACTTTAGTTTACCAAATATTGCCATAGCCATTTTAGCCAAATTAAACGGTATTCCTTGGCGTTTGGACAACACGGTTAAAAAAGAATTGGTAGTTGGTGTAGGAGCATTTAAAAACCCTGATTTTGATGTTAAATACATAGGTAGTGCATTCAGCTTTTCTAATAATGGAAGGTTCAATCGTTTTGAATGTTTCCAACAAGACCAAACAAGAGAATTGGCGGGTTCTATCATAAAATCGGTAAAAGATTATGCAGCACTAAATCCTGATATAAAACGCTTGGTAATTCATTTCTACAAGACAATGAGCCAAGACGAATTACAACCCATAGAAGATGGATTAAAAAGATTAGGATTAGGAATACCAGTATTCATTGTATCTATCAATAAAACAGAATCATCTGACATTGTAGCATTTGATTTAGGTTGGAAGGATTTAATGCCATTAAGCGGAACATACATTAATATCGGCTACAACAAATTCCTGTTGTTCAACAATACCCGTTACAGCAACAATCAGTTCAATTTCTATGATGGTTTCCCATTCCCAATAAAACTCAAAATCTACTGCACTCAAAAGGAATTGGTAGATGACATAAAAACAGTTAGAGAACTTATAGACCAAGTATATCAATTCAGCAGAATGTATTGGAAATCGGTAAGACAACAAAACTTACCAGTTACCATAAAATACCCTGAAATGGTTGCAGAAATGCTCCCACATTTTGACGGTAATGAAATACCTGAATTTGGAAAAGATAACCTTTGGTTTTTATAGAAAATAAAAATGGGTATTCAAATACAAAATAAGGCTAAAGATTTTACTCTTTTTAAAGTTGCTAAATTTAAACAGCACATTAGAAAAACATCACCCCACAAACACAGTGGTTATTTCGAAATCATTTTCCTAACCAAAGGAACTGGTTCGCATACAATTGATGCAATAGAATATAAAATTCAACCACCTATAGTTTTTAATATACGTAAAGAGCAAGTTCATTTTTGGGACATCAAAACAGCACCAGACGGGTTTGTTTTTATTATTAAAAAAAACTTTATTGATAACTGTTTAGACAAGGTTATTAAAAAGCTTATTTCAGAATTGAGTGCCTTGACTTGTCTATTTCCTAATGATACCACAGTAATTGATATGTCAAATATGCTGTTAAAGGAATATGAAGGAAAAAAAAATAAAAACTATCAAGTTATAGAAGGCCTGTTAAAAGCTCTGTTAGCAAAGTTTCTTGAAACGCCAATTATAAGTAGTTCTAAAATAAAATGTAATTCAATCTACCAAGAACTTATTTCGCTTTTAGGTAAAGAAAATGAACTTACAAACAAGGTGAGTCATTATGCGAAATTACTAAATACCAGTCCACAAAACTTAAATGTCATATGCAGAAAAGAAACAGGTCAATCTTCTGCAGAGGTAATTTCTAATTACATTATTAACGAAGCTAAACGCCTTTTGCTTTATACCGATTTAACTGTTAGTGAAATTGCAGGTAAACTTGATTTTAAAGACAATTCTCATTTCACTAAATACTTTAAACGAAACGTAGGTGATACCCCAATTGCTTTTCGTAAAGCAAACGATTAAGTACCATATATTTTTCAAATAGACCATAATATTAGTTGTATGTTGTATAATTTTACGCCATTATAAAATTACAACATATGAAATGGCTAACATATATTCTCACCGCACTTCTACTTTCTTCTTGTGGAGAAAACCAAGAACAAATAGTAGAAGGAAATTGGATAAAAGGTACGGAACAAGAAAAAATTGAAACCATTGAAAACCAATTCAGGGGTTTTGATATGGCAATGGTAGAAACAGGATACCGCTATCAAGAACTGTACTGGGCAGGACAAGATAAAAATTGGGAATATGCTGATTATCAAATTGAAAAAATCAAAAAAGCGATTGAGAACGGCTTGAAAAGAAGACCCAAACGTGCAAAATCAGCAGAACATTTCTTAACCGTAGCACTTCCTGAAATGGAAAAAGCAATCAAAAAAAGAGATACACTTGTATTCAACAAAAATTTCCAAATCTTAACCAATAACTGTATCAGTTGCCACGCAATGGAAAAAGTACCAAGCTTTACTATAAAAAAA
>TARA_R110002033_G_scaffold65101_23_pt1 | contig 16855 bp, 11 predicted proteins | sample TARA_R110002033 | Tara Oceans TARA_R110002033 (sample SAMEA4397051) | marine metagenome | biome: Polar Biome; feature: [SRF] surface water layer (ENVO:00010504); material: water (ENVO:00002006), including particulate matter (ENVO:01000060) such as... | depth 5 m
CAGGTTCCTGCCAGTGCACCAACCATTAATAAGATAAGGATAGCACCCACTGTAGCTCTAATATTTTCGGCTACTTCAACCATCATTTTTTGATAGGTCACCTTATTTAAAAAACCAACAATTGCAGCAACCGCGGCACCTAAAATTAAAACAAACTGATTACTTCCGCTTAAAGCGTCGTCACCATAAACAGATACATTGTACCCTAACATTATAATTAAAGCTACAACCGGAATCAAAGCTTCTGTAATTGATAATTCTTTGTTTTTATTTATTTTAATGTCCATGCGATATCGTTTGAGATTGCAATATAGATAAAAAACTAGCTATAAGCCTAAAAATTTAGTTCACTTAGAAGTAAATCTATTCCCCAGCTAACAGTGCTGTTCACACGCCTTTTTTTTAATTTGTAATTGCTTAGTACTTGATTCCTAGTTAAATTATCGCTGAAAATTTAATAGGAACAACCAACAATTATATGGCGAAAAAGCGAATTAAAATAACATATAAAGCTTAAAATTATAAAAAACTAACATTAATTGGTAATGTACCTTCAGTCGTACTACCATTTATTAACTGATTTGCTGCATTTTTTTGGAACTCGTCAAAGTCTTGGTACACTTGTACAATTCCTTTTGCTAAAGTAAGATTTGGGATATTTTGCAAAGCATACGGATTCCCAAATAAGTAAAAGATGCAGGGCTTAGTTTGCATTATTTTCGAAATAAAGGCTACTATTTCTGGAGCAATATCAAAATTATCAGCAGGTTTAGCTTTTGGTAAAAATAGAGCAAGAACAACTGTCTCAAATTGATCTAAATCCTCAAGAATTTCTAATGCTTGATCACTGTTTTCGTTCTTGATTTCGATACTTTTGAAATCAAGTTTCGTAGCTAATTCGGCTGTAAAAGCATTATTGCTAGTGTTGCATAACGTGACTACAGCTAAGCTATCTTTTTTTGAAGGTTGATGAACTAATTTATCAGTATCAAAATCTTTCACAATAGTAAGACTCTGTTTTGCTATCTCAGTATTTAATCTTGAGGAAGCTTCAAAATTCATTTCGCCTCGGGCAGCACTATTTTTTAATAAGCCTACTTTATTTTTGCATTGCATGATGCGACCATAACTTGCTTCGATTCTTTCTGGAGTAGCATTTTTTAAAATTTCTTCGATACCTTCAATAACATTTTCAGCAAAGCACAAAACATCATTCCCAGCATTAAAAGCTTCCCATTCTAACTGTCCTTTTTTTGGATACAATTTAGATACACTGTGCATATTTAAAGCATCAGAAATCACCAAACCTTCATATCCTAGACGCTTACGCAATAGTCCTTCAATCACATTTTGAGATAAAGTGGCAGAGGTGTTTTTTCCATCATTTAAAGCGGGCACAGCTAGATGACCGATCATGATGGAATCGACATTGTTTTTTATCCCTTCGATAAAAGGAAACAATTCATTGTCTAGAAGTTCGTTTAAAGTTTCATTTAAAATAGGTAGATCTAAATGAGAATCAATACTGGTATTTCCATGTCCAGGAAAATGTTTTAAGCAAGATAAAACTCCTGCATCGTTCATTCCGCGTGCATATTCTAAGGCAAAATGCGATAATTTTTCTTTGCTTTCTCCAAAAGAGCGGTAGCCTATCACTGGATTTTTAGGATTGTTGTTGATATCAGCAAGGGGAGCCAAATTATAATGAATTCCCGCCGAAAGTAGGTCTAATGCAATTTGTTTTCCTACTTGGTAAACCAACTCAGATTTGGATTCTGGTAGCGCACCCAAAGTGATTGCGTAGGGATACTGAGGCGTTTTTTCAACTCGCATTGCCAATCCCCATTCGGCATCGATACTGATTAATAGAGGAGTCTGAGCGCTTTTTTGATAACGAGTGACCAATTCTTTTAAACGCTGATAGCTATCGTCATTAAAAACAACTTTTTTCTTGCTTTCATAATTAGTTGCAGCGCTAGCTCTACTATGAAAAAATGTTAATCCACCAATATGCTGATCTTTTATCAGTGACTCCATTTCTTGAATGTGTTCTTCAGAATCATTGATGAAAACAGCAGGAAAAAAAAACTGTCCTATTTTTTGTTTTAAAGTCATTGTAATCGAATGTTTTATTGATCGAATGTGGATCTTTTTCGCAATAGCAAGAAGAAAAAAACTTCGAAAGCTATAGTTTTATGCTGATTTTTTCCCGAAATCTTTTGGGAATATCAAGAATCGAGATAGTAATAATCCCGGAATTGTACTAATAAATACCCAAATAAAGAAATTGCCATACCCTAGATATTCTTGGATAAAACCACTAGCCATACCCGGTAACATCATTCCTAGTGCCATAAAACCAGTGGCAATAGAATAGTGTGATGTTTTTGATTCACCCTCGGCAACATAAATTAAATACATCATGAAAGCGGCAAAACCAAAACCATAACCAAACTGCTCCAGAACAACAACTAGGGTTGTATATACATTAAAGTTGTAATCGAAATTAAAAAAGTACAAATCCCAATGTATGTGGTAGAGCAAAGAAGGATGAAAATGAGCCAATAGCACAAAACCTATAATAGGTAAATGCATCGCTAAAATCATAGGCAACATCCATTTTCCTAGTCCGTCTTTTGAAATGGCTATTCCGCCTAAAATCCCACCTAAAGTTAAAGCAATTAGTCCGAAGGTTCCATAGATAATTCCAACGTCTTGCGTACCTAATCCTAATCCGCCTACAGCTGTTTCGTCTATTAAAAAAGGTGTTAACATTTTCAGTAATTGCGACTCTCCTAATCTAAATAACAAGATGAATGCGAGCACTAGGCCAATTTGTTTCTTTCGAAAAAAACTGGCAAATACAGAAGCAAAACTCGCTTTTTGAGCTTCAACCGAATTTTTCACAATAGCTTTTTCCGTCTTTGGAGTCGAAAAATAATTATAAATCGTGATCAACGTCATCAGTAATCCTACGGCAATCATAGTGTAGGACCACGCTTTGTGCATGTCACTATATTGTTCCTCAAGGTATCCTGCGAGAATTACAATTACACCATTTGCCGTGAGCAGTGATAGGCGATAAAAAGTGCTGCGAATTCCTAGAAAAAAGGACTGCTGATCTTTTTCTAAAGCGATAAGGTAAAAGCCATCACTAGCAACATCATTTGAAGCGGAGGCAAAAGCAGCTACCCAGAAAACAGCCAAACTAATGACAAAAAAATGATTCATAGGAATTGTTAAACCCACGATTAAAAAGGCAAGGGAAATTAGCAATTGCATCGCTAAGAACCATTTTCGTTTTGTGGCGTACAAATCAATAAACGGACTCCATAGTGGTTTTATAACCCATGGTAAGTACAGTAAACTTGTATAAACACCAATATCTTCATTGTTGATACCAAGGTTTTTGTACATAATCACCGATACCGAAATGATGATAGCATAAGGCAATCCCGATGCAAAGTTGAGCACTGGAATCCAATACCAAGGTTTATGGTCTATATTCTTCATTTGTTAACGGTTGGTTTATTTGTGGCGCAAGCATAGGATTTAAAATTGTAGGCAAACTCTCGTTTCCATAATAATCTATAAATGAAGCCGCGTATACTGTTTCAGGTTCTTTAAAATTCTTTTTAATAGGCACCGTAATATAGAATTCTTTCTCTGTAAAAGCAATTTTATCGATTATTTGACTCGCATTATTAGTATCAATTCGCTCCCCTTTTTTAGCGGCATAAATTAAAATATAACGAATTTTTGAATGTGTTGGAAAATCAAATACATAGTTTGTGCTATTTATAGTCTCCATTTTTTCGCAAACAAAAGGGACGTCTAATACAATTTTTCGAGAATTAGGAACGACATAAGGAAGTGCAGGATATTTGTACTGATTTTCACTAAGCAATTGTGTTACTGCTTTGTTTTTATTGATAAATACTTTGGCACTAAAAAAAGCATTTCCGTTGATATTAGGATAGGATCTCGTCAGGTCAATTTGGTTCGGAATCTCTGATGGATTAAACCATCTTTTATCAGAATCAGTGTTGATTTTGTAACTACCGTTCCCAATGTAAAGAGCCACATTTTTCGTGTTTTCTGCCCACCATTTTATAAGTTTTGAATAGGAAGCGGTGCGGTGCTCCATGCTCCAATACAACTGCGGAACTAGATAATCAATCCAGCAATTTTCCATCCAAGCCATAGGATCTGCAAATAAATCATCATAGTTTGTTTGTCCGGATTGTGTGTCAGAACCTCTAGGGTCTACCGACTTATTACGCCAAACTCCAAAAGGACTGATACCAAATTGCACCCATGGTTTGGCATTTTTTATAGTATGCGATACTGCTTTCACAAAATCGTTGACATTGTTTCGTCTAAAATCTTCAACAGACATGCCGTTGCCGTATTTTTTAAAGGAAGCACCGTCATTAAAATTTTCTCCTGTTACCTTGTAAGGATAGAAATAGTCGTCAAAATGAATTGCATCGATATCATATCGCTCCACAACTTCATCTACTACGGCAACTAAATGTTTTTGTACTTCAGGTAAAGCGGGGTTGTAATACCATTTTCCGGCATATTTTATCATCCATTCGGGATGCTTGTAATAATCGTGTTCTCTACTCAATTGTGCCGTATTCAAATCCATTGTTGCGCGATATGGATTCATCCATGCATGAAATTCAAAACCTTGTAAATGCGTTTCGTTAATCATCCATGCTAGTAAGTCCACGTTACCATCGGTAGCTTCTCCTTGTTTTCCAGTTAAATATTTTGACCATGGTGCTAACTGGGTAGGGTAGAATGCATCTCCTGCTGTTCTTATTTGTACAATTACGGCATTGTAATTTAACGCTTTGTAAGCTTCTAATATTTCGAGATAATCTGCTTTTTGTTTTTCGATAGGATCATTTCCTGATTTAGGCCAGTCAATATTGGCAACCGTTGCGATCCAAACAGCTCTAAATTCGTTCTTTGGATAGCTCTTTTTTTCCTGAGCAATAGCAGTTGAGAAAGATAAAATAATAAATGAAATTAAGGCAAATACAAGTTTATTCTTGGTCATTATTTGAGGTTTTTTTACTAGATCAAAAATAGTTTTTTTGATGAATTTTTAGCGAGTTATTATAATTTATATTTAGAAGAGAAATAGCTTGCAAATTCTTTGCCAAATTTTTGATTTTTCAGTTTTTGAAATTCACTTAATATAGTAGTATACTGATTTTTATATTTGACGAAAAAGTTGCAAACTTTTATCTTACAAGACATAGGAAGGCAAGCAGACCATAAAAACACTGCTAAAATTTATAATGATTAAGATCTCGACGATTATAGGGTTACTAAAGCCTTCAGACGATTTAGGCATTAAAAATAAGAACTAAAAATGCGAAATTAAGACCGCGGTAAAATAATATTTATGTGGTTGTGAATTCACATTTATGGAAGACTATGTTTTATATTTGTAATTCAAATACAACACACTAGACACAATGCCAACTACAGATCAATTAAAACAATTAGCTAGCTCGTTAGAGGGTAAGTTACTGTTCGATGAGCTTCATAAAACATTATATTCTACAGATGCTTCGGCTTATAAATTGCGTCCTGTGGCAGCAGCTTTACCTAAAAGTGATGTTGATATTGTAAAACTTCTGGCTTTCGCCAAAGAAAATAACATCTCGCTAACACCTAGAACTGCTGGAACTTCGCTAGCAGGGCAAACTGTAGGAAGCGGTATCATTGTCGATGTATCTAAATATTTTACTAAAATTGTCTCTTTTGACAAAATAAATAAAACGGTTACTGTACAGCCCGGTGTAATTAGAGATGAACTGAACCTCTTTCTAAAGCCGCATGGATTATTTTTTGGACCCAACACCTCAACCTCAAATCGATGCATGATTGGTGGAATGGTAGGAAACAATTCTTCAGGAACGACATCTATTCGTTACGGAGTTACTAGAGATAAAATCGTCGAAGTAAAAGCCATATTAAGTGATGGCTCTAAAGTTAACTTCAGTTCCTTAACTTCAGCTGAATTTATTGAGAAAACAAAGGGAAATACTCTAGAAAACCAAATCTATAGAACGCTCTATGACGAGTTATCGATTGAAACAGCACAGTTAGAAATTAAAAATCAATTCCCTAAACCTGAAATCCATAGACGCAATACAGGATATGCAGTTGATATTCTTTTAAATTCGGATCTTTTTGGCGGAAGCCAACCCGAAATTAATGTGGGACAACTACTATGTGGTAGTGAAGGGACACTGGCATTTACTACAGAGGTTACTTTGAAACTTGATAATCTACCGCCTACAAATAATATCATGGTGGTGACGCATTTCACGAGTATTCAAGAAAGTTTAGAAGCGGTGATGGTCTCCATGAAACATCACTTGTACACTTGCGAAATGATTGACGACACTATTCTTGATTGTACAAAAAACAATAAGGAACAGCGTAAAAATAGGTTTTTTATTCAAGGCGAACCCAAAGCGATTATGGTTTTTGAAGTGGCTTCACATGAAAGTATGGCCGATGCCGAAATTCAAGCAAATGCCTTAATAGCTGATTTGGAGTTACACAATTTTGGTTATGCATCTCCCAAATTATATGGTGGCGATATTGATAAAGTTAACGAATTAAGGAAAGCAGGACTAGGACTTCTTGGAAGTATCGTGGGCGATAATAAAGCCGCAGATTCTATCGAAGATACAGCAGTCGAATTAAGTGACTTACCCAATTATATAGCGGAGTTTTCGGCAATGATGAAACGTCACGGTCAAGATGCAATCTACTATGCTCATGCAGGGGCAGGGGAACTGCATTTGAGACCTGTGCTAAATTTAAAAACTAAAGAAGGTGTTTACCAGTTTAGAAACATCGCAACCGAGGTAGCACACTTAGTAAAAAAATACCGTGGGTCACTTAGTGGAGAACACGGTGACGGAATGGTTCGTGGAGAGTTTTTACCTTTAATGATTGGAGATGCTAATTACCAATTATTGAAGCGAATTAAATTAGCTTTTGACCCAAATTCTGTCTTGAATATTGGCAAAATTGTGAATGCTTCAAAAATGGACGAAAATCTGCGTTTTGAACCGGGAAGAATCGAACCTGATATTAAAACCATTCAGGATTTCTCTGATAGTCTGGGAGTATTGCGAGCTGCAGAAAAATGCAACGGATCGGGTGATTGCCGCAAACTTCCTTCCGCGGGAGGCACTTTGTGTCCGAGTTATCGCGCTACAAAAAACGAAAAAGATACTACAAGAGCGAGAGCAAATGCCCTGAGAGAATATTTAACCACTTCTGAAAAGGACAATAAATTTGATCATCAAGAGCTTTACGAAGTTTTTGATTTATGTGTCAGTTGCAAGGCTTGTGCTAGTGAATGTCCTTCAAATGTGGATGTTGCTGCGTTGAAAGCGGAATTTCTATACCAGTATCAAGAAACAAATGGTTATTCTTTTCGAAATAAAATATTTGCTAATAATGCCAAAATAAATAAGTTAGGTAGCGTTTTTCCATCGATGACTAATTTTTTTGCTAACCTCTCTTTAATTAAAAAAGGGATGGGTATTGCTGCAGAAAGGACAGTGCCTGCGCTGGCACCAAAGACGTTCAAAAATTGGTTGGCACAAAACAAATCTTCGCAAAGCATATTTCCAAATGGGAAGCTGTATTTGTTTTGCGATGAGTTTACAAATTTCTATGATGTGCAAGTGGGAATTGATGCATTTGAATTATTAACTAATTTGGGGTATCAAATTACTGTTATTGATCATGAAGAAAGCGGTCGAGCGTATATTTCGAAAGGATTTTTACAAGAAGCAAAAGCTATAGCCAACAAAAATGTAACGATTTTTAAAGGCATTATTTCAGAAGAGATTCCGCTTGTAGGTTTAGAACCTTCGGGGATTTTAACATTTAGAGATGAGTACATTCGTTTAGCTGATGATAAAATAGCTGCCGAGAAATTGGCTAAAAATTGTTTGACGATAGAAGAGTTTTTTAAAAGAGAAATTACCGCCAATAAAATTGCAGCAAATCAGTTCACTGATGAGGTTAGAGAAATAAAAATTCACGGCCACTGTCATCAAAAATCACAAAGCTCTGTAGAGGCAAGTTTCACCATGTTGAATATTCCAAGTAATGCCAAAGTGACAATTTATAATTCAGGTTGTTGCGGTATGGCTGGTTCTTTTGGTTATGAAAAAGAACATTATAAAATCAGTATGCAAATGGGAGAGGATAACTTGTTCCCAAAGATTAGAAATACCGCAGAAACGACTGCCATAGCAGCTGCAGGAACGAGTTGTCGTCACCAAATCTATGACGGAACAAAACGTGTAGCTCAACATCCTGTTAGTATTTTGCGTAGTTACCTTAAGGTGTAAATTTTAAAGTTATAATTAAATAGAAGTGCTGTTTATTTTTCTTCAATCTATAGTTATTGGAGGCAAATAAGCAGCATTTTTATTTTGGAAAAAAACCGAATTCAAGGAGATTTGTATAGGCGAATAAATATTTTTAGGTGATAGAGAAACGAATGATTTTCTTTTATACATTTGGTTTTTATATTGAGCTTGCATAATCTTGAAAAGGGGGCAAACTTTTTAATAGATTTTAATTATTACTTCTAAATTCCTGATTATGGCATTTTCTAATTTGTTTCGAAAAAAAACAGTTCAAGATATTTTAAAACAAGTTGCAAAGAATGAAGCCGATGGGCATGCTGCACTGGGAAGACACTTAACAGCGAAAGATTTAACCGCTTTTGGTATTGCTGCGATTGTGGGTGCTGGTATTTTTAGTACAATCGGGAAAGCAAGTGCCGATGGAGGTCCTGCTGTAATATTCTTATTTTTATTTACTGCATTAGCCTGTAGTTTTGCCGCTTTTGCTTACGCTGAATTTGCCTCGATGGTTCCCGTCTCAGGTAGTGCTTATACATACTCTTATGTAGCTTTTGGTGAATTAATCGCTTGGATTATAGGGTGGGCGCTAATTATGGAATATGCTATTGGAAATATCACGGTCGCCATTTCCTGGAGTGACTATTTTACAGGACTGCTAGAGAGCGGTGGCATACATTTGCCACAGTGGATTCAAATGGATTACCTTACTGCATCAAACGGATTTAAAGACGCAACGGCTTTAATGCAAAGCGGGAAGTCATTCGAAAATTTAAGTGAAGGCTTAAAAGTAGCGTACACTGCTTGGACTACCGCACCAACGATAGGATCCTTTCATTTTGTAGCCGACTTACCTGCTTTGTTCATCATTATATTAATTACAGCTTTAGTTTATCGCGGAATGAAAGAATCGCGTAATGCGAGTAACATGATGGTTGTTGTAAAACTATGTATTATCTTACTAGTAATTGCTGTGGGAGTTTTTTACGTTGATACAGCTAATTGGTCTCCTTTTGCCCCTAATGGGGTTAGCGGTGTTTTAAAAGGAGTATCAGCAGTTTTCTTTGCATACATTGGTTTTGACGCTATTTCAACTACTGCTGAGGAGTGTAAAGACCCGCAAAGAGATTTACCAAGAGGTATGATGTGGGCCATTATTATATGTACAGTTTTGTATGTAATTATTGCCTTAGTTTTGACTGGAATGGTAAACTATAGTTTGCTAGATGTAGGTGATCCGTTAGCATTTGTATTTGCCAAATTAGACTTGAAATGGATGTCGGGTATCATCGCTGTTAGTGCGGTAATCGCTATGGCAAGTGTGTTGCTTGTTTTCCAAATGGGTCAACCCCGCATTTGGATGAGTATGAGTCGAGATGGTTTGTTACCAAAGCGTTTTTCTCGAGTACACCCTAAGTATAAAACACCTTCATATGCCACTGTAGTTACTGGATTTGTGGTTGCAATTCCAGCATTATTTTTGAACTTAACCATGGTAACTGATCTATGTAGTATAGGGACTTTATTTGCTTTTGTACTTGTTTGTGCGGGAGTGTTAGTGTTACAAAACAAAAAAGACATTCCTAGAGGGAAATTTAAAACGCCTTATGTAAATTCAAAATATGTTGTTCCATTTTTATTGGCTGCAGGATTAATCTACGCTTTTCAATTCAATACTAAGGCAACAATGGGGTTTATCACTAATGAGACACAAACGTTTAAAGCACAAGACATTATTACCTCATTAAATAAAGAAGATTCCCAAAAAGTATATGCTTATTTACAAAACATAGAACATTTAGATAATGATGCCGCTGCTGCAGATTTAGAAAATTTGTTGAGTAAATATCAAAATGATGACTCGCGTTATGCAACTGTAGTTGCGGGTTTACCTATAGACAATGCATTGAAATACGAAAGTGGTTTCAGTTTATTTAAACACAAAATACCAATGTGGATTTTCCTCTTTTCGTTGATAGGATTGACAATTTGGTCTTTTAAAGAAAATCTATCATTAATTCCGCTTTTAGGTTTGGTAAGCTGCTTGTATATGATGGCCGAGTTAAGCGTTTGGAACTGGATTTACTTCACAATTTGGTTATTAATTGGATTGGTTATTTACTTTGGCTTCAGCCGAAAAAACAGCAAATTAAATTTTATCCAGTAAGAATTTTAACAATATAGCAACCGTTTTGAAATTAATCAAAGCGGTTTTTTTATATTCTAATTCGAAAAGTAGTGTAAACAAGATCAATAAATAGTAGTAAAAAAAATAGTAGTTTTGAATCATATAAATAAATTGAACTAATGGTTGGAGAAAAAAACTTAGACATACTATTAAAAACAATGAAGCCTAAACTTAACGAAGGCGAATATGTTTTTTGTGAGGCCCACGACATAGCTAAAATTAATTTAGGAGATATTGTAATGTTCTTTAAAGAAGAAGAGAGCATTACTATCATTGCTAAAAAAGAAATAGCAGACAGCCTCAAGTTAGATTATTCGTATGTGGCTTCGTGGATTACATTAACCATTCATTCTTCGTTAGAAGCGGTAGGTTTAACTGCTGCATTTTCAAGAGCATTATCTGAAATCGGAATCAGTTGTAATGTTGTTGCTGCATATTACCATGATCATATATTTGTAGATGTAAAGGACACTGACAAAGCAATGGCGGTTTTAAATGCTTTTTCACAATAATTACAGTATTATATTCATGATCAAATCAATTTTCACCTTAGCTTTATTATTATTTGTGGCCACATTTTATGGGCAACCGACTCTTTTGCTTGAAAAAGAGATAAATCAAATTATTGCTAATAAAAAAGCAGATGTAGGCGTAGCAATCTTAGGTATCGAGGATAATTTTTCGTTGCAAATAAATGGCAGTAAGCAATACCCGCTACTAAGTGTCTTTAAATTTCATTTGGCTCTCGCTGTTTTAGATAAAGTAGATAAAGGTATTTTCACATTGGATCAAAAAATTACAGTAAAAGAGCGTGATCTACTGGAGAATACCTGGAGTCCCTTCCTGAAAAAGTATGGAAAGAGAGATACTCAAATCACCATGAGAGAGGCTTTACAATGGACCATCTCACACAGTGATAACAATATTTGTGATGTTTTAATAGCTAAAATAGGAGGCATAAATGCAATAAATGAATTTTTGAATAGTCCCCATTTAATACTGAAAAAAAACGAGAAACAAATGCATAAAAGTTGGGACGCCGAATTTGTAAATACGACTACACCCAATTATACTGCTAAACTACTTAAGGATTTCTTCAAAAATAAAATAATATCAAAACAAGCAACGCATTTTCTTTATAAAACGATGGTTGAAACTTCGGTAGGCTTAAACAGAATTAAAGGACATTTACCAGCTAATATTGAGGTTGCACATAGAACAGGAAGCTCTTCTACTAACGCACAAGGGTTAACAGGTGCTATAAACGATATTGGTATTGTGCAATTATCAAACGGCAAGCATGTGGTAGTTGTATTGTTTGTGCACAATACTACAGAGGAATTTGCTGTGGGCGAACAAATAATTGCAGCAATTTCTAAAGCTACTTATGATACTTTCGCAAAATAAAAGCTGTTCGGGAAGATTAAATATTCGAGCATTAATTCTTCTATTAATATTGTACAAATAAGGAAACTAAAAATACTATAAGCATGTCTGTATATAAAAAATTAGCCAATTTTGGAGGTAGATTCATAGGGAAGAGCAAGCTTTTCAAACACGGATTTAATTATTCTCCCATGTATCGAAGGAGTACGGCTAGGATTGTGTCTATATCTGAAGATTTATTAAATGTAACAATTAAACTTCCTATCAGTTATAAAAATAAGAATTATGTCAATTCTATTTTTGGCGGGAGTATGTTTGCCGCGGTTGATCCTATTCCTATGATTCAATTGATGCATTTATTGGGAGATGACTTTGTGGTCTGGGACAAGTCGGCCGAAATTTATTTTAAAAAACCAGCCAGAGAGAATTTATATGCCGATTTCATTTATTCAACTATTGAAGTGGAAGATATCCTGCGAAGAGTTACAAACGAGAACGAAATTGAAATTACCAAAATCACTCAACTTACTAATCAGGATCGATCTATTGTGTATTGCGAAGTCAGGAAAACAATTTACATTGCTGAGAAGGCTTTCTTTAAAGAAAAAAAGAGACTGAAAAACCGCGATTAATGCGGTAAAAATAGAAATCCGCTCAAGATCACTCCCAAGCGGATTTAACTACAGTAAACAACTAAAAAAAATTATAGAATAGAAAGTTCTTGCATGCAAACTTTCATCATTTGGTAGGTTCTTTCGATATCATTGTCAAGACCTATCGAGAAACGAATCAATCCATCTGTTAAGCCCATTTCTGTTTGTTCTTCTAGCGGAATCTCACTTGAAGTAGATGTTCCAGGCGCGCTAAACAACGTTTTATAAAATCCTAAACTTACCGCTAAGTATCCTAAGTTTTTAGATTGCATCAACTCCATTAAGGCATTGGCTTTCGCCAAAGAACCTACATCTACTGTCATCATTCCTCCAAAACCATATTCTGGATTAATCATCGATGCGTATATTTTGTGACTTGGATGACTTGCTAAACCTGGGTAAACCGTTTTAAGCCCGTCTTTTTCAAAACGCTCTGCAAGATAAGCCGCATTGTAACTGTGTTGCTTAATTCTTAAATGCAATGTGCGCATGTTCTTCATCACACTTGCAGAACGCATGCTATCCATAGTAGGACCTAGTAGCATGCTTGCGCCACTATTTACATCCTTCAAACTATTGATGAATTCTTGCGATGCACAGGTAACACCACCCACAGTATCACTACTTCCGTTGATGTATTTTGTCAACGAATGAATCACAATATCAGCACCTAATTTAATAGGTGTTACTGATAATGGAGAGAAGGTATTGTCTACCACTAAAGTCAAATTATGTTTTTTGGCAATTTTAGACAAACCAGCAATATCAGCTACTTCTAGTAAAGGGTTACTCACCGTTTCACAGTACAATACTTTAGTCTCTGGAGTAATCGCCGCTTCGACCACATCAAGTTTTGTAATGTCTACAAACGCTGTTTTGATTCCCATTCTAGGAGCAAAATTCTTTAAGAAAGCATAAGTCCCTCCGTAAATTGTTCTACTTGACACGATATGGTCTCCCGCTCCACACAATTGCAGTAAAGTAGGCGTAATTGCTCCCATTCCTGATGCCGATACATTGGCTGTTTCCGTGCCTTCCATTGCTGCTAGCGCTTTGTCTAGGTACAAATTACTAGGTGAGGAGTGACGAGAATACAAGTAACAGCCTTCCATATTTCCTTCAAAAGTATCAAACATTGTTTTAGCCGATAAGAAAGTGTAGGTAGAAGAATCAGATATAGAGGGGTTTACACCACCAAATTCGCCAAAATACTGTAAGTCTTGAATGTTGTCTGCAGGGTTAAAATTGTCCATGGTTTTATGTTTTATGAATTGTTTTTAGAAGCTATTTCCAGCTCCCGAAAGCTTTCGGGACGCTATATTCCCGATAAATAAAAACTACAGCTTAAAAAAGCTTTGTTTTTCTATATTGGGAGATGCCGCTGCTATCTGGGCTAGGGATTTTGATTTCTCAATAAACCCAAATCAAAATAAGTCAATTGTAGTTTAATTATCAATCATTGATTCTGTATATAGTTTTAAAAACTGCTAAATGGTTATTTTATAATTCAATTTTCTATTATTAACGGAATTTTGTGTTATTTTTAGATTTTCTATCCAATATGTAAATTCTTCGATAAATGCTATTAGATCCCATTGATAAAAAGTTGCTTTTGTTATTGCAAACAGATAGTAAACGAACAAACAAAGAATTATCCTTAAAGCTTAATCTGTCTGTGACTGCTGTTTACGAACGTATCAAGAAATTAGAGCGAGAAAAAATTATCGAGAAGTATGTGGTCGTGCTTAATAAGTCTAAAGTAGAGAAGGGTTTTGTAGTTTTCTGCCATTTAAAGCTATTGCAACATTCTCACGAGTTTCTAACCCATTTTGAAAGCGAAGTAGTCAAGCTACACGAAATTTTAGAATGCCACCATGTAAGTGGCGATTATGATTATATTTTAAAAATTGTCGTTAAGGATATGGCCGCGTATCGCGAGTTCTTAGTGAATAAATTAACCACGTTGCAGCATATAGGTAGTACACAAAGTACCTTTATGATAAGTGAAGTAAAAAACATTACCGTGGTGCCTATTTAATATAAAATTTCACAATTAGCAATATATTAAAATAGAATATCCAGTATTTAAGTAAAATCGTAACAAAAAAGCTTGCACTTTAAAGTTTAAACAAAACTTAATTTCTTAATTTTGTAATTCGAAATAATAAATTACATATAAAAAATATACTATGAGTTCATTTGACGTAGTCATTATAGGTTCTGGTCCAGGAGGATATGTGTCGGCAATTCGTTGTGCACAATTGGGTTTCAACACAGCAATTATCGAAAAATATTCTTCTCTAGGAGGAACTTGTCTTAATGTAGGATGTATTCCTTCTAAAGCGATGTTAGCTTCTTCTCATCACTATGCTGAAATTAAGCATTTTGAAGATCACGGAATCGAACTTACTGGTGAAGTAAAAGTAAACTTGGCAAAAATGGTTGCTCGTAAACAAGCAGTTGTTGACCAAACTTCAGGTGGTGTAAAATACCTAATGGATAAAAATAAAATTACGGTGCTTGAAGGTACAGGATCTTTTGTAGATGCTACTCACGTTGCAGTTGCTAAAGCAGATGGAACAACAGAAACTATTGAAGCAAAAAATATCATTATTGCGACAGGTTCTAAACCATCATCTTTACCTTTCATTACTATTGACAAAGAAAGAATCATAACTTCTACTGAAGCTTTAAAATTACCTGAGGTTCCTAAACATTTAGTGATCATTGGTGGTGGAGTTATTGGTATTGAGTTAGGACAAGTATATTTACGTTTAGGAGCGCAAGTTTCTGTAGTAGAGTACATGGATCGTATCATCCCTGGAATGGACAGTTCATTGTCTAAGGAATTGACAAAAGTATTAAAGAAACAAGGAATGAAATTCTACGTTTCTCATAAAGTACAATCAGTAGAAAGAGCGGGTGACGTTGTTACTGTTCAAGCTGAAAATGCCAAAGGAGAAACAATCACTCTTGAAGGAGATTATGCATTAGTTTCTGTAGGGCGTCGTCCTTACACTGATGGTTTGAATGCAGACAAAGCAGGAGTTAAAATTTCTGATAGAGGACAAGTTGAGGTAAACGATCATTTACAAACTAATGTGCCTAATATTTACGCAATTGGTGATGTTGTTCGTGGAGCAATGTTGGCACATAAAGCGGAAGAAGAAGGAACAATGGTAGCTGAGTTACTTGCAGGTCAAAAACCGCATATTGATTATAATTTGATTCCTGGTGTTGTGTACACTTGGCCGGAAGTGGCTGCTGTGGGACAAACAGAAGAGCAGTTGAAAGAAGCTGGAATTGCTTACAAATCAGGAAGCTTTCCTTTTAAAGCATTAGGTCGAGCTAGAGCAAGTGCTGACCTAGACGGGTTTGTGAAAATCCTTGCTGATGCAAAAACAGATGAGGTTTTAGGAGTTCACATGATAGGTGCTAGAACTGCTGATTTAATTGCAGAAGCTGTTGTAGCAATGGAATTTAAAGCATCCGCCGAAGATATTTCAAGAATGTCTCATGCACACCCTACTTTTGCGGAAGCAGTAAAAGAGGCAGCATTAGCAGCAACTGATAACAGACCAATACACGTATAACAATTTACAGTTTATATAGCACAGCCCCAGTCAAAGTTTAATTTGGCTGGGGCTTTTTATTTGTAAAATTTAATCTTATAAAATTGAGATTAAATAGTGTAAGTAAGATGAGGTATTAGCTTCATATCTTTGGTAAAAATTGAGATTATGAAAAAGAGATATGTTTTAGGTACACTGGCTTTAGTAGGAGTAGGATTGATCCTTACTTCGTGTGCTAGCCGATCAATACCAGAGAAGGCTGTTGCTGTGACTAATTTCGAAAAAGACAAGTATCTTGGAAAATGGTACGAAATTGCCCGTTTGGATTTTAAGTTCGAAAAAGGATTAAATAACACTACTGCCGAATATTCTTTGCGTGACGACGGAAAAATTAGAGTTGATAATAAAGGCTACGATTTTAAAAAAGATAAGTGGAAGCAAAGCGTAGGTAAAGCCAAATTTGTAGGTGAGGAAAATGTAGCGATGTTAAAAGTATCTTTCTTTGGCCCTTTTTACGCAGGTTATAATGTCTTGGCTATTGATAAAGACTATAAATATGCTTTAGTCTCTGGAGACAGCTTAGATTATTTATGGATTTTGTCTCGTGAAAAGACAATTCCAGATTCTGTT
>TARA_R110002033_G_scaffold7347_3_pt1 | contig 16830 bp, 15 predicted proteins | sample TARA_R110002033 | Tara Oceans TARA_R110002033 (sample SAMEA4397051) | marine metagenome | biome: Polar Biome; feature: [SRF] surface water layer (ENVO:00010504); material: water (ENVO:00002006), including particulate matter (ENVO:01000060) such as... | depth 5 m
ACAAGGATTTTGTTTGTAATAAAGCATAGTCCATTAAATGATATGACCAGACTTTTAAAGGCGTTTGCACTTCAAAATCTAAATCATAAAACAAAAATGGCGTACAAGTACCTGCCCTGAATCCTATATGATTAACATAACCCATTGTGTAATCTTCCTGAATTTCAAGCTCTATCAGGTTTCTGTAAGATTCTGGTAAATTAAGCTTTGAAAATGATTGTCTAGAAGCTGTTAAAGATGTGTTTATAATTGCTTCCATTCTTAATTTTTCTTTTTTTAAAATTACGGGATCATGAATAGCAAAATAAGATGCCTTTAAACCTACTTTACAGTAGTCTGCAACTTGTTTAATAAGAGATACAAACCCCTTTTTATTGGGGTTGATACCTTTATCATAGGTTGAATAAGCCCCAATTAGAAAAAAGAATAAAAATTTATGCTTGGTTTGTTTCTGTTTATTTATAATGTACTTAAACGTATCAAAAGGATCGTGCTTAAAACCAAAAATAACCATGTATCTATCATATAGACTTTTAAGTTTCAGCATACTTAAATCCTTTAAGGTGCCGCCAAAAGTTCTTAGTAATCCCTTCATCCTAAAATTATAGGCACTAGGAACATCAATAATTGGACTTATGCTATAAGTTCTTTGAGGAAATTTATATTTCGAATACTGTTCTTGTAACTTATCTCTGAACTTATAGGCCCAAATATCAACTACAGGTTGGTTTAAAAATCCATATTTAAAGGCGATACTTTCGGTTGCTGAAAACCGTCCAAATTCATCATTTACATGAGGTAAATATTCCTCGTAGCGTGATAATAAATAAAAAGACGCTGCAAAAATATCATAAGGAATATGACTTTTATCGCCATTTAAAAAGAAACATTTGGTATTATCCCAATCATGAACATTAATTTCAATGTCGGATAGTCCTTGTTCGTATAAAATATCATGACTTTTTATAAAAAACTCATTACCTAATTGTTGTTTGGTATACGACATTTTTATACTATCATGCCCTATAAATTCTTCGATAGTTGTTGTAAACGACACTTCAACACCTAATATTCTGGTACATATATGTTTAAAAACGTACTTTAATCTTGGGGTGATTTTATGAGTATAAACTAATAGCATTTATAGTATGTTTTCATCAGCAAAACTAAAATAGTTCTTTTCGGTTACAATCAAGTGGTCTAACACTTTTATATCTAAACTTTCTGAAGCCAATTTTAATTTATTAGTAATTTGTTTATCAGCTTCGCTAGGTTTTAAAGTTCCTGAAGGGTGATTATGAGCAAGAATTAACCCTATAGCACCAACTTCTAAAGCTTGCTTCAAAACCAATCGAACATCAACTAAAGTACCTGTAATACCACCTTTACTTAACTGATTTTTATGAATGACTTTATTGGAATTATTTAAATAAATAATCCAAAATTCTTCATGCTGTAATTCACCAATAATGGGTTGCATCAATTCAAAAACCGATGCACTAGAAGTTATTTTTTTCTTTTGAAGAGCATCTTCTCCTCGTCGGCGGCGTCCTAACTCTAAAGCGGCTGCAATAGTAATGGCTTTTGCTTCACCAATTCCTTTAAAGGTCATTAATTGTTTTATGGACAGTTTTCCTAACTCGCTTAAATTATTGCCTACACTTGCTAAAATACGTTTAGATAGGTCTACGGCGCTCTCCTCTCTATTACCTGAGCCAATTAAAATCGCCACCAATTCAGCATCACTTAATATCGCTTTACCCTTGTACAATAATTTTTCTCGTGGCTGATCATCTTGCGACCAATTTTTAATAGAGAACGAGGTAGATTTTTCTTGCATTTGATAAAGATAAATATTGTAATTTTATAAATCAACAATCACTAATTTAAATTGACTAATAACTTGAATTATCCTCCAAAACAGCATCAAGATAGCAATAAGAATCACATGATAGATGTGATTAAAACCTATCCGTTAGCGACTATAATTTCTGTAAAAAACAACGAACCTTATATCACTCATTTACCTTTAATTTTCAGAGAAGAGGACGGAAAACTTATTGGTCACATTGATAAATTTAACCCTCAAGCTGATTTATTAAAAGATAATAATCCCATTAGCATTGTTTTTTCTGGACCACAATGTTATATTTCACCAAGTATTTACAGCACCACACAATTGCCAACTTGGAACTATATAAAAGTTCATTTAAAGGGCACTGTAAATGCCATTGAAAGCAAAGAGGCATTAAAAGAATCTTTAATAATAATGACGGCCTTTTTTGAGCAACCGAACCATAAATACATTTTAGCGCCAGACAATCCTAGAATGGAAGGCGCTTTAGAATATATAAAAATGTTTGAAATTAATATTACTGATTGGGAAGGGAAATTTAAACTATCACAGGATAAAAAACCACAGGATATTGCAAATGCTAAGGAAGAACTTATTCGAAGAAATCAAGAAAGTATTGCTTCCTTTTTAGACAAAGTATTTTAGTTTATCGTTTCTGTTTTTTAAGCATTTCCAAGTACATATTCTCTACTTTAGTTCTCGCCCAAGATGTTCTTCTTAAAAATTTTAAACTAGATTTTACTGATGGATTATCTGTAAAACACTTTATTTTTATGGTATAGCCCATATATTCCCAGCCATAATGAGACACTAATTCATTAATAATGCTTTCTAAGGTAATACCATGCAATGGGTTATTTGGTTGAGATTGCATGTACTAAACTTTTAATTTTTACAGCTTTTTCAAAATGATCTAACTTATGTGTCATAATCCACCAAGTTGCTACTTCCATTAACAATTCAGGGTTATCATTCTTATTAGAGAAAAAAGCATAGAAAGATACTCCAACATGGTCTCCTTTTGCTGCTATTTTCTTATTGCAGACTTCAATAATTCTATCTCTTAAAATCTTTTGCATGCTTATTAACCTCGTCGTTTATTGTTTTGTCGTCTTCTAGAATTGTTACCACCAGAACTTCTTGAATTTGTATGATTTTTAGATGAGTTTCTACCTTGTCGTTGTTGTCTCTTTTCCGGTTCAGTTGAGGCATTAGGATCGGGCTCAAAACCTTCCATAATATCACTTTCAATTCTGAAACCAAGTAGTTTTTCAATATCTTTTAGATAACTCGTTTCATCCGCACTTACTAAAGAAATAGCTTCGCCACTGGCTCCTGCTCTACCGGTTCTACCAATTCTATGCACATAATCCTCTGGGATATTAGGAATCTCAAAATTAATAACATGTGGAAGTAACGGAATATCCAGTCCACGAGCTGCTATATCTGTAGCAACCAATACTCTAACATCACCACTTTTAAAACCTGCCAAAGCTTTTGTTCTTGCGGCTTGACTTTTATTTCCATGAATAGCTGCCGATGAAATGTTGGCGCTAACTAAATTTTTACATAATTTATTGGCTCCATGCTTTGTTCTTGTAAACATAAGCACTTGTTTCCAATTACCATCAGAAATCAATTTAATAGCCAAACCTGACTTTTTACCTTTTGAAACACGATATATTTTTTGGTTAATAGCATCAACAGTAGAATTCTCTGGTGTCGCCTCAACCATTACGGGCTCTCTTAAAATACCTTGAGCCAATTTCTTGATATCATGAGAAAATGTTGCTGAAAACATCAAATTTTGTCGTTTTGTCGGCATCATTTTTATAATACGCTCTATATCTCTTAAAAAACCCATATCTAACATACGGTCTGCTTCGTCAAGCACCAAAATCTCAACACGCTTTAATGACAATAGTCCCTGGTTTTGTAAATCAAGTAAACGTCCTGGAGTTGCCACTAAAACATCGATACCTTGTCTTATCGTTGCTGCTTGTGGCTTTTGATTAACACCTCCAAAAATTACTGCAGAACGTAAATCTAAAAACTCGCTGTATTCTTTAACATTAGCATACACCTGTGCTGCTAATTCACGAGTTGGAATTAATATTAATGCACGTATTGGTCTGAATTTCTCTTTTGGATTTTCAGATAAAACATGTAAAAGAGGCAACGTAAATCCTGCTGTTTTTCCAGTTCCTGTTTGAGCTGATGCTAACACATCATAACCTTCTAAAATAGGAGGAATTGCTTTTTCTTGTATAGGACTTGGAGTTGTGTATCCCTTTTTACTAATTGCTTTTAGCAAGGCTTGGGATAAGCCTAAAGAATTAAATGACATATAAATTGGTTGTAAATGACAATCTATTGTAGTGTCATTTTTTAAATTAAGGTGCAAAGATACGCTTATTTATTGGTATGTTGTATTTATTTGATTTTGCCGTTATTACTTGCCCCAAATTGCCTTGGTTATATTAATTGAAATTTTAATGAAACTGTCTTCAAGAAGTTTTGCAAATTTAATTCAAAAAACTTTATTTATGAACCTGTGTTCGTTATCTTTGTAATAAATATTAGGAAAACTTATCGTCAAGACGATGCTGATCGACTTATAGTAGCGAGAAATATTGAATTTGATAAAAATTGATATAATTATAAATTAATTAAAGACATTCATAAGAATTGAAATACTCAAACTGTAATCCTTCAATTAAGCAATCTATAAAACAAAGCTTAGATGCAAATTACAACACTTATAGAAAATAAGCATACAAATGATACATTAAAGGCTGAACATGGTTTATCATTATACATTAAAACCGATAGTCACAACATTCTATTTGATACAGGGCAAAGTAATTTGTTTATTCAAAATGCCGAAACCTTAAAAATTGATTTAAAAGAGGTTGATATCGTTGTTATTTCTCATGCACATTATGATCATATTGGTGGATTAATTGATTTTTTAAACTTAAATACAAAAGCAAAAGTTTATTTAAAAAAAGAAATTTTTGATTATCAATATGTTTCCATTCGTGAGAACGTCAAAAAAAATATTGGATTTTCAAAAAAATTGCTAACCTATAAAGATAGATTTGTATGTCTTGATACTGATATTTTAACTTTTGATAACTTATATTTTATACCTAATATCAATAAAATATATCCCTTACCAAAAGGTAACGATATTCTTTATAAACAAAAATATCATACATTTTATAAAGACGATTTTAAACATGAACTCATTTTTGCAATCAAAGAAAGTAATGGTATTCATCTATTTTCTGGTTGTGCCCATAATGGTATTTTAAATATGGTTTCAACAGTTAAGCAGACTATAGATGACGCAAGTATTAAAACCATAATAGGAGGCTTTCATTTGGTCGCTGGTAATCATTTTGTTAAAAACGAAACTGACCAAGAAATTACCATCATTGCAAAAGAATTAAAAAAGTTAGCAAACGGAGCTCATTATTACACAGGTCATTGTACAAGTAGTAGCGCCTTCGATAAATTATCATTAACGTTAGGATCCGACTTACAAAATCTTGTAATGGGGCATAACATTGAGGTATAATTCTTAACAAAAAGAATACATAATTTTAAATATAACATAAAAACATAATCCTATGAAAATTGCAGTTCCAGTTACAGACAACAACCAAATAGATGACCATTTTGGACATTGTGAGTTTTACAATGTTTACACTATTTCAGAAGAAAACAACGATATTATTAATGTAGAATCTATAGAATCTGAACAAGGTTGTGGTTGCAAATCTAATATAGCGAGTACCTTGGCAGAAATTGGTGTAAAAACCATGATTGCTGGCGGTATAGGTAATGGTGCCATTAACGTACTTAACAACTCTGGAATAGAAGTGATTCGCGGTTGCTCAGGTGACCCAACAGTGGTTGTAAAACAATATACTCAAGGACTAATTACTGATGGAGGTTCTAGTTGCAACCATCATCATGATCATGAGCATCAATGTAGCAATCATTAACTAATCATAATATAGTAGAATTGCTTCGTTAAAGATTTCTACTATATTTATGTTTGTTTGATGATTCATATAAATCCAAAAAAGTTATAGTATCTTAGTTGTGATTATCTTAGTCATGACTGAGATACTTTTTTAACTATGCCATAAACATTCAATCCTCAATGACCTTATTCAATTTTAAAACCACAAGCGATATATCAAACTGGAAAATTGTAGATGATGTAGTAATGGGAGGACGTTCCAATGGTTCCTTTGGTTTAACCAATGCAGGTTACGGTAGTTTTCATGGACACGTTTCTTTAGAAAATAATGGCGGATTTTCTATGGTAAAATATACCTTTGATACTAAACATGTTGAAGGCTTTTCAAAAGTATGCCTACATATAAAAGGTGATGGCAAAACCTTTCAATTCAGAATTAAAACAAGTAATCATGATGAGCATTCGTATGTTTGTCAATTTTATACATCAAATGATTGGGAAATTATTGAAATTCCGTTTACAACTCTTTATCCTACTTTTAGAGGCAGACAACTACACATGGAAAACTATCCTGGAAAACAAATGGAACAGATTGCGTTTTTAATTGGCAATAAAAAGGCAGAATCTTTTAAACTGGAAATTGAGCGTATTGAGCTAAAGTAGCTCACTTTTCTATTGTACATTTATTCTATAAAGGACTCCTTATAAGCTCAATTATTCAAATCTAATGGCTTTTACTGGTGATATTTTAGTTACCAAATAAGAAGGCAGTAAGAGCATAAGCATACACAATACCAACGTACCAATATTCAAAGCCAATATATAGGTGAAATTGATATAAACGGGGGCTTCGCTTACGTAATATACGCTAGGATCTAACGGAAATAATTTAAAATACTTTTGAGCATATAACAATCCTAAGCCTATCAAATTTCCCCAAAATAATCCTAAAACAATTAAGTATGAAGCATTATATAAAAACAGTTTTCTTATACTCCAATTGTTGCTTCCTAAGGCTTTTAAAATACCAATCATTTGGGTACGCTCTAATATTAAAACCAATAGAGCTGTTACCATATTGATACCCGCCACTAAAATCATAATAGCAATAATACCGTAGATATTTTTGTCAAATATTTTTATCCACTCAAAAATGGAAGCATATTTTTCACTAATCGTTTGTGTATTTAACGTAGATGGTGTGTTTTGATAAATTTCAATTCCTTTTTGCTTCAACTGACTATAATCATCAATAAACACCTCAAAATTTCCCACTTGATCATCATCCCAATTATTGATACGCTGTATATGTCGAATATCACCAATAATATACGTCGCATCAAAATCCTGAAATCCAGAATTATAAATGCCAACAACTGTATATGTTATAATATTAGGTAATTTATTGGGGTCATCTTTTCTAAATATCATTTGAAATTTATCACCCACTTTAAATTTTAATCGGTTAGCAATGTATTGAGACATCAACACCTCTTCATTTCTTTTTTTTGTGAAATCAGGCAAGCGACCTTCAACTAAAAAATCCTTGAAATAATCCCAACTATAGTCGGCACCAACTCCTTTTAAAACCACCCCTTCAAAATCAGTTTCAGTTCGAATCACACCAAATTTGGTAGCTACTGCTTGAATGTGTTTAATACCCTCTACAGATTTGAACTCTGGATAAAAATCTTGTTTTGTTGAAATTGGGGATATGCTTTCTTGAGAATTATTACTATCAAAATTTGATATAATCACATGGCCATTAAAGGCAACCACTTTATCACGTATTTTTTGTTGTAATCCTATACCCGTTGCGATAGCTATCATCATAACCACAATACCTATGGCGATGGCTGATATTCCAATTTTAATGATGGGTGCAGAAATACTACTTTTATAGGCTTTACTGCCAATAATGCGCTTTGCTATAAAATACTCGAAATTCAAATTACATTTTGATTATATAATTTCAAAAATACAGTTTTATTATTTGTTTTAGTATTGATTTACCACCGAAACTTTTCAAAAAAATTAATGTAAAAAAGAAGGTAGAAAGATATAGAATCTAAACCAAAGTCGTTGGCTTTTTATATTTCTGAAAAGGTTGCTTTAACAAATTTATAATTTGTCCGTTTTCAAGCTCATCAGGAAAGACATCAACACCAAAAACAAGTTGTTCTCTATCTAAATACCTGTAGGTTCCCAATAATCTATCCCAAACAGAAAATATATTACCATAATTAGAATCTGTATATGGCAATACATAATGATGATGCACTTTGTGCATATCTGGTGATACTAAAACATAGCTAATTAGTTTATCGACTGTTTTAGGTAATTTAATATTGGCATGATTAAACTGTGTTGATACCAATGATAACGATTGGTATAGCATAACAATTCCCATAGGCGCACCAATAATAAACACCCCGAAAAGTGTAAACACAAAACGAATTACACTTTCTATAGGATGATGCCTATTAGCGGTTGTAGTATCTACATGGTGATCTGTATGATGCACCAAATGAACCATCCACAATGACTTTACTTTATGTTCTACCCAATGTGGTACGTAGGCTCCAAAAAAATCCATTAATAAAATGCCCAAAATAATATATAATCCTAAAGACATTTCGGGTAACCAATTTAGAATTCCAAAATTATTACTCATCACCCAATCAGCCGATTTTAATAACAAAAAAGCCAACACGAAGTTTACGATAATAGTTGTGAGTGTAAAAAATATATTAGGAACAGCGTGCCGCCATTTTTTATATTTAAACTTAAATAAGGGAACCGCACTTTCTAGCAACCAAAAAAACGTTAAACCACCTACTAAAATCAAACTTCTATGCGAAGATGGAATGGTTTCAAAGTAGTTTAAAAAATCTTGCATGTCCTTTAGTTTTTGCTCTTAAATATAATAAAAAAGGAACATAATTTATTTTATTCTTTTTTTCATTTCTTCAACAATGTTAAAAGCTGCAGGGCAAATTGCTACATTTTTAAGAGTAAGATTTGATATTTGCTGAAACTTTTTTCTGTCAGTATGCGGAAACTCACTGCATGCTTTTGGTCTCACCTCATAAATAGAACAGTAATTATCGGTTCCTAAAAAGGTACAGGGAACACTTTGAAGCACATAATCGTTATCTTCATCTACCCGCAGATATTGACTAATAAACTGCTGTGGTTTTAACCTAAAATGTTTTGAAATACGCTCAATATCTTTATCTGTAAATAACGGTCCCGTAGTTTTACAACAATTGGCACATTGTAAACAATCTGTTTTTTCAAATTCCTTTTCGTGCAGCTCTTGCATCACATAATCTAAATCCTTTGGTGTCTTCTTTTTTAGCTTAGCAAAGAATTTTTTGTTTTCGTTATGCTTATCTTTGGCGAGCTTTGGAAGATTATTTATAAAGTCTTGCATGGTGTAAAAATAATGCTTTTCGTCATTACGAAAGAAGTTATGACTGAAGTAATCTTTAAAATTGAAACACTTAATTGAAAAGATTGCCATACCCTGACTGCCTTCGGAACAGGCTATCTAAAAATTTAGCAATGTTATAGCATTATGAAACGAGCATACTAAAAACATTATCACCCAACTGAATGATTATTTGCGAACAGCATGTGACCGATGAAAAACAATAAATATTAACACATGAAAGACTTATTTGGGCAAGCTTTGTTAGATTATCAAAACGGGCAATTTTCTGAAGATATCATCACATCTACGAATATTTCTGATGAAGACGACTTACCTATTTCATATTTGTTTAGAGATTATAAAAACATGCCGAAATTGGAGCAAAAAGCTTTAAAATTAACTAAAGGAACTATTTTAGACGTTGGTTGCGGTGCTGGAAGTCATAGCTTATATCTTCAAGAAAAAGGATTAAGCGTAAAAGCAATTGACATTTCAAAAGGCGCTATTGAAGTTGTTCGACATCGTGGTGTTTTACATTCTGAAATAAAACATCTTTTAGATGAAACCGACACCTTTGACACCGTTTTGTTACTGATGAATGGCACAGGTATTTTTCAGGAATTATCGCAGGTTTCAAAATATCTGAAACATTTAAAATCGTTATTAAACCCTAACGGACAAATTTTAATAGATTCATCTGATATTAAATACATGTATGAAGATGACGATGGCGGTTTTTGGATAGATACCAATGCCAACTATTATGGCGAACTTGATTACTTTTTAAGCTATAAAGGTAAAAAAGAAGTTCCTCTGAAATGGTTATATCTTGATTTTGATACCTTAAAACTTGCTTGTGAAACCGTTGGCTTACATTGTGAACTGGTTTTAGAAGGTGAACATTTTGATTATTTAGCAAGATTGTATTAATTAAATACAGACTCGCCACCTACAAACGTTTGTAGTGTTTTCATTTCTGGAATTTCTTTAACCGGAACTTCCATAATGTTTTTATCAAGTATAATAAAATCGGCAAATTTACCGGCTTCAATACTACCCTTTTCACCTTCTTCAAAATTGGAATAAGCTGCCCAAATAGTCATCCCTTTTAAGGTTTCTTCTCTACTTAAAGAATTTTCCATTTGAAATCCATCCTCTGGATATCCTTTTACATCTTGTCTGGCAACGGCCGCATAAAAGGTTAAAAACGGACTTACTTGTTCTACAGGGAAATCGGTTCCTAAAGCTACTTTTCCATAATGGTTTAACAACTCTTTATAGGCATAGGCTCCTTTTATACGCTCATGCCCTAATCTGTCTTCTGCCCAATACATATCGCTGGTAGCATGCGTTGGTTGAACAGATGGAATAATATCATCAAACAACTTAAAATCTTCTGGTGAGATAACTTGGGCATGTTCTATTTTCCAACGTCTGTCTTTTTTACCTTCCAAAACATTTTTATAGATATTCAAAACTGTATGATTTGCAGAATCACCTATAGCATGCGTGTTCATTTGATACTCTGAATTTGCAATGCGTTTTGCATAGGTATCAAAAGTTTTTAAATCGGTTAATTGTAAACCAAAATGATTTGGCTTGTCACTGTAAGGTTTTCTTAGTAGTGCTCCCCTAGAACCCAAGGCGCCATCTGCATAAAATTTAAACGAACGCACATCTAGCTTATCTGTTTTAACAATGCCTTTATTTAAATAATAATCTACATTTTTTGGAGTGCCTGAGACCATGGCATACATACGTATTTTTAAATCGCCCATTTGCTGTAAACTATCAATAATCTCAATATATTCTCTATCTAAACCTGCATCATCAACCGTTGTTAAACCATTTTCAAAACAAATATTTTGAGCTTCTAATAAGGCGTCAACAATATCTTTTCGGGATGCTTTTGGCATATAATTTTTAACTAATTCTTGGGCTCTATCAATAAGAACCCCAGTTAATTCTCCATCTTTTATAACTAATTCACCACCATCAACTTTACTGTCAATTGTTACATTTCCTAAATCTAAAGCCGCTTGATTAACTAAAGAGGCGTGTCCATCAATTCGAGTTAATACAATAGGAGTATCTGGATATAATTTGTTTAGAAGCCTGTTATCAGGAAATTCTTTTTTGTCCCAATCATTTTGGTCCCAACCTCGTCCCCAAATGTGTTTTAAATCATGTTTATTAGAAAATTCAATGATTTTACTAACAACCTCATCAAAGCTAGTTGTTCCAACCAAATCTACTTGTTTCGAATTAAATCCTAAACCCAAAAAATGACAATGGGCATCAATAAATCCAGGTACAATAGTTTGTCCCTTTGCATCAATAAGACTATCTGATGTATATTTTTCTTGAATATCCTTTGAATTACCTACCTCAATAAATTTACCATCTTTGATGGCAAAAGCTTCTGCTTTATCAAAACTTGAATTAACGGTATAGACATTTGCATTAATAACAACCGAATCTACTTTTATTTTTTGTTGACAAGAAGTTAATGCTGTAAGAACTAAAATGGAAAGTAATTTTTTCATCATATCTATTTTGGAATTGAGTAAAAATACAAAAAGCGTTCAAACAATTGAACGCTTTATTTTATTTATAACATATATGTGACTAAAAATCAAACTTGTAGGTAGCACCTGCTAAAAACTGAATACCTTGTACAGGAAAATTTTGCCAACGTTGATATCCATCATCAGCTAGGTTATTAGCTTTTGCAAAAACTGAAAGTTGATCGTTTACATGATATCCCAAATGCAAGTTAGCATCAAAATAGCTATCTAAAATAACAGTAAATGGTGTTGTAGCAATAAACGGATCATTCAAGTAAAATTGATCTTTACGTTCTCCAACATAAAACACATTAGCACCAGTAAACCAATGTTCATTAATTTGATAATCTAAAAACAAGGACCCTTTAATATCTGGTAAATTCCATGCCTCTGCTTGCATATCGCTTGTATAACTAAAATATTCAGCTTTAATACCTAGTTTAAAATTTCGGTTAACATCCACATTTATTTCACCAGCTAAACTAAAAGCATCAACATTGTCATACACAATTCCAAAAGAATTTCCGTACGAGTAATCTTGTGATGTTGCTGTAATATTATTATTAATAAAAAGTGCCTTATTTCTATCCGATATATATCGTCCACTAATATTATAACTCATATTGCTGGACACTTTTCCTTTTAAACCAACATAAGCATTATATAATTGATCCGTTGGTTGAATAAATAAAGTAGGCGATACAAACGGATTTTCAGTAGCAAAATCATAATATGAGTTTTGAATAAGCCCTCCTTTAACACCGCCATAGGCAATTAAAATATCATTGACCAGTCTATAGGAAGCTGTTACATTGGGATAAATGTACACCTTACTGTCATTAGCTTCTATATCGTTTAAATAAAAAACCGACGCTCCTAAATTAACCGTTAAATCATCTTGTTTTAATTGATATTTAGGTGTAACTCCTATTTGAAAATTACCATATTTTAATTCGTCTGTGGTCTCATAACTTCTATCAAAAGCACCTCCCAAATAATCAAAAACGATGTCGGTTGAAATTTCTTCTCTATTAATTGGAAGATCGATAGTCGACTTTATTACAAACCTATTTTCTCCAGACCCTTGATTATCGCCAAAGCGTCTAAACAAGAAACTTCCTGAATTAATATAAGTATTTTCAAACGTGACATCACTTCCTAAATGAGCTCCAAAAAATGAATGCTTTCCATCTATATCATTGGCACTAGCTACGGTTACCATAGATTGTGGCAACCCGTACCAGTTATACATTTGATGTTGAAAACCAGCGTCTACGTTCCAAGTTAAATCTCTTAATCTATTTGAATAGTTTACATTTATTTTTGAATTTGAAAATTTATCATCAAGAAGTAAATCTTCAATTCCACCTTGTGAAGAATGATGACTTATATAGCCGCTAACACTTTCGGTTCTACTAATAGCATTATTTAAATAAACTTCACCTAAAATAGTCGTGTAAGTTCCTACACCTAAAGTGGCATAATTATCATATAATTTAACTGGTTTTGATTTTTCAACCATAGCTGCTTTTCCTTTTGCAGGTGTAAATGTAGATGCCACAGGAAATGAAAAAATATTGTATTTAATATCCTTTTTAGTCGCTGTTTCTTCATCATCAATAGAAGGAGTTTCTTTTACCTTAAAGGCATCAGATATAGTTGGCGTATATGGTTTTACAACGTTAATAACCCCTGTATTTATGGTGTCTTTCTCCTGAGAAAAAACCACAGTAGCAGTGAATCCAAAGATTGCTAATATTAATGTATTTGCGTGCTTTCGCATAAGTTTCTTTTTTGATTTACGATTTATGATTGATGAGATGCTTCGACTGCGCTCAGCATGACACTTTTAACTTTTAACTTTTAACTTTTAACAAAACTAATCTTCAGTTTTAATGGATGAATTTGTTTTTGCTTCTTCTGCTTTTATACGATCTAATTCTGATGTAGCTTCTGAAACTACATCATCAAATTCCTTAAAATTTTCAATAACACTTTCCAAAATATAAGTAGCTTGATAAGCATCATTAAGTGCATAATAATTCTTGGCCATAAGAACCAATCCTTTGGCACTAAAATATTTGTAACCCGAATAATCCTTAGCTAATTTTTGCACCACATTGTTTGAAGCCTCAAACTTTTGATCTTTGTTTTTAAAGTATGCATTGTAATACAAAGCTTCTGCTGCAGTTTCTCCTGTAGCAACCGTTTCAACCTTAGCATAATTTATTTTTGCTTTAGCTTCATCACCTGTTTTCATGGCAGAGCGAGCTATGATAAGATGAGCATCTGCCTCTATTTTGTTATCAATTTTAGAATTAGCCAGTACTTTTTCGGCATAAGAAACTGCTTCTTTATACTTCCCTAACTGATAATTAGCTTTCATTAAATTAGATTGTGCAAATACAACGTTCTGCGGGAAATTAGCTTCCTGCTCCAACCTATGTAATAACGGCATTGCCAGATTAAAGTTTTTTTCTTCTAAATAAAATTGAGACAAACGCAATAAAGCTTCTTCGGTAAATTCATTTTGCGGAGCCTCAACAACATACTTATAATGAGGTGCTGCATTGGCTGCTAAACCTTTTTTGTAATATAATTGTGCCACATAAAAATGAGCTTGTAATAGGTGCGATCCATTTGAGAATTGACTGATATACCCGTTGAATTGAGAAATTGCTTTATCTGTATTGTTATCTAAATATTGCTTTTCTGCCGCCTCATAGGTTGCATTTTCCAAATCGGAATCTGACACCTCAACATAATCCAGAGTTTTCACCCAAGACGCATAGTCATTAACACGACCTAAATCAATATAAATTAAACGCGCCGTTGATACCGCTTGATTTGCCTCTGGTGTATTAGGGTAATCTGCAGCCACTTTTTTAAATTTACTCAATGCTTGCTCGCTTTTGCTTGAATTATAATAAACCAATCCTTGACGTAACAATGATTTTGGAACAAACGAACTCATTTTATACTCCGTATTCAAACGATTATACATTTGTATAGCCTTGTCTGATGCATTGGCTTTTACATAAGAATTTCCTAGCTCATACATAGCATCGTCACGTAATTTAGATTTTGGATAATCTATAATAAACTGTTCTAATTCGGCTATCTTTTTTGAGGCTTGCCCAACATAACCTGCACTAAGCGCTTTTTGAAAAAATGCATAATCAGAGTCGATCTCACCCAATTTATTTGCATCATTGTATGCCTTAATAGCATCATTATAATCGCTTGATACAAAATAAGCATCTCCTAAACGTAAATAGGCATCATTTAACCTTACTTTATCATCTTTTTTAGTAGCTACAAACCGACTAAAATAATGACTTGCTTGCTTATAGTTTTTAAGTTTGAAATAGGTATAACCAAGGTTATAGTCTATATTTTCAAACTCCGGAGTTGATTTTGAAATAGCTTGTTGCTCAAACTCTTTAAACCCTATTAAAGCATCTTCGTAATTGGTTAAATTATAGTCCGTTTCGGCTTTCCAAAACGTTGCTCTAGCCGTATATTTATCACCTCTTGGCTCTTTTAAAGATTCACTAAATAAATTTCTAGCTTCAAGATATTGTCCTTCATTATAAAGCTCGACTCCTCTATAGAAGGCTACTTTTTGGTAAGCTACTTTGTTTTCAAAACTATTTTTACCTTGAAGTAATTTCAAGGCTTCTTTGTAATTTTTAGATGTAATGTAGGAATCTATTAAAAGAGTTTCTATCTCGTCTTTATAACTTGACTTAGGATATTTATCAAGATATGAAGCTAAAACCTGAGGAGCAGACTGGTATGGATTTCCTATTTCATAACTAATTTTAGCATAATTAAGCCATGCATCTTCTTGAATTCTTAAATCATAAGTCATCTGCGATGCATTTCTAAACGCATTGAGAGCCTCTTGCTTTTTATCAAGATATATGTAGCTCTCTCCTAAATGATAATAAGCGTTTTGAGCTGTAGCATCTTTTCCTCCTATTATTTTATTAAATTCTGAAATAGCATTTTCATAATCCTTTTGCTTATAATATGCATACCCCAATTGATAATAATCTATATTATTCCATTTAGCGGTTCTATCTCTTTTACCTTTTTTTCCTTTATAAGCCTTTAAATATGGAATGGCTTCAGCGTATTTCCCTAAATTAAAATAGCTCTCGCCTATAATTTTAGATAGCTCTGACACTTCATTTTCATCACTTGTTGGCAGTCTATCTTTAGCTAATTCTATAGCCTTTTCAAACTTACCAAGCTTAAAATTTAAATCTGCTTGATAATATGACAGTTTTTCTTGGTAGCGTTCTTGGTCGCTCACTTGATCAAAATAAGCATTTGCAGCATCGTAATCGTCTCCTTCATAGGCCATAAATCCTATATAATATTTAGCTTGCGACCCGTATTCTTGAGAGTTTTCAACACGACTTAGATATTTTTTAGCTTCCTTATATTGTTTCGCTGCAAAAGCAGAATAGCCATTCTTAAAGTTGAATTCTTGCATTTCTTTATGAGAAAGAGCCTCTTCATTTACCTTAGCATACCATTTTCTTGCATAGGCATATTTTGAGTTTTCAAAATAGTAATCTGCTACATCTACAAAGGCTGTATTACGCTTAGAACTTGTAGGGTATGTCTTTACAAAATCTTCCACTAATTTATCTGCATTTTGCTGATTTAAACGCACTGCACAATTAGCAATATAATAAGCACAATCTGATTGTAAAACCTCCTCATCGGCTGTTTTTTTAACCGCTCCGAATAAAGATTGAGAGGCCAAATATTGTTGATTGTTATATAGTGTTAAGGCTTTTTGATAGTCTACCAAATCATTAGTATATGCTGCAGACTGTTGTGCTTTTAATTGTAAGCCAAAACAAATGGCTATCCAAAGTAAAACAGTATTTTTTAGAGTCATTAAAATTATGGTTTTATTTAAAATCAAAGATAATTTAATCTAAATCTTATAACGCAACAA
>TARA_R110002033_G_scaffold40140_3_pt1 | contig 16792 bp, 12 predicted proteins | sample TARA_R110002033 | Tara Oceans TARA_R110002033 (sample SAMEA4397051) | marine metagenome | biome: Polar Biome; feature: [SRF] surface water layer (ENVO:00010504); material: water (ENVO:00002006), including particulate matter (ENVO:01000060) such as... | depth 5 m
CTGGCTAATGGGAGCAGCCCAGCCTCGGTTCTGTCCGATGATTGACGCTGGGTCATCCATACTTATCGACAGTAATGCCCGAGTGATCCCCGTTCTCACCATTAACGGCACCGCATCCGACGATGCAAACGACCAATTCGGATATAAAGGGGTGCTTACAGCACATTCATAATCAGCTGGAGTGACATCATTTATTACACGATAATCGCTAGCCTCTATATAACCCTCTGCAACCATCTGTTCTAAAGTACAAAATGGAGTAATGGCTATATCAGCTGTGCCATCGCGGACTTGATAAATAAGCGGTTCAAGAGGAAAACCGAGAAAAGTCACTTTGGAAAAGAAGTTATTGATCGAATAATCCATTGAATGGATTAGCCCTATCGCGGCTTGGTACCCCCCTAATGCATTAGGATCACTGGCCACCACGGAATGACCAGCAAGATCTTCTACACTAAACAAATGACTGTCTTTACGGACGATAATAGTCGCACCTATCGCAAAGGTGCTGCCATTATGTTGATTGCTCTTCATGGTTGCCAACCAGGAAATTGGATAGTCGCCACTCATATTAAAGTAATGGCCAGGATTGGTGACAACAAACTGTATGTCGCCACTGAGTAGCTTTTGATTCATGTTGTTGAAGTCTAACGGCACAACTTCAAAGCTGGCATTGGCAACATTTTGGCTTAAATAGTCCATTAATGGCTGCCAGCGTTCAATACTTTTAGCCACACCATAATTGGCAAGCACTGCAACTCGGTAATGTACTTCTGTTTGAGTCGTAATGGGTTTTTCAAGGTCCGCATCAGGTGTTACAGGCTGCGCACTTGCTTGAGTTAAATATCCAGCAAGAATTAATGAAAGTGCTCCTATCAGCAAAGTTTCAATTCGCATCCGTAACCTTTTAGCCATCTAACAATATTTAGTTAATCGGTACTTAGTCATAAACAAAGCAACCCGTTTTTATGCAACAAACTCAGTGTAGTGCAACTTAATTAACAAAACAGATGCATACAGCACAAAAGCAACCGAACAACTTGATCCACAATCAACAATGCTTACACTGTATTAACATTTAATGAATTGATACTACATATGCACATGCTTAAAGATATTTATATGGTGGATGATGACCTAGCAATTCTTGATTCTATGCAATTTATGCTATTGCAATATGAATACAACTTACAGGTATTCAATAGTGCCATTTCGTTTATTAATACCATTGATATTACCCTACCAGGTTGTCTTATTGTGGACAGCAAAATGCCAGAAATTACAGGCCAAGAACTGCAACAAAAATTAATTGCCGCTAACAGTCCGTTAGGCATCATTTTTTTAACAGGTCACGGTGATCTGCCGATGGCGGTAAATGCATTTCGACAAGGTGCTTGTGATTTTTTTCAAAAACCTGTGAACGGTAAAGAACTGGTTGTCGCTATAGAAAAGGCTTTTACGTGTAGTAATAAGATGTTTGAATCTATTCTACTAAAACAACGATATAACACGTTAACAGAGCGTGAAATCCAAGTATTGCATCTATTAATTGAAGGTAAAACCAACAAACAAATGGCAGATGAATTATACTTTTCTCTGCGCACAATTGAGGTGCATCGCTCTAAAATTATTAAAAAGCTAGCTGTGCATAATGCTGCTGAACTGGCTAAATTCAGCCCTTTATTAGCTTAGTTTTTACTAGCTTATTACATGTTCAATTGTGTTTACACTGCCCATAGCCCTATGTTTTTCAAGCAAATTGCAACGCAATTTATATGATACCTTTTATAAATGTTGTCCCCGGTTATGAATCCCAACTTTTGAGTGGTATTAACAGTTATTAAGTTTGCTATCACTTTTATTTAGCTTATTAAGCACTGTACATTTTAGTGACCCTTGATTGATACCCTTCTTAAGTTGATTTTATAAAGCCGTACACTGTTAATCCTCACAGCAAGCTAACCCTCAATCAGTCTGTTCATAATCTTTCATATATTGTCTACGTTCATTCATCCACTGTCTGAGTGCCATTAACAATTGTTATCTAATATAGCTGTCATCAGCAAAGGTAATTTTTAAGCGAGCAAGCTATGACAACAGAAAACGTAGTAGATCCCCAAAGTAATGTGAAGTCTAAGGAGCTTAAAGCTCTTGGATTTATCATTTTTTTATTCTTTCCCATTATCACCGTAACCAGCATTAGTGCGTACGGTTTTGTCATTTGGATGATCCAAGCATTTGGTGGCGTTGTTGCGCACTAATCCTCAAACAAATTATGAGTCAATCTTATAAAGGATGCTGTTATGAAATGGTTTATTAATACCTGGCGGACGCTAAACCAGCCTGCCAAATATCTTACATTAGGCACAATTAGCCTATCTGCTTTTTTAATGGGGATTATATTCTGGGGTGGTTTTAATACCGCACTGGAAATGACCAACACTGAAGAGTTCTGTATTAGCTGTCACAGTATGGAAAGCAAGCCCTACCAAGAGCTACAGCAAACGGTGCATTGGTCTAATCACTCTGGCGTTCGGGCCACTTGCCCCGATTGTCACGTGCCTCATAACTGGAGTCGTAAAATTGGGCGCAAGATTGAAGCATCACATGATATGTGGGGTTGGTTGATGCAAACTGTTAATACTGAAGAAAAATTTGAATCAAAACGTCTAGAGATGGCTAGCCGTGAGTGGAAACGCTTCGACCGTGATAACTCTTTGGCGTGTAAAAACTGCCATAACTATGACTCGATGAAATGGGATGACATGTCAAAGTTGGCGCAAAAACAAATGAAGCGTGCAGCAGAGATAGACCAGAGCTGTGTTGATTGCCATAAAGGTATTGCTCACAAACTTCCTGACATGGGGACTTCTCGTGCACCAGAACTCATTGCACAAGTAGGATCTGGCGAAACTGGTCTTGTGGTTGGTGCTCAGTACTTTACTGCCTTGACTAAACCCCTTTATTTTAATCAAAAAACAGATGTTGAAGCTGGCACGTTAAACATTGCCACTAAAGTGACGGTACTTGAAATCAATGGCAGTCGTGTACTAGTTGGAATTAATGGTTGGCGTAAAAAAATTGGTGCTGGTCGTGTTATCTATTTCGATTTTGGTCTTAACATTCTGTCAGCTCAGTTATCAAAAGATGCTGCGTTAGAAGAAGGCGTAATGAATGTTTTTGAACAGAAAGAAGACCCTATGACCGGATTAACATGGCAGCGTGTTGAAGCCAAAATTTGGACAGATGCTGACTACCTAATTAACGATTTACAGCCACTTTGGGATTATGCCCGCACCACTTATACCAGAAGTTGTAGTGTGTGCCATACCCAACCAGCAGAAGCACACTTTGACGCTAACAGCTGGCCTGGAATGTTTAAAGGCATGATTGCATTCGTCAACATGGACCAAGACACTCAAGCGCTTGTACAAAAGTACTTACAAGAGCATTCATCTACTTTCGATAAGTCGGCGCATTAATAGGACATCATCATGAACAGAAGACATTTTCTTAAAGGCTTAGTGGCGACTTCTTATGTTGGACTAAGCAGTACATCAGTTTTGGCACCATTCAATGCCCTTGCAGCTGCGGGCACTAAAGCAAATGACGACTGGTTGACTACCGGTTCGCACTTTGGTGCATTCAAGATGAAACGTAAGAATGGCGTGATTGACCAGGTGATTCCATTTGAGTTGGACAAATACCCTACCGATATGATTAATGGCGTTAAAGGCTTAGTCTACAACCCTTCACGGGTTCGCTACCCTATGGTACGCCTAGATTTTTTATTGAAAGGTCATAAAAGCGATACCAGTCAACGAGGTGATTTTCGCTTTGTCCGTGTCACTTGGGATAAAGCATTGACTCTGTTTAAAGATTCACTTGATGAGGTACAGACTCAATATGGCCCATCAGGACTGCACGCAGGTCAAACTGGCTGGCGCGCCACTGGACAACTGCATTCAAGTACCAGTCACATGCAACGCGCTGTTGGAATGCACGGTAATTTTGTCAAAAAAATAGGTGACTACTCAACGGGTGCTGGCCAAACTATTTTGCCTTATATTTTAGGTTCTACTGAAGTTTATGCCCAAGGTACTTCATGGCCGTTGATCCTTGAGCAATCTAAAACCATCATTTTGTGGTCAAATGATCCCTATAAAAACCTGCAAGTGGGTTGGAACGCCGAAACCCATGAATCGTTCGCTTATCTAGCGGAGCTTAAAGAAAAAGTAAAACAAGGTAAGATCCGGGTGATCAGTATCGACCCAGTGGTCACTAAAACCCAAAAATACTTAGGCTGTGAGCAACTTTACGTCAACCCACAAACTGACGTTGCGTTAATGCTGGGTATTGCCCATGAAATGATCACCAGTAAGTTACACGATGAAAAATTTATTGAGGGCTACAGCCTAGGTTTCGACAGATTCGTACCTTATATTTTAGGCGAGTCAGATAACGTAGCTAAAACACCAGAGTGGGCCAGTAAAATTACTGGTGTTAGCCCTGAAATTATACGTGATTTAGCTAAAGTGATGACCAAAGGTCGTACTCAAATCATGATGGGTTGGTGTATTCAACGTCAACAACACGGTGAACAACCTTATTGGATGGCAGCTGTACTTGCCACTATGATTGGCCAAATTGGTTTACCTGGTGGTGGTATCAGCTATGGCCATCATTACTCAAGTATTGGTGTTCCTTCATCGGGCGCAGCGGCACCGGGCGCGTTTCCTCGTAATCTTGATGAAGGCCAAAAGCCATTATTCGACAGTAATGATTTTAAAGGTGCGAGTAGCACCATTCCGATTGCACGTTGGATTGATGCCATTTTAGAACCGGGTAAAACCATCGATGCCAACGGGGCTAAGGTCACTTATCCTGATATTAAGATGATGGTATTTTCAGGTAATAATCCATGGAGTCATCACCAAGATAGAAATAAGATGAAGCAAGCATTTCAAAAGCTTGAATGTGTGGTCACTGTCGACATTAACTGGACAGCAACGTGCCGTTTCTCAGACATCGTTTTACCCGCTTGTACTACATTTGAACGTAATGACATTGACGTTTATGGCAGCTACGCTAACCGTGGTGTTTTAGCGATGCAAAAAATGGTTGAACCATTATTTGATAGCTTGTCTGATTTTGATATCTTTACCCGCTTTGCCAAAATAATGGGTAAAGAGACAGAATATACCCGTGGCATGTCTGAATTTGACTGGATTAAGAAACTTTATAAGGACTGTAAAGCCGATAATGCCGGTAAGTTCGATATGCCAAATTTCGACACGTTCTGGAAACAAGGTTATGTACATTTTGGTGAAGGCCAACCTTGGACTCGCCATGCTGACTTTAGGGATGATCCTGAAATGAATCCATTGGGTACACCATCGGGCTTGATTGAAATTTTCAGCCGTAAAATCGCCCAATTCAATTACGATGACTGTCCTGGCCATCCTACTTGGATAGAAAAGTCAGAGCGCAGCCATGGTGGTCCTGGTTCAGATAAATACCCAATGTGGATGCAATCTTGCCACCCAGATAAACGCTTACATTCACAAATGTGTGAGTCGCAGCAATATCGGGAAACCTATACGGTACAAGGTCGTGAACCCGTGTACTTGAATCCTACCGATGCAAAACAGCGCGGCATTAAAGATGGCGATGTTGTTCGTGTGTTTAATGACCGAGGTCAACTGTTAGCGGGTGCAGTGGTATCCGACAGCTTCCCTAGTGGGGTTATCCGAATTCATGAAGGGGCTTGGTATGGCCCAGTCGGTAAAGATGGGTCTAAAGAAGGCGGTAGTGAAATTGGGGCGTTGTGCAGCTATGGTGACCCAAATACGTTAACGCAAGATATTGGTACATCAAAGCTTGCCCAGGCTTGCTCCGCATACACTTGCTTGGTCGATTTCGAAAAGTATCAAGGTAAGTTACCTGACGTCAGTTCTTTTAGTGGCCCAATAGAAACGCAGCTATAACGTGTAAGTATTATCACTGTGCGCCAAGCGATTTAATTCTTGGCGCTTAAGTTAACAGCCATAATAGGGTCAGGAGATAACATAGATGAATGACAAGATATTGTATAACACGCCAATGAACCAGGGTCGTTCGATGGTGTATAAGCTGCTCTCATCACTGTTTGCAAAAGAGCTAGACCAACAGCTATTACAAGAGCTAACTGCAAGTCAGGCTCAGGCATTCTTTGCTCAATTGGCCAGTGACCCGTTATTGAGTCAAGACATTGAAACCATAAACTCAGTGCTTAATTCAACCCTTAACAGCGTCAATACTGATCATGCTTTATTAGAGCTTGCTGCCGATTATTGTGGCCTATTTTTAGTAGGTACAAAGCATAGCGCCAGTCCTTATGCCAGTTTATATCTTAACGATAATGCAGTTGCCAAGGACGACATACTCTTATTTGGTGAACAGCATCAGCAAATGCAAACATATCTAAAACAAAGCCAATTAACGGTTCAAAGTGAATTTCCTGAACCGTCTGACCATATTGCCGTTATTTTGGCTTATGTCGCTCACCAAGCGTGTGCTTGTGACGATAACACTCAGCTCAGCTTTATTAGGCAATATCTCCACGCTTGGTTACCCCGTTTTGTAGATAGACTTACCTCTGTGGATACTGGTCAGTTTTATTCAGCCATTGCTCACCTCACTCTGGCTTGGGTTGAAAGCGATTGTGTAGGACTAAAAGGTGCTCAGTAACAGGATATCTATATAATTAACCCCCATATAAAAACACCGAGCAAGCTCGGTGTTTTTATATGTAATGTTTGAGTTCAGGATAAATAGAGTTAGGGTTATACACACTCAACTATATTTAATATCCCTGATTTACAACAACTTAGATAGAGATTTTCAACTCAAGTGCGTTAATGGATGCTTGCAATACTTGCTTAAGCAACAAATATGAATCATCACTAATGCCATCTTTTTCTAATTGTTTGCACAACTGACTCAACTGAATAAAGCCAATGCTGGCACTACTGCCTTTAAGTGCGTGTAACACTTTTGGCCTATCTGTAGGTAAAGCTGCCAGTGCATTGATGTGTTGTGTACTACTGACTTTAAATAACGCTAACATCTCTTTAACAGCTTCTGTACCAAGATATTGTAAGTCTTCATTAATTTGCTTTTCATCGAGTAAAGGCTGATTGTCTTCATTACCAACTGAAAATTTTTGATCTATGGTCGTTTGTGTAAAGCCTTTGTGTTTATCCATCTTAGTTAACTTATTCGTGTTGTCGCTGTTGATTGCTGACTTGTCACTTGCATCACCAATCCAATTGGCTAAAAACTTCATATTAAGCGGTTTGGCTAATACGTCGTCAAAGCCCGCTGCTCGATACTCGTTTATGTCATCATGTTGAATTTGTGCCGTAAAAGCGGCTATGCTGATGTTTTTTTTGGCTGCATTAGCAATATTCTTCAACTCTACTAATAACTCAATTCCTGAGCCATCACCTAATTGAATATCAAGCATAATGCCGTCAAACTGCAACGCACTATCGACGTTAAACAACGCTCTTGCTTGAGTACAACTATCAGCCAGTACGGAATGATGTCCAAGATGTGCTAAAAACCCTTGGGCCACCATGGAATTGACTTTGTTGTCTTCGATAACGAGTACACATTTAGGATCAACTTTAGGTAATGTTGCACAGATAACCTCATGTTCTTGCTCACAGATGTGCAATGGCAAACTAAAACCAAAGGTGGAACCCTCACCCACTTTACTATTGACCCAAATAGAATCATTGGCAGTATTAACCTCATTCATTAACGAGACTAATTCTTTACAAATTGCGAGCCCGAGTCCTGTGCCTCTGGTTCTGCCTTGATTAGGCTGTGCACCATAGGCGATAAACAATTGATCCATGGCCTTTTTACTTATGCCAACGCCAGTATCTGCCACTTCAAAGGTTAATCGTTTTTCGACCACATTTACCCGTAATGTAACCTCTCCTGCTGGAGTGAATTTAATGGCATTGCCGAGCAAATTAAACAACACTTGGCGCAATTTGGGGCCATCTACCGTTATCCATTTAGGTAAATTACCGCGAACTAAATATAACGAGATACCTGACAATCCCGCACCAGCTAACATGATTGCCATCACTTCATCGAGCAGCTCATTAAGCGCAACAGCCCGTGGTTCGTTAGTTAATTTACCTTGCTCCAAACGGGAAAAGTCCAAAATATCATTAAGTACATTTTGCAGTAAGGTGCCGCTGTATTGCGATAATGCCAACATTTGTTTTTGTGCTGGAGGTAATGGCGAGTGACTCAGTAAAGTCAGGGTGCCTAAAAGACCATTTAGCGGAGTACGGATTTCATGGCTCATGGTCGCTAAAAATAGCGATTTTGCCTTGTTAGCTTGTTCTGCCATCACTCTAGCCGTCGAATGCCCTTTTGCTTCAGCGTCTAGTTGACGGTTGGTTTCAGCCAGTTCGAGTGTACGTGCCTGCACGGTACTTTCAAGTGAGGCTTTATGGGCAAATAATTCTGATGCCGTTTGTTGTAATTCAGATTGCAGTGCTTGATTGTGCGCGGTTTTTTGTTTAAAAGCTTCAATGGCAGAAGCCATCGCGGTGAGTTCATCGTCTCCGTGAGGATCAAGTACTACTTCGGTATTGCCCTGACTTAATTGAGATAATGCTGCAGTTGCTTCACTTAGGCGTAAAGCTATACCTTTATAAATAACTCGATAAACCACCAACAGCATAATGATTAACATCAAAATACCTGTCGCCCACAGTCCTGATTTAGCCCACAGTAATTGCTGTAAAAAATTACTTCGGGCATGTTCTGCCTGTAGCTGTTGTGCTTTCATTGCGCTATCGACTGACTTATTCAGTTGGCCTAATTTATCCGTCAGCGTTAACAGCTGCGCATTTTGTTTCGTTAGCAATTGAGCATATTGCTGCTGCAAACTTAAGCCAACATTCACCTCCCTTAACATTATCAATTGGTGCTCAAGCTCTGTCGCTCTAACCGGATCTCGAATTAAGCCTTTAAGTAATTCTAGAGGCATTAAATCAATTTGCCCACTCGTGCCTGAAGCAGTATAAGGGCTCGGTATTTCATTACCGTTTTGGGAGTTATCGCGAGTAGAATTAATGGTATAAGTCGTTGGAGACAGTACTCGAGCCATATTGTCGAGTACGTTATTTAATCCAAGTTGTTGTTCTGGAGACTGCAATAACTGCCCTACTAACTCAATGTGATGGATCAATCCCAAAGCTCGATTTAAACGTTCACGGACATCCAAGTCTTGTTCTATGATGGAGTCCAAAAGTTGGGCACTTTGTTCAGCACCAACCACTTGAGGGTAAGCTAAACTCAACTTGGCCAGAATGGTTGAATCGACCACAGCTTGTTCTGCTTCAAGTAAAACACTACTCTTACTGGCTGCTTCCGCGAGTGCGCTTCCTTTATTATTCAATTGAGCCGCCAACACTAAACGTTTACCCACTTGGCGGCCGAATACCGATAAGTCATGGATAATTTCACCAGCTAATAGCGCTAATTGCTTATCTTTATCGACACCATGATTTTGTAGATTTAACGAATTGAGTCGTTCAATAGCGGAAAGTAAATTAGTGCTTTCGAGTGACAACTTACGCCCAAGGAAAACGCGTTGTGCCTCTTGTTCCACTCGTTCCAGCGCTTGGGCATTGTCGAGCAAGCCATTAGAAGACTGCATCAATTGCCTTGCAGCCTCAGATGCGGGTAACGCCTCTTCATATAAATATTGGTCAGCCAGCTTTACCCAATAAAGCGAAATGCTGCCAAGGCTAACTAACATTAACAATAACAATCCGAGCAGACAAAATGCCAACATAAGGCGACCCACTAAGCTCTTGCCTGATAGTGATAAAGGGCTCACAGTCATTCCTTAAAATGTTATAATTACAAAAAATCTTAGTGTTCTGTTTAGAAACCTTAATCGAGACAATATAATGCGCCGACTTATTTATTTGCTCATAGCTTGCTTAGGGACAATACCATTACTTGCTGAGGCTACATTAGATTCTAGCTGGACATTACAACAGCGGACGCCATTTAATGCCAAAATTCAAACAGTAAAATCGATACAATATAAACAACTGACTTCGGCCAAAAAGCCTTGGCAGATCTGTGCCTTAGTACCTCACCTCAAAGATGCTTATTGGATCGGCATTGATTACGGTTTGGTGTCAAAAGCCAGCCAATTAGGCATTAATTTAGAATTATTTGAAGCCGGCAGTTATTACAGAAAAGAGCAACAACTAAAACAACTTGAATACTGCCTTAATCAGCCGTTCGATGCCATCTTACTCGGTGCCGTGGCCCCTAATTTACTTGATAACTATCCGGGACAGATTAATAAACCCATCATAGCGTTAGTGAATAGACTCGATAACCCCATGATAACGACTCGTGTAGGCGTTAATTGGTATCAAATGGGCTGGGAAGCTGGCCACTTTATTGCTAAAGCTGTTAAAAAAATACCGCCATCATCTCCAGTAACACTCGCACTACTCACTGGTCCAGAAAGTGTTGGTGGCAGCGATTGGGTTGAGCTCGGTATTCAAGATGCTATTGCCAATAGTCATATTGAGATTACATCAATTCGCCATACCGATAATAATCGTGACCTTTATCGTGACCAACTTCATAATCTGCTTAATGATCATATTCCTAGCTATATTATAGGCAGTGCTGTTGCTATCGAAGCAGCAATTGGAACATTGCAACATAAACAATTAATTGGCCAAGTAAAGCTTGTGAGCAGTTATCTATCGCCAGCGACATTGCGAGGACTGCATCGTAATAAAGTCGCTTTCAGCAGTGATGATCAAGTGGTGTTACAAGGTAAATTAGCAATAGACATCATGGTAAAACTACTTGAGGGAGCACAATCATTTGGTGATATTGGCCCACAAATACAGGCGTTAGAACAAGGAAAGGTGCAACTCGATATGTTTAATAACAGCTTAGCCCCTGCAAGTTTTTACCCTATTTACCGCGTGACGCCAAAAACTAATCTTTAATCTTTGTCGCAAACAAATAGCCTTCTCCATGAACCGTTACAAACAGGTCAGCCTGTAGCTTGTTTCGTAATCGACGAATAATGACATCAATGGTTCTATCATTTACATCTTCATTACGGTGGCTTGTTTGCTGCATTAGTCGCTCACGAGATAGTACTTGCTGCGGATGCAATGCAAAGGCGGTAAGTAATTCGAACTCTGCTTTAGTCAGCTTTATTACCTCGTCACCACGACTCAGTTTTCGGCTGTTTAACTCAAGAATATATTTATCGAACGCAATGATATCGTCACACTGTTCAAATTGTTCTACAACGTCTTGCTGTGCTTTTTTAACTAATGAAATTCGCCACAACAAATTTTTAACTCTTACTAATAGTTCTCTTAATTCAAATGGTTTAGTCACATAATCATCAGCGCCCATTTCAAGACCAACGATTTTATCAATGGTTTCATCACGACCTGTGACTAAAATAATGCCCACATCCGAACGGCTTCTCAGTTCACGTGCCAAGCTCAAACCATCGGTACCGGGTAAGTTAATATCTAACATCACCAAATCGATATGTTGATTTGTAAACTGTTGCCACATCTGTTCGCCGTCTCCAGCTTCAAGCACCCGATAACCTTCACGCTCAAAATAACCTTTTAATCGAGCTCGGATCACCGCTTCATCGTCAACGACGAGTACTGTATTTGTTAAACCAGGATGTGCCATCGTCCAATCCAGTTAGTGTTGCTAATAATGGTCGTTATTATTCATAACTTTTCATATTTGCCTATAAAGATATACAAGGAATGAGTGGCAGCTAGCAAAATTGGTTTATAAAAAAGGACCTAGATCACATAATGGGGATATGTAAAACAAGATCCAATTATATTTGTCGTTTAGCAATAAAAGACGTTATGTTTTTATATTAGAAACTTTTGCTGATGCCAACAACCACTCGGTCATCAAAGATTTTTGTTTGAGTGCCATAGACCTTATGATCGCTATCCATGGTACTTCCATGATAACGAACATCAAAATTGAGGCCGGCATAGGCTTTACTCACTCCCAAATTCCAGTGTCCCCAACCTTCTGCTCCATTACCATCTAAATCTTGGTAGCCGATACTTGCTGAAACATGTAAACCATTGTCAAACTGATAGCTCGGATGAACGGCATAGTTAACACCTTGCCAGCCCTCTACGCCAAACCAATCGTCGATTGTTGGAGTCACTTCTAATTGCACATTTGCATGACCAAATTGTTTACCGACTTTTATCCACAGTTCGGTATAATTTGAATATGAGGCACCTGGATACAGGTAAGAAAAAACCATAACGTCGTAACTGATACCACTATCGCCAAACTCACCTGCTTTACCTATATAAGGTGCAGTAACAATTTCTAAATTGGGGTCTGCAAATTTGATATTGGAAGCAAATACACCGGCATACCAGCCCAGATCATTACCCCACCCTAGAGTACCTTGTACCACTGGTACTTCTGCATCCATCGTTTCCGATTCGCCACGAAAAACATAATCTGAAGCAAAGGTTAATTTACCACTTATGGCTCCATCGAAGACATTATCATCTGCAGCATTGGCAAAAGAGGTAGCCGATAAGATTAGACTGCCTAACAAAATTGACTGAGCTAGTTGAGTTTTTCTAATGTTCATATTCATTACCCTAAAATATATGTTCTTGTTGATAGGGTGACTATATTCAAAACTTATGAATGGCTGTTGAGTGGGTTATGAACTGATGGGAAACAAATATGAAAAAATATGAACACTAAGATTTAACATCACTCAAGCCTTGTGGGTCACTCTATTAAACGATCTGTATAATCAAAAGTGTCCAGATTGCAAAGCTGGATTTCGATGTGCTTCACTAGGTTAAATCGATAAATACTCACATTTAAGTAACGCTCAACTTTTACAACATTTGAGCTATTGTGCTTATCAGTTTTTAAACAACAGGGTTACAATTGAGTCTGCTGTTGCTGGAAGGGCTGTTGATAAAACTGCAGGGTTTTGCCTACCGTCAACTTGTCTTTGTCCGTCATTTTGTTCCAAGCGATAATTTGTTCCACACTGACCTTATACACTTTGGCAATACTCCAAAGAGTATCGCCATATTTTACCGTGTGATCGCTCCGAACTACTGGCTGATTAGATGTGGTGACGATCCTTGGTTGTTTGTTTGGTGCAGCTTGCTTTTTGCTTGATACTTGAGCCGTGTTTGTTGAAGTGAGTTCGACCTCTGGTGTCATGCTCGATACGCCTTGTGGCATATACAAAAATTGACCTGCAACGATCTTATCGCCATTAATATCATTCATCGCTTTTATTTCAGACACCGTTGTAAGGTGACGTTTTGCAATGACACTAATATTATCGCCAGCTCTAATCTGATATTTAAACCATTTTACTCTAGCGCTAATATCAGTATCCGCAAGAGCTTGTTTAAACCCACTGACTTTACTCACGGGCACTATCAATTGATGCGGTCCATCGGGTGATGTTGCCCAGCGATTAAACCCTGGATTCAATTTTTGTAACCGAGCAATGGATATATTGGCTAGATCGGCAGCAACTGCGATGTCAATTTGGCTACCGACATCAATAACTTCAACTAGTGGTTTATTAGGAATGGATTTAAGACTGATGCCGTAGCTTTCAGAATGTTTAATCACATCTGCTATTGCCAGCAATTGTGGTACATATTGCCGAGTTTCTTTAGGTAAGGGTAAAGACCAAAAGTCGGTGCTTAGCCCTCTGGCTTCATTATATCTAATCGCCTCACGCAAGCGCCCTTCACCGGCGTTGTATGCAGCTAATGCATATAACCAGTTGTCAGTTTTTTTGTACAGGTATTCGAGCATATCTAATGCAGCGGTAGTTGCAGCAGGCACATCCCTTCTGCCGTCATACCACCAATTCATCTCTAGGCCAAAATGGCTGGCCATTGGGGAGGTAAATTGCCACAGGCCTGATGCGTCGGCACTGGAATAAGCGAAAGGATTAAATGAACTTTCTACCATAGGGAGTAAGGCGAGTTCGATGGGTAAATCTCGATGTTCAAACTCTTGGACGATTAAATATAAAAACGGCTTGGCGCGCTGAGATATCTGCTCAAGATGCTGTGGATTATTAATATACCAATCACGGTATTGGTTAACTAATTGTTGGTCTGGAATGGGCATGTCCATTGAATAACGAATGCGTTCCCACACATCACCGCTGTCTTGATAATTGCGCCGAGCTAACAATTTGGGAACTTTCAATGATGTTAGTTTATTCACACCATTAAGACTTTTTTCTGCTTCGGCTTCTTCTACAGCAACAGTTTGGCAACCACTCAACAGGATAAAACCTGTCGCAATAAGGAAGATTGATGCTCTCAATTAAAGGTGTTCCTCAGTGATTACGCTGCTTTGTTAGTGTTATAGCGCGAGTTATTTCAGAAAAAGTCGTACATTGTAATTTAGTTTTATTTTTCTATCCATCTGTTTTAAAGCGTCTGTTTGATCAACTCATGGTGCTAACTTCTTTTATTAAGCCGTTATTAGACAACGCTAGCCTACTTCACGCCCTTTTAGGGATATATAGGTATAGCAGTGTTCATTGTGTATACTTCAACCGTGGTGTTAACATTGTTGTAACTATTGGGATCCAATCAGGTTTACCCACATAAGAGATTATGCTCTTTTGGTTGTGACTCATAACTGGCAGGTTAACAATTTGCTTTTACCTTAACAAATTGTGTTCAGGTTATTAAAAAGTTTATTCTGATTTTCAGAGTGTCAGTATTTTACTTTTATCCGTTAAACATCTACTGTTTAGCCAATAAATCCAGCAGGTAGTCATCATTGGTCACCTGATAAAAATGGAAAAATCATGTCTCATTCAAATGCTGTTCTTGTTAGAAATAATGTTAAATTAATCGGTAATGGTAGCAAAACCTTAGTTCTCGCACATGGGTTTGGTTGCGATCAAAATATGTGGCGTTTTTTAACCCCAGAACTGATGAAGCACTTTACTATTGTTCTATTTGATTATGTTGGTTCAGGTGCTTCCGATATCTCTCAATATAGTAAAAAACGTTATGGTCAACTTGAAGGATATGCAGAAGACATCATCGAAATATGTGATGCTTTACATTTATCTGACGCCATTTTTATAGGACATTCCGTTAGTAGTATCATTGGTGCGATTGCTGCAATTCAAAAACCTAAGTTATTTTCCAAGTTGGTAATGGTGTGTCCTTCACCCTGTTTTTTAAACTTCCCTCCTGATTACTTTGGCGGATTTGATAAGGAAGACTTACTCGAATTGTTAAATCTAATGGACAAAAATTATATTGGCTGGGCAAATTATTTAGCCCCGTTAGTAATGGGAACAACCAATTCGGATGAACTTATTGGTGAGTTATCAGGCAGCTTTTGTTCTACCGACCCTGTTATAGCGAAGAGCTTTGCTGAAGCGACTTTTTTATCTGATTACCGTTATCTGCTAAAAGAGATTACACAACCGTGTTTAATTTTACAAAGTGAAAATGATGCCCTGGCAGCAACATCTGTTGGTGAGTTTATTGCGAGTGAAATAGCCCATAGTGAACTTAACATTATCCCTGCCCATGGCCATTGTCTGCATATGACTCACCCTGAAGCAATCTTAAAATCGATAATGAAATTCGCTAAATGATCACCACGCTAAAGAGTAAACTCAACAGTCATACAGCATTCGATTACTCTCCGGATAATTTTCAGTGCGGTGCTTTAGTCACCAATGCATCAAACATTATTATTTATGTAAACACATACTTTACTGACGAACTATTGTGGAAGTCGGGGCAACTTATTGGCAAAAATGCTGATATCATTTTCACCCAATCTTCCAGAATATTTTTTCAAAGTTATTTAATTCCAACACTTTTACACGAACAAATTTGTGAAGAAATGCAGCTGATTATTTTTAATGCTGAAGGGTTGCGAATTCCGATAACGGTAAATGCTCGTTTAAGCGATGACGGCTGTATTTATTGGAGTTTTTTCAATGCCTCCAAAAGAGACCAACTTTATGATGAGTTAATAAAAACAAGAGAAAAACTTGAGGAGCAAGCTGAAAAATTAAAATTACTTGCTTCAACTGATGAGTTAACGCAGTTATTAAATAGAAGAGAAATGAAATATCGTAGTACGTTAGCACTTGAACAAGCGACTCGATCGGAACAATCTGTTGGTTTATTACTGTTAGATATCGATCATTTTAAAATTATTAATGACAGCTTTGGTCATTTAGAAGGCGATCGAGTACTGAAAGAGCTCGGGCATATTTTGAAGAATTTTTGTAGACAAACCGATCTTGTCTCTCGCTTTGGCGGCGAAGAATTTTTGATATTGCTACCCGATACGAACAAAAGTGATACTTTATTATTTTGTAACAGACTCCAAGACAGCATCTCGCAAATTAAAGTGGGTGACGACGTACTAACTGTCAGTATTGGGGTCAGCATTTGTGATGATAAAAGACAATTTACAGATTTATTTACTCAAGCGGATAAAGCTATGTATAAAGCAAAAGCACTTGGAAGAAATAGAACTGAAATTTATTGTTTGGATTAAGCCTGTTAGTTTTGCTACAAAACCAGTAACACCCTACTTAAAAAGCGTTCGTCACATTACCCCAACAATTTCAAGTTTGCCCGCTCAGCGCTCAGCAACGTAGTAATGTAGTAATGTA
>TARA_R110002033_G_scaffold747_13_pt1 | contig 16752 bp, 9 predicted proteins | sample TARA_R110002033 | Tara Oceans TARA_R110002033 (sample SAMEA4397051) | marine metagenome | biome: Polar Biome; feature: [SRF] surface water layer (ENVO:00010504); material: water (ENVO:00002006), including particulate matter (ENVO:01000060) such as... | depth 5 m
TTAGAAAACGCTAGCGTTAGTCCATTATAATCTTGAATCATTGTCATTGACTCAATATTATCTGCACCTGGCGCAATAGTGGCTTTCAATTCCTCTATAATTCTACCTACGAGGTACCATCGCATAGTTAATATTGTTTCTGCAACATTCTGTGCAATGGTATCGTTTTTAGATTTTGGAAAAATATTTTGACCTTCCCAATTATGCATAATTAGTCGCTCGTCTTCCATAAGGATATCTGTGACTTCTTGTGCAAATTCTGGTTGCAAATGCATTAAATATTGTTCTAAACTAAAAGCTTCGTTTTGAAGATAATAGTTGATCAAATCATTAAAGATATCTTTAAATAAAGGATTTGCAAGTTCGACCTCATCTTCTTGTAAGCTAAGATAGATTCTTTGAAAAACTTTATATTCTTTCTTTTCTGTAACCATTACGATCTCACCATCTTCATTGGTCCTCATAAAAGTATCTTCAAACTCTTCAGTTTTATCACCGTACAGAAGTAAAATTTCAATAATTTTTCGCTCTAAGCGATAGAGAATATCTACTTTTTGAGCTTCAACTTGCTCGTCATTTTTAACTACATCAAAAGCTTTTTTTCCTTGATCTTGTTTGTGCTTTTTTTCAATCTCAGCAACATCTTTTTGAGACAGCTGCGCTAGTGTGCTTACTAAAACTTGTTCAGAAATATCCATAATGCGTGAACACTCTTGAATGTACACCTCACGTTGTATGCGATCTGGAATTTTAGATATACTTGTAACCATATCCCTAATCAAATCTGCTTTTTTAATAGGATCATTTTTTGCCTCATCCATTAGGGTCGACGCCTTAAACTGTATAAAGTCTTTGGCATTTTCATCTAAATACGCTACTAGATCATCATGAGATGTTTTTTTAGCAAAACTATCCGGGTCTTCACCATCAGGAAATGTACATACTTTTACATTCATCCCTTCTTCTAGAATCAAATCAATACCGCGAATGGCAGCACGCAGTCCAGCAGCATCCCCGTCGAATAATACGGTGATGTTTTTTGTTAATCTATTCACTAATCGAATTTGATCAGGAGTCAATGCAGTTCCAGAAGACGAAACTACATTTTCAATACCAGCTTGATTGAACTGAATGACATCTGTGTATCCTTCGACTAAATAACAATTGTTTAATTTAGCTATCGATTGCTTAGCCTGGAAAATACCGTACAATACTTTACTTTTATGGTAAATATCACTTTCAGGTGAATTGAGGTATTTGGCAGCTTTTTTATCATTGGTTAAGATACGTCCTCCAAATCCTAAAATTCGTCCTGACATACTTTGAATAGGAAACATTACTCGTCCCTTAAAACGGTCAAAAGGTCTGTCCTCTCTAGCAATTGTTAACCCTGTGCTTTCTAGAAATTCTAATTTATACCCTTTACCTAATGCTTCCTTTGTAAAAGCGTCCCAAGTTTCAGGCGAGTAACCCAAACTAAATTTTTCTATTGTTTCAGCAGTGAATCCCCTTTCTTTAAAATAGGAATAACCTATGGCTTTGCCTTCTTCTGACTTTAAAAGAGTTTTATGAAAATAATCTTTAGCAAATTCAGACACTAGATACATGCTTTCACGTACATCAGTAATGGCTTTTTCTTCATCAGTTTGCTCTGTTTCTTCGATTTCGATATTGTATTTATTTGCTAAGTATCGAATAGCTTCTGGATATGTAAAATGGGAATGCTCCATCAAGAATGCAACAGAATTTCCGCCTTTTCCAGAACTAAAATCTTTCCAAATACCTTTTGCAGGTGACACCATAAAGGAAGGCGATCGCTCATCAGAGAATGGACTCAAACCTTTAAAATTACTACCGGCGCGCTTTAAATTAACAAAATCACCAATAACCTCCTCTACTCGAGCAGTTTCGAAAACAGTATCTATAGTCGCTTTTGCAATCAATTTATTTTGGGGTAAAAGTTATAAAAAGTCAAAGTTACAAAGTTTTTAAATAGCAAAACCCTTTCAAGATTTAATATCTGAAAGGGTTTATTAACTAACTCAAAAACGTTCTAATTAAAATCAAAACGAACACCAAGTGACGCGTTATTTTGCTTTATTGTATTATTTGTAAACAAAGGATTTAAGTCATATTTAAGATACAAACTTGTGGCTTTATAACCTACGTAAGTACTTAAACCGTAAACAAAGCTGTTCACATTAAAATCTCCTTTTACTTTTTCGCGACTTTTATAATTGTCATCATCGTAGGTGGTAATTTGTTTCGATTTAATATTGGTTCCAAAATACCCTCCTATACCTAAACGAAAACTATCGTGTGTTTTAAAATACTGCTTGCCATCTATCTCCTTTGCTTTAGAAAAATCAAACTCTAAATGCAAAGGAATAACCAATGAAACTGTTCTAAATCTAGAATCCTCATAATTAATGGGATTCACTTCCAAGTTAGTTTGATTTCCATTAACCACAAAGCTTCTATTATCTGTAGATCGAAGGTTATTGTACATTAAAGACAAACCATATTTAGCATGAAGAAAATTAGTCTCTTTAAAAATTCTTGAATTTAATGTCAATCCCCATTCATAAAAATGTGAACCTAAATACCTAAAATCAGAATTTTGAACGCGTTGATCTGTAACTAAGTTGTTAAATCCCGTTGCAAAAACTACTTGCGAAGTGGTCCTTTTATAATGTCGGTTAATTTTGTCTTCTTGCCCATTATACACTTTAAAGGAAGTTAGGTTAATTTCGGTCTTATTTTCACCAATAGCCTCATTACTGCCTCCAATAATCAACATAGTGCCTCCTCTTTTTTTCCCTGTTTCTTCTTCTATTCTTCCATCAACTTGCTCTTTAACTAATTGATTTAGTTTCCCTTCTTCAATTGCTACTCTCTTATCGATATTTCCAGCATGCTCCGTTGCTTTTTTGAGTTTTAAATCTTTACCCAATTCAGCTGTTAAAGCACCATTTTCAACTTGTACATCTATAGAATCTACAGCCGTTTTTAGAGCGGTTTTTTCTTTATCGGTAATTTCTTTAATAGCACCTCCTATGGCCTTTGCTCTTTTTTCAAATGAAATTATTTTGAGGTCTCTTCCTTTAATACTTCCCGTTTCTTGAACACTATCATCAACAATCTCAAGTACAACATCTTCAAACCAAACTTGACCTGTTTCAGTAAGTAACACACCATAGGAAATAGAGGTGGCATCTTTTGGCACATAGCATACAACTTCATATTTTTTCCAGTTAGTTGTTTTTTTGATTCCCCTGTTTTGCATGTTATCAAAAGCTAAAACATCTACGTCATAATAATCTACTCGCATCCACAATCCTGCCCATTTCTTAATATTATCACTCTTTACATACCCTGTCATTTTCACTGTTTTCCCTAAATATCCATCTGGCTTTATCGCTTTCATAAGTGTACCAAAACCATTGATTTTACTTTTGATTGATTTAATTGTAAACGTGTTCTGATTATCAGACTCCACCTTTTTTTCGAGGCTAAATTCATAATTTGGCGATTCTGGTTGCCAATAGCTCCAGTCTTGGATAAATTTATAACCGCCTTTATCCTGCGCATTTATTTTTACTGCAAAAACCGACAAAAATAGAACGGAGATTAAAATACTTTTTTTCATGATTTTCGTTTTTTGATGGATGATTGATTATTTATTCTTGATAATTTCTATTCACAAAAGCTGTTTTAACAACATTTAACTTTTTATTAAATTTCTGTAAAGCTGATTCTTTATACGCTTGATTTAATTCTTTTTCTACACTTGACAATAAACTGTTTGGATCAACTGAACTACTTACTCTATTCACTGTCAAAGACTTTTCATTTGTATTTACATTCCCATTTACATCACTTATAGCTGCTAACAGTTCTTCTGCACTCGTGTATTTGTTCTTACTAATTACTTCAGTAACTTTTGTTTCAGAAGAAACTGAAACTGCATTCACAATTTTGTCTTTAGTCGTAAAAACAACAACTTCTTTTTCTTTCAAATGATCAGGCTCTTTTTTACTTATTTCCTTTTTATTGATAGACTCACTGACTACAATTGCACTGTTCCCCTTTTGTGAAAGCGTTTGCTCTTCCTTATTTACAGTACTTTTCTCTAAATTACTATTTGTTTGAACCTGTTTTACCACAACTGGACTGTTTGTATCAATTTTGCTTGACGTAGTTTGATTAAAAAACAGAGAACTCATTAATAGTAAACCCACAAAACTAGCAGCGTTATACAACCAAACATATTTGCGCTTTGATTTATCGGCCATAGGCATCATAGCTTCTAATTTCCCCCAAGCATCAGCCGAAGGTTCAATAGTTCTTGCCTCCATTTTATCTTTTATACTTTTATCGAATTTATTTGGCTCCATAATCATACTTTTTTGTTGCATTAATTTGCTGTTGCAAAATCCTTCTGGCATGTGACAATTGCGATTTTGAAGTTCCTTCATTGATTCCTAACATCACTGCTATTTCTTTGTGCTTGAACCCCTCAATTGCATAGAGATTGAAAACCATTTTATAGCCTTCTGGCAAATTATCAATCATCAACTGAATCTCATCTGTTGCCAAATCACATTCAACGACATCAGTACTTTCTTCAATATAAAAGGTATCTTCAATAAAATTTACTTTTTTATGGACACGCAAAAAAGAAATGCATTCATTAACTATAATCCGCCTGATCCATCCTTCGAAGCTTCCGTTGTGTTGAAAATTTTTCAAACTTATAAACGCTTTCATAAAAGAGGTAATCATAACATCCTCGGCTTGCTGTAAATCCTTTACATACAAACGACAGATGCTTAACATTTTTGGAGAAAAACGAGAATAGATTTGTTGCTGTGCTTGACGATTGTTATCGATAGCTAGCTGAATCATTTCTTTTTCCTGTTGATGTAAATTGATTACTTTCAAAGTTGTTGTAAAAGGGTTCCTATAACTATAGACGAATGTCAAGGCAAAAAGGTTGCATGAAGTGTAATTAAATATTAATCTTTAAAGTCAAGACTTAGAAATCTCCTTATAATTGAATACTTTTAGTTTTCTTAATATCGTTGCTATTTAAATAAAGAATCGTGCCAATACCTATACAGATTACAAGGGAGCATACACTTCCCCCTTCTGGACCAAATGCTCCACCCGTAATCGAATCCGGACCAATTTCTTTTAAATTCATGATTGTTGGACCAACATCCTGACCGCTTACTTGAAAACCAAAAAAATTCCCTTGTAACCAATTCCACACACTATGCAATGCACATGCTCCCCACAAACTACCTTGACGTAAAGCAAAAAGAGAGAAGAACACACCCACTAGAATAATGTTTATAACGGCAAAAACAGTAACATTTTGATTGAATGCGTGCAACATACCAAAAAGTGAGGAGGATAAGAACACGCCAACCGAAAGATTATATCTCGCTGACAAAATTGGCATCAGCCAGCCTCTACATAGAATTTCTTCGGTTGCGCCTTGAATTACAAACCCACTCAATAACACAAGTGTTGGAAAAAGCACCTTTACACCTTGCAACATTGGATTACCATGTTCCCATGTAACTAATTGAAAGACTGCCATTTCTGCTACTACTGTACTAAACATCAAAATTCCGCCAAGAATTCCCTTCAAATATAGCTCAGCAAATTTCTTTTTTTGAAAACCGAGATAGGAGAATGATCTTTTTTCATATAGGCGTACCCATAAAAAAACACATCCTATTATAAAAATGTTAGCAAAAATAAGTCGTGTAAACAGAGAAATAGTACTTTGCCACACTGGACTTATTACAGAATTAATAGCGCTTTCAAATGGCATTCTGGCAAAATAACCTAAGAATTGACCAAGGATAAGAAAAGTATATGCAAGTAGTAGTGCTACTAACCAATGTGGTTTTTTATCATCAAGCTTTGCAATTACTAATAATGGATTTTTTGATGAAATTAAGTAACTCATAACACACCGTCTTAAATAAGAGTAATTTTTGAAAACGCAATGTATGAATTAAAACTGTTACTTTTTTCTGTCAATAACGTAATTAACCATGAGAATCAATGCGTCTTTAAAATCAGATTCAGGGTAGTTGTTTAATAAAAGTAAAGCTTCTTGCTGGAATTCAGCCATTTTATTCTCGGCGTAGATTAAACCGTTATTATCTTTTACGAAAGTAATTACTTCTTTGACTCTTTTCTTGTCTTTGTTGTGGTTTTTAATCGAATTAATCAACCATGATTTTTCTTTTGAGGTACACGTATTTAATACATGAATTAAAGGAAGCGTCATTTTTTGCTCCTTAATATCGATTCCGGTTGGTTTCCCAATGGCCTCATCTGTGTAATCAAACAAATCATCTTTGATTTGGAATGCCATCCCTATGAGTTCACCAAATTTTCGCATGTTCTCTACTTGTACGGCATCTTCAATTACAGATTTAGCACCAAGAGCACAGCAAGCCGCAATAAGTGTAGCGGTCTTTTTTCGAATGATTTCGTAATAAATATCTTCTGTAATATCGAGTCTTCGAGCTTTTTCGATTTGTAACAACTCACCTTCACTCATTTCCCGTACTGCGACAGAAATAATTTTAAGTAAGTCAAAATCGTCATTATCTATTGATAACAACAGTCCTTTAGAGAGTAAATAATCCCCGACTAATACTGCAATTTTGTTTTTCCAAAGCGCATTGATTGAGAAAAAACCGCGACGTCGATTGCTATCATCCACTACATCATCATGCACTAAAGTAGCAGTGTGAATAAGTTCAATTACACAAGCACCACGATAAGTTCGCTCATTGATTGTTCCACCAGAAACCATCTTAGCAGTAAGAAAAACAAACATAGGACGCATTTGCTTCCCTTTGCGATTTACTATATAATAGGTAATCCTATTGAGTAAAGCCACTTGTGAAGTCATCGATTCATAGAACTTTTTTTCAAAAAGTTCCATTTCTTTAAAGATAGGCTGTTTTATTTGTGAGGTAACATTCATTTCGTTTTCAAAGTTACATCTTTTAGTAAAAATAATTAGGCTTAAAATTACTTTTAGCATGACATTAAGAAAAATAATTACTCAATAACACAATAAAGTATTTTAAAATAATTGAATAGCGTATAATATCTATTTAATAAAAAAAGGATTTGGTACATCATACCAAATCCTTTCTAACCAAAAACCTCAACTAATTAAACACAAATTTTATTTATTGCAATAAAAAATCAACTTTTTGATCTCCTATTTGAATAGTATATGTTCCTTTTTCAGAAATCCATTTTAAATTATTATTTACAAATTTCAAATCTTGTGGAGTTAAAGTAAACGTAATTGTTTTAGTTTCGCTTGGCGCTAAATTCACTTTTTCAAAACGTTTTAGCGACTTAAACTCTGGTGTTATAGAAGCTACATTATCTGATAGATACAGTAAAACACTTTCTTTTCCTTCTTTAAAACCAGAATTAGTTACTTCAACCGTAACTGTAATTTCATCTGAACTGCTTATCTCTTTTTTATCAATTTTTATATTGCTGTATTTGAAAGTGGTATAGGATAATCCTGTACCAAATTCATATTGTGGCAAATAACTTTTTTCATATTTGGCATCGTCATTTTGCTCACCTTCTGATATACTTTCGGTATATTTTCTATTGTATTTTTCTAATGAATTTGGATATCTTGGGTAATTATAAGGCAATCTTCCGCTTGGATTTACATCTCCGTAAACTATATCTACTAAAGCCCTTGCTCCTTCGTTTCCGGGAAGGTAACATTGAATGACCGCATTCATTCCCATCTCAAAATCGCTAATCAATCTTGGACGGCCTTCATTCAAAATTAAGATAATTGGCTTGTCTAATTTGGCTAAAGCCAAAGCTAATTTTATTTGCGAATCACTCATGTATATATTACTAATATCCCCGGGTGTTTCGGTATAATTTTTTTCACCTAGACATAAAATAATTTTTGACGCTTCTTTTGCAAGCGCTACCGCTTTTTCAATTTCTTCATCGTTCTCGATTTCTAAGTCGGCGCCAGCTGTATAAAGTACATTCTCTTTGCCTATTTTGTTTTGAAAAGCTTCTAATATCGTAAATTTATCTGCTGCGTAAGTATCTGAATTCTCTCCTTGCCAAGTGTACGACCACCCACCATTTAAATACTTCATACTATTTGCAGTAGCGCCTGTAACTAAGATTTTCTCATTTTTATTAAGTGGCAAAACTGATTCTTTATTTTTCAACAAAGTAATTGACTCTGCTGCTGTTTCATAAGCTTTTTGGATGTGTTTGTCACTACCAAAATCAGGATAATCTTTAGGATTAGCTACAGTATTTTCGAATAAATTTAGCTCAAACTTCATTTTTAAAATTCGGGAAACTGCATCGTCTATGCGAGACATAGGCACTTCACCTTTATTTACTAAATCTAACAAATCAGTATAAAATGTAAAGTCCTCAGGGACCATACTCATATCAATACCTGCCATTACTGCAATTTTAACTGCATCTCTATTAGACTCCGCCACCTTGTGACGAGTGTATAAATAAATAATATCCTTCCAGTCAGTTACCACCACTCCTGCAAAATCTAGTTCGTTTTTTAAAACATCAGTGATTAAATACTTACTTGCGTGGACTGGAGTACCATTTATTTCACCCGAACTTACCATAACACTTCTTGCCCCTGCTTTGATTGTAGCTTCATAAATTGTTAAATCGTACTGACGCAAGATTCTCTCAGGAATTATACTCGGTGTGCGGTCTTTTCCTGTAGTGGTGCTTCCGTAACCGATATAATGCTTCATGCACGAGGCTACTTGATATTTAGATCCCACTCCATCACCTTCAAAACCTTGCACTAATGCTACAGCCATTTTTGAAGATAAATAAACATCCTCTCCAAAAGTCTCCCACATTCTTGACCATGCTGGATTTCTTGGAAAATCTAAATCAGGTGAAAAAACCCAAGGAAGTGAAGAAGCACGAGTTTCATAAGCTGAAATTTGAGCTCCTTCTGTGACCAACTCAGTATTAAAAGTTGCTGCCAACCCTATTTGTTGTGGAAACAAAGTTGCCCCTTGAGTGTAACTTGCTCCATGAATAGCATCGATTCCATAAAGAACAGGAATTTTCAAGCGCGTTTTATTAGCTTCATCGCTAATCGTTGCAATCACCTCTCTCCATCTCTTTACAGTGGGAGCACCGGGATTTGGCACATTTAAAATGGACCCAATGTGGTATTTTTGAATTCCTTCTTTTAATTTAGCAGCATCAATAACTCCTTTCCGTCCCGTCACTTCAAAATTAGTGACTGTAATTTGAGTCATCTGCCCTACTTTCTCTTCATTACTCATTTTAGACAATAAAGCCTTTACCTTATTATCTATTGTGGAGTTGCTCATTTTTATATCTTGGCTATTCACTGCCGCCGACAATGAAAAAAGAGCCATAATCATTACTATTTTTTTCATATTCAATTTTAAATATTATGCTTTCGCAAAAGCTAATCTTTTTTAATAAATGAGCGTTTGTATTGCATGGGCCGGAATAATAACCTCGGCTTTATCAGTTTCCACCATTAAACTATATGCCACATCTTGATCAGAATCATTCATTACAACAGTTACCAATGATCCATCTGTATTTAAAAAGGAAGTACTTATTATATTACTTCTACTCACTGCAGAACTAATTCTCTTGGCATCAGCGTGAATAAACTTTGAAAAATGACCTATGTAAAAATACGATGGCGTATAAATTAGTTTTCCTGAATTAGTGTCAGCGTGAATTGGTGCAAAACAAAAATTCCCTACGTGGTTAGGACCTCCGTTTTGATCAAGCAAAATATTCCAATCCGTCCAGCCTACAGTTCCGTTATTAAAATCATTAATCATTGCTTTTCCATATCTTTCAGCGTTAGGCCAAAACTGGTATTTATTTGCATCAAATTTTTCGACGCAACCTTCAGTAAATAATAATTTTTTATCAGGATAAGCTTCATGAACCTTGCGAACATTATCAAACATTTGCTCTCCCCCTGACCAATTTTCATACCAATGAAATCCTGTTCCCCATACATATTGTGCTGCATCTGGATCAGATAATATCGTGTTTGCCCTCTCATACATCAAATCTCTATTGTGATCCCAAATGACAATGTTTTTATCTGCTAGCCCTTCCTTTTTCATCGTTGGCCCTAAATAATTTTTTAAAAAATCTCTTTCTTGACCGGCTGTATAAATATTAGATTCCCATGTTTGCTTTGCCATAGGTTCGTTTTGTATTGTCAAACCCCAGATTGGCATGCCTTCCTTCTCGTAAGCTTTAATGAATTTTGCATAATAATTTGCCCAAGCTTGGTAAAACTCTGGTAGAAGACTGCCGCCTTGAAGCATATTATTTGTGTTTTTCATAAATGCTGGTGGACTCCATGGAGAAGCATAAGTTGTAAGCTTTCCTCCGGCCGTTTTTATGGCTTGCTTAATCAACGGAATTTTATATTTTTGATCGTGTGCAATTGAAAAACTTTTTAAATCTTTATCACCCTCTTTAATGTACGTATAGCTTTCTGAACTAAAATCAGAACTATGAATCGTCGTTCTTAATAACGAATATCCTATTCCGTTTTCTTTGCTATAGTAAGCGTTTAAAAATTCTTTCTGTTTGTCCTTAGTTAATTTTGCAAATACCTCAGCACTGGCATCTGTTATCGCACCTCCTATACCAAGAAAAGTCTGAAAAGTCTTTTTTGGCTCAACTACAATTGACGTTTCTATTTCAAGCGGTTGCTTTCCTTTCGAAAAAAACACATCGTCAGTTTGTGTCAATTTTAAGTTAGTATTCTCTGCAGTAGTGTATATCTTAATTTTTGCGGGTTTCTTTTCATTCTGAGATTGTGCAAAAGCGGTAACAGAAAATAGAAGTACGCCCAGAGTATATTTAATAATTTTCATCTATTTGTGTTTAAAATATTATCGTTTTCCTAATAGTTTGCTTTTTAAAATTTAGACATCCTATATCGTACTCGATTGTAAAACAGCCCATATTATAGTCAATATGAACTGTTTTCAATCAATTGAATTATGCTGTTCTATCACCATTCAAATTAATAGCCAGGATTTTGAACCATTTTAGTGTTATTGAATTCACTATATGGTATGGGCATGATTTCATTTTTATTTGCAGTAAAACCTTTGAAAGCTAATTTAGCAGCAGCTTGACCTGTTCTCACTAAATCGTACCAGCGGTGCCCTTCTCCTGCTAACTCTAATCTTCTTTCATTCATTATCGCCGTCATAGAAACCGGTACTGATGGCAAGCCAACTCTAGCTCTTACAGCGTCAAGAAGTGCTTGAGCTCTAGCTCCGCTTCCATTTAATGCTTCTGCTTCCATCAAATAGGTATCTGCAAGACGGATAATGTAGGTATTAATAGAAAAATTCAAGAATGGATTTGCTGCTTTGATATCTTCATTAACTGCCGCGTACTTTATAAAGTGATAGCCCGTTTCATTATAACTATCTGTATAAGTAATTCGGCCAGCTGCTCTTTCTGCTTTTGCATCGAAAATTGTAGATGCAAAACGAGGATCTGTTTTTAGAACATTAGCTAAATCAGTTGTAGCTGTAATAAATCCCCACCCATTAATATAATCAGGTAAACCCGCAGCGAGTCCAGTGCTTGTTCTAGAGTAATCTCTAATCCCCATTAATTGTGCTGCGACGTTTCCTTCATCATTTCCTAGTTCGAAATTTCCCCAATCAGCATTAGACTTATCAGAATATGCAATTTCAAAAATTGATTCTGTATTGAACTTGTTTGCATGATTCCACAAATCAGCATATGCCGGCATCAATTTATAACCGTAGCTACTTGTAGATCCCGGTGTACCATTAATCTTAGCAAATTCTGTGGCAGCTTCTGTTTTTTTATTATTATACAAATATACTTTTCCTAAAAGTGCTATCGCAGCACCTTTAGAAAATCTACCAGATTCAGTTGTAGCAATTGTAACAGGCAAGTCATTTATCGCTTCATTTAAATCCTTTTCCATTTGAACATATATTTCTTCTGGTTTAGCTTGCATAACATTGGGAACTTCTGCTTTACTCAATGGCACTACTATTAGGGGTACATTTTTGAACATTCGAACCAAATCAAAATAGTAATATGCTCTTAACGTTTTTACTTCTGCCATGAATCTAGCTTTTTTAGTTGTATCCATATCAACTTCAGGCAATTTTTGAATCATTACATTACATCTAAAAACACCTTGGTAATAATTTGCCCAAATCGCTGGCGGTATATTGAATTGGCTTACGGTATAATTTGAAGCTACTTGCAAACCTGGCTGATCTCCAGAGTTACCACCTCCTGCATAAAAATCATCTGAAGCAGAATTCAAAAATAATAAAGGCGCTGTTTCCATTGAACCTGCAAACTTCCCAACCTTATCATAGGCTGCAACTAAACCTGAGTAAGCTTCAGTCTCGTTTCTATAAAATGCTGTTTCTAGTACGACTCCGTCACCTTGTACTTCTAATTTCTCGTCAGTATCACACGACCCAAAAGTCAGTACCACTCCTAAAGCAACTATTGATTGTTTAAAACTTATCAGTTTCATAATATCTTATTTTTAAAATTAAAATTGCAGATTAACTCCCAGCATATACGATTTTGCTTGAGGGTAATATCCTCTGTCTACACCTTGCACATTGTCCATTCCAGCTGCTGATGGACCTCCTACTTCTGGGTCAAAACCAGTATACTTTGTAATTGTAAATAAGTTTTCACCCGTTACATAAAATCTAACTTTTTGCAAAGAAATACGATTGATAAAGTCAGATGGTAATGAATACCCTAATTGGATTGTCTTAAATCTAAAGAAATCTCCTTTTTGTAAATTAAAATCAGAAGGATTGCTAAAGTTTTTATTTGTATCATCAGTGGTGACTCTTGGGTAACTATTTGTTGATCCCTCACCTGTCCAACGTCCTAAAACTTCTGTTTGATAATTGGCATTGATAATATCTAATCTTCTTAAACCTTGATAGATTTTGTTTCCACCTGCTCCTTGACCAAAAACTAGTAAATCAATACCTTTATAATCTAAGTTTAAAGTAAGTCCGTATGTATATTTTGGTAAAGATGTCCCTAAGAACGTACGATCTTCTCCACCAATAAGTCCGTCTCCATTTAAATCTTGCCAGCGGAAATCACCTGGCTTCGCATTTGGTTGGATAACAACTCCAGCTGAATTTTTATACGAATCAATTTCGGCTTGATTTTGGAAGACACCATTCGTTTTAAAACCGTAAAATGAGTTGTAAGCTTGACCAACTTGTGTTCTATTAATTTCATAAGAACTCGACTGCACTGTTTCATCTCCCGAAATAAAGTTTACCCCTTTATCTAGGTAAGTGATTTCGTTTTTAATATAGGAAAAATTACCATTTAAAGATAAGTTCAAATCTCCAATCCTTTTTCTATATCCTAATTCTACGTCAATTCCTTTATTTTCCATACTAGCTAGATTAGCATATGAATCCCCTGTCGCTCCTACAAATCCAGGATTAGGAATAGGCATGATAATTCCTTCTGTTTTCTTATTGAACAGATCTACTGTTAAGTTAAAGTCACGAAGTAAATTCATTTCAAATCCAATATTAGCTTGTTTCGTTTCTTCCCATTTTAAATCAGGATTTGGAATTGCATTCGGACTTTGTCCTGGGATAGGAATTCCACCAATCGTATAATTTCTCTTAATACCAATTGTAGATATATATAGAAAATCGGGAGAAGAATCATTACCTGTAACCCCATAACCTCCTCTAATTTTTAAAGAACTTACAGCTCCATCAACATTCCAGAATCCTTCTTTTGAAGGAACCCACCCTAAAGAAACTGATGGAAATGTTCCGTACTTGTTGTTGGGTCCGAAACGAGTTGAACCATCGCGACGTATAATCCCTGTGAAAATGTATTTTTCTTTGTAATCATAGTTTAATCTTGCAAATACAGATTCAACTCTGTGTTCATAAGCTTGTGACGAATAAGCATTAGCAAATTTATCTGCTATAGGAATTTCAACATTGAAAGATGCTTCATCATGAGAAGTTGCCGGAACACCTTGATAGGTAACATCATTACCTGAAGAAATATTATCTACGTAAGTTCCTTTACCTAATAAGACGCTAAAATTGTGGTCATCGAACTTCTTAGTATAGTTCAATGTGTTTTCCCAATTCCAGCTAAATGATTTTTTATATGACCTAAAAAGCTCATTTTTATCTCTTTTTGTAGCACCATTCAAGAAGAATACGGGCGTAAAATTATCTGATCCAAAATAGGCCAATTTACCTCCAGCTGTAGATTTAAATTTCAATCCAGGAATAATTTCTGCTTCAATAAAAATGTTTCCTACAAAATTATCTGAGAAATCATTATTACCTAATCTTGTTTGAGTATACGCTAGAGGGTTAGTGTTTTCTTGCGTTACAATTGTCGAAATCCCATAGTAATTACCATTTGCATCCCTAATTGCATTAGGATTACTAGTATAAATTGGTTGATTAGGATTTGTTTCAATTATTGGAGTTAATGGATCCAAATTTATAGCTGATGACAAAGGACCTCCAAATTCGTCATTAGTATTACCTATACCAATTGTTTTCTCATTCGAATATCCTAATGTTTGTCCGATTTTGATAAATTTCCCTAATTTATGATTCGAATTCAAACGGATGTTTTTTCTATTATAATTGGAAATATCTGTTGTAACAATACCTTCTTGATCGGTTAATCCAAAAGACATGTAGAAAGTAGATGCTTCGTTTCCTCCACTGAAACTTAATTCATGTGAGATACGTTGTGCACTATTATTGAAGATAGCATCTTGCCAATTGGTTCCTTTTCCATAATTAATATTACTGTCATATGGTGCAGCTTTGCCTCCATTGGTATAGGCTTCATTCATTATTGTAGTGTATTGCGAAGCATCTAATAAATTGATTTTCTTAGCGGCTTGAGACACACCTGAGAATCCCGTATAATTAACATTTATTTTTCCTGACTTCCCTTTTTTGGTTGTAACCAAAATAACTCCCGCTGCAGCTCTAGATCCATAAATTGCACCAGAGGCTCCATCTTTCAAGACTTCGATTGACTCGATATCAGATTGGTTCAAATAACCAATACCGCCATTATCAATAATAACCCCATCAACAACCCACAATGGATCATTATTATTCAAAGTTGTAAAACCACGAATACGGATTGTAGATGCTGAACCCGGCTGCCCTGCATTTGCAGCGATAGAGACTCCAGACACACGACCTTGTAAAGCTTGCTCTACTCTTGTAATAGGCAAACTTTCCAAATCTTTTGCTTTGACACTAGATATAGATCCCGTTACTACACTTTTCTTTTGCGTTCCATAACCTACTACAACTACCTCGTTTAAATTTTGAGATTCTGATACTAATTTTACAGTAAGTGAACTACGTTTGTTTATGGGTTCTTGTAATGAACTATAACCAATAAAGCTTATAATAAGTGTTCCGTTTGCAGGGGCTACTATTTTAAACTTCCCGTCAAAATCAGATATAGTAGATGTACTACTTCCCTTTAATAATATGGATGCTCCAGGGATTGGCATCCCGTTTTCATCATTTACAACTCCACTCACTGTCGCATCTTGCGCATGTGTTAATACTGAGAATAATAACGATGAAAAACAAAAAATAAGAGTTTTTATTAATTTCATTTTTCTAAAAATTATGGTTAATTATTTATTAATTCCTTGCTAAAGTATCTATATTTTTTCGTAATTTTTATTTAATTTTACTTACAAAAACACATCAAAATACATTTACACACCAAACAAAAACACATCAAATTATAATTAAAACACTAATTATCAATATTTTAATTAACTAAAAGGGTTGTTATAAAAAAGTTAACACAACTGAATAAACACTACATTTAACTTTTTAATCAAAACAACTTATATTTAGACTTTTTTATTACAGTAATCATAATAACATTACCACTAAGTACACTTTATGAATTTTATTAAAATCTATATCAAATTAACACTTCTACTCTTACTCACTACAAACATAGAGTTAGGGTATTCACAAGTGAAAAATATTGGATTACCTAATACAATCAATTACAAGAGAATTGCTTATAAAGGGGGTACACAAAACTGGGATATAGATCAAGATAAAAATGGCAATATTTATTTTGCTAATAATGAAGGATTACTACAGTTTAATGGGACAACATGGAAAAAATTTAGACTGCCAAATATATCCAGCATACGAAGCTTAAAGGTGGGTAATGACGGGTGTATTTATGTAGGAGGAAATAATGAATTTGGATATTTTAAGGCAGATAATAAAGGCAAGCTCATTTATAACTCGCTTTATAAAAACTTGAAAGAACAAGATAAATCAAACATCAACCTTATTTGGCGCATCCATCTTTTTAATAACCAAGTAGTATTTCAGTCCTTTACCAAAACTTTTATTTTCGATCAAAATAAATACAAAGTAATCACAGCGCCTTCTAAATTTCAGTTTTCTTTCCTTGTTAATGGCAGGTTATTTATACAAGATGAAGAGAAAGGTATTTTAGAATATAAAAACAAAACTCTGCGGACTATTTCAAAGACAACATTCTTTAACGGTACTGAAATATGGGAGATGATCCCAATAAATAAAAGTC
>TARA_R110002033_G_scaffold23117_2_pt1 | contig 16736 bp, 17 predicted proteins | sample TARA_R110002033 | Tara Oceans TARA_R110002033 (sample SAMEA4397051) | marine metagenome | biome: Polar Biome; feature: [SRF] surface water layer (ENVO:00010504); material: water (ENVO:00002006), including particulate matter (ENVO:01000060) such as... | depth 5 m
GCTTCAAACTATTGACGGTACAATGCAAAATGTTGAGTCAGCGTGTACCAACACTGATAGCTCAGTCCAAACTTTAGACTCAACATGTCAGTCAATTGATAGTTCCGTCCAAGCTGTAGATTCAACCCTACAGGGCACACTTAATGTATCTGATTCAGTGGCTCAAGGCGATTTAGCCTTAGTGGCTGGAACAGTATCAGGTGGAAGGCTTCTAGTCACAACTGGTGGTTCACCCGCTAATAGTGGTACTCAAGGAAATATGGATCTAGCTAGAGTGGTTATTACAGGTGATAGTGGAACCGTTATTGCCGTATCTGCTGCTTCAAATATAACAATATTTGGTAATCACTCTGGAGCTAGTGAAATTGAAATGTATGTCTCAGCCGATGATATTACTTTTTACCAATTAGATTATTCAATCTACCCAAATTCAAGTGGTGATTTTTATCAGAAGTTAGACGGGGTAGCTATCAACCACATTAAATTGACCTATACCGGGGCAGGTACAGTGACTAGTACATGTCTCTTCAATTAAGTAAAACATTAATATAAAATATAGAATATAATTATATAATGGCTAATTTAAAGTGTTGTAGTAAATTTAATATTCACGATGATTTCTATACAAGAAAGATTACTTGGGAAAATATCAAACAATATATACCTAATAAAGTATTATGGGAGTTTTGCCTTTTAGATAGCAACGAACAAAGCAAAAGAAATTTACAAGAATTAGGTTTTGAGGTTGTTGGTGATAAAACAATAGATTTTTTCAAACATAATTTAGGAGAAGTTCTAATCTCTAACCCTCCTTTTTCAAGTGATATAAAAAAAAAAATACTACAAAGATTAGTAGAAATAGATAAACCTTTTATTATAATATTAAACTCAATGAATCTATTCACTAAATATTTTAAAGAAATATTTGATGAAAAGGAGATATATTTTATATTCCCATCTGGAAAAATAAATTATGATAAATATGTAAATGATAAATTAGTTGCAACAAGAGATAATACTTCATTTTACTCTATTTATGTTTGTTATAAAATAATTGATAAAAATATTTGGATATAATAAATGGGTGAGTATAAATTAGTTTCTATTACAACTTCTAATAAAGCTGGAAAGAAATTAATGGCGAAATTTAAAAATAATAAAACTGGTAGAGAATCAACTACTCACTTTGGGGCAACTGGGTATGATGACTATACAATAAAAAAAGATAAAGAACAGCGTAAACGCTATAGAGATAGGCATAGAGGTGATAATTTATCAAATCCCAGAGCACCAGGTAGCCTATCGTGGAACATACTATGGGGAAAGTCAACATCAAAACAACAAAATATAAGGTCATTTAAATCTAAATTTAATTTATAAATATAATTTAAATGAATTATCAAAAAATACAGACTGTTATATCTCTAGGAACTTTATTTGGTGTATGGTCTAATTTACTTTTTAAATCCTTTAAGTGTTCTAGCAAGAACTAATCGTCTTTTCAAAGCGGCAGTCATCTTTTTTTGTTTACCACCATGCATAAACATTTCACCATTTTCTACTTTTATTAATCTATTAATTAAAGACATAGGGATATTTTTTTCTTCTGGTATTCCTAAATCTTTTGATAGTCTTCCCTTTTGCATAACAATTTTTTCTTTTCCTATTTTAATTGTAGATGTATTCTTTTTTTTATATTCAACCATTTATAAATTAAAATTATAAAAAAAAAATATTATTTAATTCTATAATGCTATATTTAACTAAACACTATGAATCTGATATTGCAATCGTTATTACCGCTTTGGAATCTATTAATTTACGAACTAGTACCGACCGCAGAGAAGCTTATAGGCAATTTTACAGAAGGCTTCCTCCAAAGGATTCCTACTCAGTCCAATATGGCTATACAAAAAAAAAATGGTTATCATCAACCAGTAATAGAATAGAATCAAAATACCCGGGATTATATAATACTACTTTAAAAACGGATGAACCCGAGTTAGAAATACTATTTAATGAATTTTTTAAATTATATTGTCCAGAAAAAAAGTTTAAATGGACGGAAATTCAAATCAATAAAAATCATCAAATACAACCCCATAGAGATAAAGGGAATGTTGGTGAATCATATATAATAGGCTTTGGCAACTATTCAGGTGGTCAATTAAAAGTATCAAATGAATTAATAGATATTAAAGATAAATTTTATAAATTTGATGGTACTAATAATACTCATTATACTTTACCTTTCAAGGGTGATAGATATTCTATTGTTTTTTTTAACAACTCAGTATCTCATCTTCATTAACTTATTTATTTGACTAGTAATTTGTTTTTCTACAATAGTTTCTTCTTCTTGTCTTTCAACTATTATTTTACTATCATCTGATATTTGCTTTTCTTCTTTTATTTTATTAGCTAATTGTGTATTTTCATGAACTACAACTTTTACATAATTAATCATATTATTTATATTATCATTCAGAGGAATATTATAATCAAATTTTTTAATAGCATTATCATAATATTTATGTACACTAGGGTCCAATTTTACTCTTAATTTACTTGATTCTAATTCAAATAGTTCTTTATAATCTTTATCTATATTATGTTTTTCACTTTCGTTAATTGGTATTTCTTTTTTTGGAATCTTAGGGATTTCTATTGGTATATCTATTTTTTCAAGTGGCTTCTTTATTTCTATTTCTTCTTCTGATTCTTCACTATCACTATTTGCTTTTGCTTCTTCTTCTGCTACTTCTGATACTTCTGCTGATGTTTCTGCTTTTTCATCTTTTATTTTTTTTAATTTTGATTTGACCTGTTTCTTTCTATCTACTTGTAATTTTAAATTATTTATTCTATCTTGTTGCTGGGCCAAGGCTTGGATCTCTAGCTCAAGCAAATCACTTTTATCAGATTTAGCTAGAGCCTTCTCTTTGTTTTTAGCATCTTCTTTAGCCTTTTCCTTTGCAAGTTTTCTAGATTCAGACGCCTTCTTCCTACCTTCTTGCATCTTTAATAATTGTTCAGGGCTAAGCACTTTTTTAGGGTTTTTTTCACTCATTTATTATATATTAATATTATATATATTAATATGTCTAATAAAAACGAATTGATAAAAATAGAGTTATTAAATGAGATTTTAAAAGAAACTATTAAATTAAATAACGAAATAAAGAGGATACGCACGAAGATGGATAGTCAATTATTTCGGATAGCTCAAAAGTATGATGTAGTTAATAATGATTTATTAGTATGTAAAAATAAATTCAGAAATAGTGTTAAATGCTATAAAGCCAAAACTGCATCTACAACTACGAAAATAGAATTTAATTAATTTATAATATAATATATAATGAATGATTTAAAAATTAAAGTTATTGATATTGATGAATCTAAATTTAATAGGGCAGAACTAGAACCATTTGTTTTCCCTAGTTTAACTATATTAAATGGTACAGTAGCCAGCGGTAAATCGACAGTTTGTAGCAATTTTATTAGGATAACTGAACCTGTATTTGATGGTAATGTTATATTAATTTGTCCTACTATTAAAAACGACCCAATATTATTAAAACTAATAGAAGATGAAGTTATTTTAGAATATTATGAAGAGTATAGTAATACATTATTACAAAATATTATGAAAATTATCCAAGATGACCCAGATGAAAAATCTAAATATTTAATAGTGTTTGATGATATACTTAGTCAATTACCTAAAACAAATACAAGAGATGCTAGGTGGTTTGACTCATTTATATCTACCTATAGACATGGAGGCAATATGAGTGGAGCTAGAGAAGGTTCTATCAGTCTATTATTTTCAACACAATATTACAATGAATTAACCCCTACACTGAAGTTGAATTGTAGTTATTTATGTCTTCTAGGTAAATATTCTATTAAAAGATTAAATTACTTTGGGGAATTATTTGGTGTATTTACAAGTGAGTCAGGAAGCATAGAGGATTTTATTAATATTTATAATGAAGCTAAAGAAGGCAATGTTTATAATTTTCTAACTTTGGATTTAAGGAAAATACGAGCATTAAAAAACTTTGAAGAAATACTATATGAGAGAAAGAATTAGTGACTATAAAAAATGAGCAAATTAAAAAGAAAATTACCATCTACAGGTTATAGATATATAACTACTTTTGAAGATAAAAGACATACTAATATTTATGAATATTATAGAATAAGAGTATCATATTATGATGATAATTTTATCTATACAAAAATATTTAAAAAAACGGAACATACTTTACAAGAAGTTGTAGAATTTAGAAATCATATTTGTAAATTATTAAATAAAAAAATTTAATTATTATAATTATCTATATTATAAATACAGATGTCATACGGAGATCGCCTACAAAGTTTTAACAGAATGTTAGAGGATACATCATCCAATATAGAATCTGCACGACAAGCCGCCACACAGATAGACAAGAAAGACCCAATAGGTACCGCATTGAAAATTACAGGCATTGCTTCTGGCGGGGTATCAGGGATAGCCGGTAGTGTTGGGGGGATAGCACACTATCAATCATATAAAAAGATGTATAAAACTATTGCTAATCGATTAGGCAAACCAAATAGTGATACAGTCAGCGGGCAAGCCCCGAGCGGGGATAATGCACCCCCTGAAATTCCTGGTTCAAGTGGGGCTAGTTCAGCTGATGGTCAACCAAATGTACCACAAGCTAATCCCAACAGTCAATCTGTAGACGCACCTACAGAATCAGTTGGTGCACCAGCCCAGCCAGATGGAAATAATGCTCAAGTACAACCATCTGAAAATGAAGATATATTTAATAGAGGATTTTCTACTGAACCACCAAGTATGGCGAGTCCTGGAAATGCTCCCACAATAGGCGGACAACCTGGTGAAGCCCCTACAGCCCCCTCAAGTGGTGCAGATGCATCTGATTTCCCTAGAATAGGTGGTGATGGACAAGCTCCTTTGCTACCTGGGGCTGAGAATCCTACACCAGGAACAGGACCCAATCTACCAGGGGTTGATGCACCCGCCGCCTCAAGTGGATTAGACGATGCGGCTACGGATTTAGCCGGTGATACATTGAAAAAGGTAGCTGGAACAGCCGCTAAGGCCGCTGGGGATGAGGGATTAGAAGGTGTTGGGGCTAGTATAGCAGGTTTATCAGAACTGGCTGGTCCAGCCGCGGCGGTGGTCGGGCTTGTAGGTGGATTGGTCTCTTTAGGGTCGACTATAGCCGATGCATTGCATAAGAAACCAGCTCCTACAACTGTAGAAGCTCCAGCTCCCGCCAAGATTGTCTCGGTAGGTGCGAATTTGGCTAATACTGTTAGTTAAAATTACATATTTTTTTTATTTTATAATTCTAATGAATATTGGAATACTTATACCCCTGTGTAGCAGAAATCAGAAATGGAAAGAAACAATAGATATTGATTTTTTCAATTTTGTATTACCATCATTTTATAGAACTATTAGTAATAAACATAATTACCGATTCTATATAGCAATGGATGAGAATGATAAATTTTTAATTAAAAATAAAGATTTAATTAAGAAGAGATTACATTCTACTGATAAGATTTTCATTATGGATAAAAAACTAAACGGCAATCCTTATGGAATTTGGTCAAATCTACTTAAAGAAGCAATGAAAGATGATAACCAATATTTCTATCAACTTGGTAGTGATATAATTCATATTACAAAAAACTGGGATGATTATTTTATCAAAATATTAAAGAAGAATGATAATATAGGTATTACAGGCGGAGTAGATAAATCATTTTGGTTAGAACGAGTTAACAAATATCAGAATGGTATACTAGAGAATGTCTTTTTTCATAGAAGTCATTATGAAATATTTAATAATTTTATGAATCCTAAATTTAAAACTTGGTATGGTGATGACTATATATCTCAACTATATAGAGAAGTTAATAGATGTTTTATATGTCCTAATTTTTTATATATTAACGCAAATAGAGTGGGTGGACATAATGAATGTAATAGATATGAACCATCTACAGAGATGGAATTAATATGGAAATCTGAAGCTAAAGAACAATCATTAAAAATTAATGAATATATAAAGTTAAAAAATTAAAAAAAATATATATTATTATTTTATAAAAATGAGTATGCCTATTGATTCCCAAGTTGAAACTAATTCAGCAAAATTACAATCGGTTTCCTACCGGACCATCTTGCCCGAGGGGAAGACATCAGGATATAGACCTGGTGAAAGAATAGATTACAAAATTAATTCTACCGAGAATCCTTATTTTGATGGTAGTAAATCATATTTACTTTTGAATATTGAAAGTAAATGTGAATTTGCCGAGGCTACTGCTACTGCTCCAGTCCCCGCCTGTTTCCCAGCCAATATGGGGGCTAATGTGTTAGTAAATCGGTTAACAGCCCGAGTCAATGACGGTACTGGTAGAATTATAGAAGACAGAGAATCCTATAATTTGTGGAATGGTATTCAGAACGCCTATACCCACGATTCGGATGTTTTTCCTAGTCTTGCAAAAGTTAGTGGTGTTTCAGGTAGAAATACTAATGAAATTAATCAGACAGCAGATAATATTGGTAATCAGTACTTTGTACCAAATCAGTCTATAACAAGTAATGTTGCTACTGGTGGAAATGTGTTAATCAATAATAGTTTTGTTATACCAGTTGAGTTAGGTATATTTTCAACATTTAGAGATCAGCACTTTGCCGTACCCAATTTTGATATGAATGGAATTCATTTAACCTATTTCTTAGAAACCGGTAATAGGTCAATGCAATTATTATGCCATAAATTTTTTACAGAAGAAACCATTAACACTATTGCTCAGCAGGTAGTTACCAAGGCGGTGAATCCATTAGAACCAATAGCCTGTACTTTTACAGCTAATGATACATTTACTATAAATTCGGCTGTCTGTGATCCAAACCTCGAAATAGATGGACAAACATGGAGTTTAGAAAACTTGGCGTGGAGAATAGGAATGCCTTTAACATCTACAACCGGAGCAGCAACTTCTATTATAGCTTCAATTGAAATTGATGCGGGATTAGTTAAAATTACCACTACAGGCAACCTGGTTTCGGGCACGGGAGCTGATCTTGTTCGACTAGGCGATGTTAAAACAAGAAGTTATAATATAACAAAATGCGAATTACGAATTTTGAACACTACACCAGATTCAGCAACAATGAAATCTATTAGAAGGGCTTTACAGCGTGGACTCAATTTTAATTCTACTGCCTTATACAAAGTTAGTACAGCCGCTCAGCTAGTCAATGCTGTTTGCGATGTGCCGGAAGCCCTGACTCGGTGCTTATCTATTGTTGCGGTACCAATTCAGCAAAATAAATTAAATACTTTAGACCAAGATAATGCTTATATCTACCCAAGACCTGATAGTGTCTTCCAAGCACCAACCAACCCTAATGATTACTCATACCAGTGGTTAGTCAGAAATGTATTAATTCCTAATTTACAGGTGGATACCAACCATTTGGTAGACGCAAAATCAGATAACTGCATTTTATTCCAACAACAACAGATGGCTCTTAGACCGATGATGGCTGTCAGATCATTAGGAGATAAAATAGTTAACGATAAAAACTTTGATTTAGATTTACCCTTCTTCTTTCCATTATTATTAGCACCAATGGGTTCTTCTTTTGATTTAATAGACTCAGCCCCCCAGCTTAGAATTGAGAACAGTCAAACCGCTAATCTGGCCCAAATCACCGCCAAGCTTCATCATATTTTTATATGCCATGTCAGAAAGTTGCAGGTAGTGGATGATAATGTTGAAATTAACTTTTAAACTAGTTAAATTTTTATTTTTTTTATATATTTAATATAATATAAATGTCTGAAAACCAGAATCCTAAGAAAATACAAGAATTGATACAAGAAAAGTATCAAGCCTCTAATTTAGGAGTCAATAAGATTATATTAAATATAAATGGCGGTAATAGTAATTTCCCCACTAATAAAAATTCAGAAATTGAATATTCATTAGAACAACCACTTAAATTAGATGAAGGGGATTCAGTGACGTTGCTACAGGCTTTCGTGGAGGAGAAAGGATTACAATCTAATACTATATCATTTGAAAAAGATATTAGTGCAGAGATGAGATTCATGTATTACAAGCAAGCAGATTGCGGAGATCAGACTACTGATTTTAAAGATGTTGAATTTGTAAAATATCCCAAATTTTTTCCTGACTTCTATAATAATTTACAAGGAGCTAGACCAGCTGATGCTAAGGAAGAAGAATTGGCTCTTCCAAATTCATTAGTTAAAGGAAATTGGATTGAAACTTTAGATTCAGCTAATACTCATTATGGAGAATTGACTGGTGCTTTCGGAGGGGTCTACGGTATGTCCCTAATGAAAGGCGATTGTAATTTAAATATGTCTAGTAATGGTGCAGAATATTTAGGAACAGGTGTAAATAATATTAGTTCGGGTTCTAATGGACAACCTCAATATCTAATGGAAGAAGTTAAATATAAAGGTACTTTTCAAAATTTGCCTCCATTCTATCGTCCAGTGTATGGGTCAAAAACGATTACTATTAAAGCTGGTAATTATAGTCTGGATGCTATAAGTGATATTATTTCATCTCAGTTAAATGGTTCTATAGGAATTAATAATAATTTACAATCAAATGCGATGTTAGATAAATTGTATATACCGACAGCTAGTGCTAATGGCGAATCTTTTTTACAGAATACTTGTCCATTTTTTAATAATATTGATGTTAACTTTGCGTCAAAGAATGATGTATCAATTATTGGAACTAATAATGAGGATACTGGATATGAAAGACGGATAGAAGGTTTAGTTAGAGAGTTGAATTATGGTACACGAAGTTTTTATGAAAATTTTGAATTTACTAAGTTGGGTGTAGTGGGTTATTCAGGCGACGGTTTACAACAACGGGAAGATGAAGCTACAGTATTTCCTAATGGTAGTGCTGAAACTCCTCAAGGTAATGGGGGTGGAAAGATAAATATACGAGAAAGTGTCCAAGACGATATAATTGGAATCAATAAATCAAATAATTTTTATATAAATAGAAGTCATCTATATCAATTATTTGAAAGAGATAATCATTTTTATGATACTCCAGATCAATTTACTAAACCAACCGATAATACTTCGTATATAAATTTTTATGCAGAAGGTGGAAATCGTCCTCCAACTATGAGAGAATTATTTAATATTAGAGTAAGTAGCGTATCTGGTGTTATCCCATTTTCTGCGAAAGTACCTGCTCCTCTAAATCCACCAAATGCAAATCGTATAGCAAAACTTCCTGATATGGATATATTTAGTAGTTTTTTTCCTGTAATCACAGTCAAAGATACCGACACCGAATCTCAGCCACAAAAATTTGCGGGTACCTCAGTAGCTGAGTTAGTATATGATTCATCAGTATCTGATAGATTTTCATTTAAAAATTTCCATGAATTTTATAAACTACCAAGTTTAACAGCCGATGCAACAAAAACTAGTGATTATGGTGGACAACAAGCTACAAAATACAATAACCCATATTCACAAATCACAAGACAAATAACCTATTCATTACCACTAGATATACAAATTGAGTCTGATGGTAAAGCCTTTACTAATGCTGTTTATCCAATTGATAGTAGCAGTGGTGTTTGTATTAATAATTTTGATTTTGATTTGGTAAAAACAACCCAAGTTTATATAGATTTAGTTGCTTCTATACAAGCTGTAGATATTTCAACATTAAACGGAAACTGGAAAAAAGAAAGACTAATTTATGAACTATTTACAAAACCATTTGATAAATTTTTTGCTACTGTAGATGATGCTAAAGCGGCATGGTCAAACTCTTTATGGTCCAGATTAGGATTTGATTATAATCAGTTAGGGGATATTAGTAGTAATTTAGAAAAAATCTCAACGGCTGGTGGGGCTTATAATCATGAAACAAATGAATATGATAAAATTACGCCATCTCAATTTGATGGAGATTATTATAATAGAATGATTCTACCACAGAAGGGATTGATTACACATAACCAGTTTGATTTTACTCAGATTGTCTCTAGTAATGGCTTGGGTGATGGAAATCCAGTTGCACTGGCGGTAGGTACCCCTTTACAAACCTATACACTTCAGAGTTATTATTTAGGATCTGAATTAAAACAAGATGGTATAGCACCAAACACTATTCATCTTTTAGAAACAAGCAAAAAATTGGAAGCTAAGAGTTTACCATCTCTTAGTAATAATAAATCCTATTTGGTTATAGAATCAGATATAGTTAATATTAATTACAAGGATTCTAAAGCATCTTGGGGGAATATTTTAGGAATTATGTCAAAAGAAAATTCTACAAACGATACTTTATTTGGTAGTACAAGTATAGACTTTATAGTAACTCAACCTAAAGTACTAACAGGGGTAAAAATAATTATTAAAAATCCAGATGGAACTCTAGTAAATGATGATGTAATAGGGAAAAATAATGCATTTATTATACAAATTTCTAAGGCGATTAAACCAGCTATACTACCCCTTACATCTATCTAATTAACTCATCGGATGAATCTAATTTACTTGGAGCTTGAAATAGATATTCGTATTGCATACGCTCGGTTTCTTCTATTATTTCTATTTGTTTTTCAACGCAACTCAGTTTTTTTTTTAGAGATTTAAGGATTTTTTTTAATTTTTTTAACATTTATTTTAACAATATAAAAAATTATTAGTCTATTTTTTATTAATATTATCCATATATAAGTATATGGATTACATTAAAAAATTTAACTCGTACACAGTAGAACAATTTTCTAACTTTCATGACCAATCATTTTCTAAATCATCCACAAGTACAAAGAAAGCTATGAAAGGTTCATTAAAACGCATAGAAAAAATATATGGTTCACCATTACAAGAATTAGAATTAATTTTTTTAAAAGACCCGGATGAAACCTACAATACTTTAAAATCAAGTAAATATAGTAATAACACACAATTGCAAACATTTACAAATATATTAAAAATATTAAAATTGGTAGATGCACCTTTAGCTCATTACAATAAATTTTTAAAAATATTAAATCTAGAAGGAAAGAGAAGGGAAGAGGAAGATAATGAATCCTTAAAAGAGAAATTAGAGTTTTATCCACCATATTTAGATATTAAAAATTTAGTTGAAAATCATATTAATGAAATGTTAAATAATATAGATAATATAAATTTTTATGAAATAAAAATGTTGATAGTGCTATCAATATTTACACTATCAGTACCGATGCGAACATCTAATTATTTAAAAATGAAAATCATTTATTTTAAGCCAGAAGAAGATGGGCAGTCAAACAATTACTTTGTAGATGATGACTCAGATTATACTTTTTATTATAATCATGAAAGTATAATAATTAATAATATAAAATTGAAAAAATTAATTAAATTATGGTTAAATGAATTTAATACATCTAGTTATTTTTTAATTAATAATGATATGCAAACTACACCAATGAATACTAAAGATATTAATATTTCATTATCAATGTCAAGTAAAAATTTATTAGGTATTAATTTATCAGCTGGAGATTTACGCTCTATCTATATGAAATATTTAATGAGTCTTGACCCTAACTTTAAACAGAAAATTATACTTAGTAATATTATGGGTTATCAGAACATTAGTAAATTAGAAAAGCACATATAAAAAAATTAAATAAAATATTAATCAATATTATAAATGGATAACAAAGTAGTTCAATCAGTGATTATTAACTATAATGCTAATTTCGCTCAAAATAGACCTTATGATAATCTAGTACCTGTTTCAGGTGAGTTGAATATAGGTAAAAATGCGGAGGTAGCTGTGTATGGTGGTAGTTTAACAAGAGCCCCGATTGTTTTAAGAGCAAATAAAAATCTACAAAATAAAGGTTCAGAAGTTCATTCAAAATCTAATAAAACAATAGATTTAAATTTAGTAATAGATGAATCCTATCCAACTCAGTATCAAACTACACAAAGTAAAATAGTTGATTCAGCACAAGGTGCACCTATACAACAATATGATGATGTTTCAGGGGAAGAGCTAATAACAATTAGTTTACCAGAAGGTAATTATAGTAGAGATAATTTTGGAGATACATTAAGTCAAAATATAAATAGTTTTATTGATAATAAAATTAATGAACTACAGCCATTAGGTTCAGTATCAAATACTGATTTTGTAATAGGTGCATCAGATGTATTAAATGAATTTCCATATTATTTTGACTATTCAAATACTGATGATGGTTTATATTTAGGATTAAGGAATAATAAATTAAGTCGTCAGGATATTCTAAATGGACCGGTTAATCAACAGGTATTTCAACAACGCAACAATACAGAAACTCAACAGGTGGGAGTAGATTTAACATTAGATTCCATAGGGTCGCCAGTGACGTATAGCATTTATGGTGCAAACGCTACAGCCCAGGTTGAAAATTGGAATTCATTTATACGCTCAGATCAAGCTCTGATGCCTATGTTAACAGAACAGAAACAAAATGGAGATGGAAACTATGAAGGTGAAGGGACATTTTATTCATTTGGATTAAATATGACTCATCAAGCAGGAGATATTAGTGATGGTAAAAAACAAATATGTGTAGGATTCATTAATACACTATATCAATCGGAATGGACAGATTCAAATATACCAGAGATTCAAGCTATTAGTGAAAATGATATTGGAGAAGTACCAAATCTATATTTGAGTGCTAATTTCGTGCAAGTATATGAAGCTTCTAATATATTAAAATCCTATATAGATATATTTATGCCTGATACCTTAAATGACCAAGGTGCTACTTTTAATTATTTAGATAGTGGTGGTTTGGCGGGGGAGCCATTTGACGATTTTAATGCTCTAGTAAGATTAACTAGAATTCAGATGCCTTATGATTTAGGTTCGGATATTGGAGAACAACCAAATTTAACCGGTAGATATGAGTGGAGATTCTATGCTGAAGAGTATAAATACAATAACAATGTTTTAGAGATTGGTTCAACTACAACTACCAAACCCACAAGAGTATATTATTTTCAATTCATATCTGAAAATGGAGCAAATAGAGAAATATTATATGATAGTAAAAGTAATGGTGTCTATATTAATCCCAACTGGTTGGATGATGGCACTCTATTTGAATGTGTGGAATCTGAAAGAGATTCTGCTGAGAGTGTAAGCACTGGATTTATGCCTATTACTTTATTTAATAATTGTACCGAAGAAGATGTGTTATTTAGCCCACAAGGGAATTTTTTATTACATCAAAAGCCAGATGGTGATTTTATTTGTAGACAAAGATTTAATAAATATTATTTAACAACAAAAAATAAAGACTTAGCAAATACATTAGGAATACCTGTACAACCTGAAGATGATATTGAAAAAACAATTGATTTTGATATAGAAGTAGATCTTAATACTATTAAAAGGAAGTTAATTACTAATAATATTTATAATCCAAATTCATATCCTATTAATAGAAAAGATGGAGGATTAACAAATATATATTCAGATTATAATAGATATAATATAGAGTTAAATTTACCAGTTAAAGCATATAATAGTACTGAAACTCAAGTAAATAATATAGGACAAACCAGAAATATTTTATTTAATCAAGACCCTTTCGTGAGTGGTTCAACTACTTTGAACGATGCTAATAATATAGTTAAGAATATAGAACCAAATACAATCAAATATTTAACATTAAATAACACAGCCCCATTGAATATTAATAACCTTAGATTACAAATCCGAAGAGCTAAAACAAATGAATTGGCTACAGAAATTAATGATACTCAAGTGGAAATATTAATTAAGTCAGATAGAAATTAAAGATTAAAAATAAAAATTAAAATATTTGTTAGTATTATAAAATGAGTGTTGATTTAAATGAATATTTTAATCTTGGATTAGATAGTACCAATAACCCTATTGAGGAAGCTGGACAAATAAATGTATTTCGCACACCGGTTGATACCAGTAGTCAAAATCTGAATAGGATTACCTTTAAAGTTCCTAAATCGGGATTATTAACTGCCGATTCAATGTTAAATTTGCAATTTGTTTTGCAGGACACTACAGCCACCGATAGTCAGTTTACACTCAATTTAATAAATGGGGCTATAGGTGCAATTAAGAGAACAAGAATATTATTAGATAATAAAGTCTTAGTCGATTTACAGAAACCAGGACTACCAGAAATTGTTAAATTGTATTCCCGCAATACACAGATAGAATTAGCAGAACGAGAATATAAATTAATGGGTAATCAGTTTAGAAGTAGTGTTGACCCAGCAGGAGAGGAGATTTTAAAAACATCGGAAACAAGATATTACACTAATCAATTAGGTGTTAACAGTTTAGATAGAAATATAATTTTACAACCAGAATCAAGTAAAGTCTATGGTATTCCAATTAAGCATTTAGGTGCCGACTTTCTTGAAGCCGCTTCTCTACCTGTATTTTTATTAGGTGAACGAGAAATGATTATAGAGATCGAATTTTTCAAAGATTGTAGAGAATATGTTTGTACTCCTGATAAATCAGGTGGTAGTACAGTACTCGCTAATACCGCTAAAGTTGTTGTAGAAAATTGTGAATTAGTGACTACTCATATTATACTTCCTTCTGAGGTTGAACAAAATGAAATAGCCGCAATGAAAAATAGCCCTGTACAATATCCATTATTAGATACATATCTTATTAAGGGTTCTGTCAATACTCAGCCAGGGGCTTTAGGTGCATCCAATAACGCGAGTTATAGAATTAATTTCCAGAATCGTGAGGTTCATAATCTATTGATGTGCCCGGTAGATGTAGTGCCAGGTAGTGATTCAATCCTTGCAAATCAGCGTTCCAATTCATTAGGTAAAGAACAATTACAAATGAAAATTAACGGACAGAATCTTTTTGATAGACCTATTACTAATCAGGCAAATATTTATCAATTAACTACTTATTCAGAAAATGGAAGGGCATTAAAATTACCTATTGGAGCGTGTAGGGTAGACCCTTTAACCTTAGCCAATATGGACCAATCCACCCAAGATTTTTATTTAGATTATCGGGGAGGATGCCACTATTTGAAGGTAGATTTCAGCAACGGAAACAATGGTGTTTTCGGTTCGGGAACATTAATGAGACAGGCGGCGGTGATAGAGCAGACCTATGTAAGTGCTACAACTACAAATCCGAATCAGAAAGCAACAAGGGATATGAATTTTTATCCTACCATTTCAAAGCTTCTATCAATAGGTGCCAATAAAATCTCAATCAGTTTTTAAATCTGTCAAAATAATAAAATTTAGGTATAGAAAAATTATTTAATATATAACATATAAATATAAATGTCATATATTAGTAATAATTTACCGCAAGTATCTCGAAGAGGTTATTTGTCTTCTCAGACTGGTAGACAAAATGTTAATACATATAATTTTGATGATGTTGTACAGCCCGACCAAACAGCAGTGCAAAATAATTTTTTAATAGAACCAAGTTCTACAAGAGATTTAATTGTTGGTTTAAATGGGATTTCAAACCCTTGTCAAACTTCTAATTTCAATGTTATAAAGGTTAATGTAGATTCAAATATTAGTAATTCACAACAATTAATTTTAAGAATCAATCAAGGAATTTCTCAAGCTAATATGATAAATACTTTCACTACTTACATTGACCCAGATGAAACTCTATATAGAAATTACCCAGTTCAGTCTAATTTTTTTAATATATCTCTTGAAAATACAGCCGATGCTTCTACTGCTACAGCCAATGTTTCGGTTCTACTTAGCAAATATACACAGTACACTACTGGGGGGCAAAATAATGACCCTATAAAACGAGATCAGATGATTTCATTAGAGCGTCAAACCAATGATTTTGAAGATGACATAGCATTAGGTTATAGAGAAGATATATCAATTATTAATAGATTTGGAAATCTCGGAAATCTATCTTTAAAAAATGATGCCTTAGTAGCCCCCATAGATATTGTTAAGAATACTTCTAATGTTTATTCACAGATAAATGCATATTCAGATAGTGTTTTAGATGATTTTGAGTTAATTGTCAGTGGGGATGCTATAGGGGAATTCGGTAGACTATCAAATGGCTTAGAACTGGCTGGAACATCTAATAGTTCAACATCAATCAATGTATTTAAATCTGTAGATACTGTAGTAAATCTCAGGAATCTGGATGGTAGCACAGCTACAAATACAGGTAATATAACCGTTCAGCGAACTAATGGACAAGCAATAGCCTATATACCCGCACAATATGCAAATATATCAGCCGCACAATATTATATTAAACCTAATGATAAAGGGGTTTTGAGAGAGGTAGGAGTGCGTGGTAGCACTGCTCTCACGGGTGGGAGAATTATTATTAGAGATGAAGATGCAGATGGACAAATATCGGTTATCTGGAATCAGCCTATTAATGATGGTATTGTTAATGCTAGATGGAATCCAGATTATACTATTGATGGTGGACATACGGTATATGGAGCAATTGAAAATACAGATACATCGTTTGATGATAATGACTTGGTAGTTGAGATTAAGATAGTAAATTATAATATATTAGAAGATATACCTTAGTATTATTATTATTATTATTCATGTATTATTATTATTATT
>TARA_R110002033_G_scaffold116450_1_pt1 | contig 16733 bp, 11 predicted proteins | sample TARA_R110002033 | Tara Oceans TARA_R110002033 (sample SAMEA4397051) | marine metagenome | biome: Polar Biome; feature: [SRF] surface water layer (ENVO:00010504); material: water (ENVO:00002006), including particulate matter (ENVO:01000060) such as... | depth 5 m
CGAAGCCCTGCACAAGGCTTTCCCCGAGCGCCCGCTGGTGATTGCTGCCGATGATGATCATGGCGTGGAAGCCAAACAGGGCATCAATCCCGGCATCAAGGGGGCCGAACGGGCTGCGGCGCTGGTGGATGCTGCCGTTATCCGGCCCAATCTCTCGCCAGCGGAGAAACAGGCCGGGCTGACCGACTTTAACGATCTGCATGGGGCGCGCGGCATGGAGAGCTTCGCCAAAACCGTCAAACAGCAGATCAGGGAACTGGGCCTTGCGCAACAAGTGCAGAAAACCCGGTCCCTGCCCGCGCCCAAACAACAGCAGAAGCAACAACAAAAGCAACAGCGCCCGCAAGTGGCGATGTGATCCTTAATCAATGACCGGCAACGGGTGATCGTTGCCGGTCATCTCGCTTCGTTTCTCTCACGACAAAGAACGACCTCATGGCCACCACCCGCAACCTGGTTAAAACCTATCTCGATCCCGCCGAACTGACCCGTCTCGATACCTTAACCGGCCAACTCCGCCTCAGCCGGTCGGAACTGATCCGCCGCCTGATTGTCGGCACACGCTTGCCCAATGCCCGCGATTTTGCCGCCTCCGAGGCCATTCTCAACCTGCTTAAGGTTAATGCCGATCAGGCGCGATTGGGCAACCTGTTCAAGCTCACCCTCGATGAACCGCTCAGTGCCGATCTGTTGACCAGGTTTGATCAGTTGATTATCGAGATCGAGGGGACGCAAAATGCGTTGAAACAATGCGTGCGCGAAATCAATAACCGGATCGGGTCCCCTTCCGCATGATCGCCCGTAAAATCCCCAAAAAGAAAAACATTCCCGACAATTACAAAAAACTCGCCGACTATATTGCGGCAGCAAAAGAACCGGGGGAAAAGCTCGACCGGTTCTGGATTGCCAATTGCAATGCCGGGGAAAAGCGCGAAGATCTTGATCTGGCCATTATGGAAATCAATGCCATTCGTCGCATGAAACCGGCCATTGATGACAAAAGCTATCACATGATCGTCTCGTTCCGACCGGGCGAGAAAGAACACCTGTCTGATCAGGACTTAAAAGACATAGCAGGAAGTTATGCCAGCGCCCTTGGCTTTGGCGAGCATCAATATGTGGCAGCCACCCATATCAATACGGATAATTTCCATATGCACATTGCCTTTAACAAGGTGCATCCGCAAACACTGAAAGTGCATACACCCTTTAACGACTATAAAATCCGCGACCGTGTGTCGCGCCAGCTTGAAAAGAAATACGGCCTGTTTGTCGATAACGGCATGTCCCCCGAAAACCGCAACAGCCAGAAACTCTCGTCCGAAGCCAGGACGTTTGAATCTCATACCTGGCAAGAAAGTTTTCAAACCCATGTGCTGGGCCAGCGCGATGACATTCTTGAGCGTGCCGCCAAGGCCAAAAACTGGCAGGCATTGCACGAGGCACTGGCCGATTACGATATCACGCTCAAAAAACGTGGTAATGGTTTTGTCCTGCTCAGCCCCGATGGCCAGTCCATGAAAGCCTCGGCGCTGGACAGAACCATGAGCAAGGCGGCATTGGAAAAGAAGTTCGGCGCGTTTACGCCACCAAAACCAAAACATCAAAAAGCCGGTCAGAAACAGCGCACCAAGCATCGTTACCGGCCCCGCCCCACATTACGCCACCCGGCCATGCCGCCCCTATGGCGCAAATATCTGGGCACCCGCAACCTGACACCAACCCGGACCACCCTGCTCGGGCGAACCCTGTCAAACTGGAAACTGTTTCTGATCAGCGAAGCCTATCGCGATCCGCTGGCCATGGTGTTCCTGATTGCCCAGCAGGAACTGCTGCACCTGGTGTTTGGCGATAACCGGCCCACACCCGTCACCAAACTGGCCAATCCGGCGCTGGCCGCATGGAAGAAAGCAGGCAACTGGGCGACGGCAAAACCGCTGGCATGGCTGGCAGACAGCCGTTCCACCGGTCGGGGCTGCCGCATGGATGAGGACGGCAATCTGCTGGTGCCGTTCAAGGATCACAACGGCTATATGCAGGCGGTGCGTCTCTACTCCCCGGATGGGAAAACAATGGATATTGGTAGCACCCAGACACGCGGCCTGACCCACCTCATTGATCCGAAAAAACAAGTCAATGCGGGGCCAGTGATCTTTACCGCCGATTATGCCGATGCCGTTAAAATCCACGATGCCACACGGCGACCAGTTGTGGTTCTGGCTGATCCTAATGATATGCGACAGGTGCTGATCGAACATCAAAGGCAATATCCCGACAGCAAAGCAATCATTGCCGATCACAACATCCCGCGCCAGCCCAATGTGCCATCCATTCCCCTGCCCGATCAGGACGATCCCACCGACATTCGCCGTGCCTTTGCCAAAGCGACCGATGACAAAGCCTTTATGGTCTGGGATGCTTGCACCAACTGGGCCAAACCCAAAAATTCAGCCTGGCTTAAAACAGCAGGCCTTCGCGGTTATGGCGTCAAGCTGACGGCGGATGGCAACGTGGCCGTTCCCCTGAGAGATCGTTCTGGGCGGATCGAGAATGTCATGCTGATTGATAAACAGGGCCAACAAAGCCTGGTGCACGAGGCGGATTCAGAACAACCGCTTTGCCACATGATCGATCCGCAAAGACGCCAGGACAAGGACACCCTCATTATCGCCCGGGATTACGCCGATGCTGCCACCCTGCACCGTGCCACAAACTGCCCGGTGATGGTGCCCGCCATACCCGATGGCTGGGCAGCATTGACCGAACAGATCCGGCAACGCAACAATGACGCCCATATTGTTGTGGCACTTGATGCCGCCGAACAGCCCGACGACAGGGAGAAATCGACAAAACTGGGCGTGCAGATCATACGTCCCGTCATGGCCACGTCCTTCAAAGCCTATGCCGCACCACATGAAGGAAACAAGGTGTCACGCCTGATCGAAACCGGTCATGCGCCCTACAATTTTGATCCCGGGAAATCACAATCGAGCTTTGTGAAGCTGCAAGACGCTGACGGGTCACAACGCACTCTCTGGGGGGGTGATATTGCTGACAGTGTCAAACAATCGGGGGCCGCCAAAGGCAACTGGATCACGCTTGAAATTACCGAGAAGAAAAAGGTCCAGGTTGAAGAACGTTATCGCGACGAAACCGGGCAGCTACAAAAACGCGTCATCGAGACGCACCGCAATGTCTGGAAAACCGAGATCAAAGAAGATCCGGCCAAAACCCCAACAATGACAGCCCTGCGCACAGAATTGGCCGCAAAAGTGAATGATGATGCCTGGCGTGCCTGGCAGATGGCCTCTCTGGCCGACAAGAAAACCATCAAGGCCCGACCGGAACTGGGCACGACAAAAGCGTGGACGAACTATCGCGTAGATGAAAACGGCAAGATGCTGATCCCGCTTCGTGACGGCGGCAATCGCCTGGCCGCTCTCTATCAAGTTGATTCCGACGGAACAGGCGACATGATCACAGGGCCTGGCAGCGACAAGGGGCTGCACCATGTCATTGGCAGCACGCTCTCAAATAACCCCAAAGACCCGATCCTGATAGCCGATGACCTAGTCAGCGCCATCGAGCTTAACAGACTAACGGGAAAACCGGTTGTGTGGGCAGTGAAGGCAGAGAACCTGAAGGCTGTGGCCGAAAACCTGCGGCGGTTTATGCCCAAACATCGGATCGTTATTGCGGCGACCGATGCGCATATGGCCAAGGAAAACCGACCGATGGCGTTGGCGCAAGAAGCGGCAAAGGCTGTAAAGGGAACATTGGTTGTACCGCCGTTTTCGGAAGGCGGCAGGAAGCAAAATGTTCTGACGTTCGGAGAACTTTTACTAAATAAAAACACTAGACAGGTAAGTGAAATATTGCATGAAACTGGTTTGCAGTTTGGTCTTCTCCCTAATCAATCGCAAACCCCCGTCCATAGCCCGGCCCGTCCGGTCCAAATTGATTAGAAAGTCTCGCTTAACATCACCCCAAATGCGTTAAACACCCAAAGGCCAAAGCTGCGTAGCATGTAACACACGCAGTATCCGTATCCTTAGCCCGTCTTCCTGATACACAATAATGTAGTTCCCTCCGACAACAAGTTCCCTGGTATTCTCAACTCGGCCCGAACGGCCAATTCCGGGAAACGTTAGCAGCTTTTCAGCCTTCATTTGTATATCGTCTTTTACACGCTGTGCCGCATCGGGATTATCATCAGAGATATAATCAACAATCCCCAGAAGGTCGGCACGTGCCAGTTCCAGCCATTCCAGTTCAGACACGGCCACGCTTCCGGTCAATCAACGCCTGTGCCTCTTCCATGACCTGTTGATGGGGCACCGCAGAGCGCTCATCAGCCAGGGCCTCTTTCACTTTGCCACGAAACCATGCATCATGAACTTCCGGATCAGCTGTTAACCCAGCAGGCAACCCACCCTCTTTGATAACACGCGTTAAAAGGATACGGACAGCATCTGATACCGTCAGGCCGAAACTGGCTAGCTTTTCAGCCGCATCCGCCTTCAGTTCATCGTCCACGCGAACGTGCAGCATTGATGTTTGAGCCATGATAAATTCTCCACTTGCCATATATGACCTCAAGTATGTATCTCAAATGAGATACAGTCAAGCTGTGTTCATTGTGATCTGCGTGTTCAATCCTTTCAGGGTGTCAGTCCTTTTTCTTCTTCAATTACCGCGCTGACCCAATAAAAGTAGAATTTTCTCGAACATAATGAACGAGGAAATTTGGCGAAGCACATATCCTTTCAATCCAGTGTCAGGCAGAAGATAGCGTTTCTGTGCCATAGCTTTGCAGGAAGCACGGAATAAGTTCGGCGCGTTTTTTAAAAATCACGAGCTAGGCATGGCAGAATGGACACCACCATGATCAGCCAGATGAGACGAGAACCAACGAGACACATGCCAGAGCAGTTTGAAACCTGCTAGCGGCATCGTTAATTGATGGGTCAGAAGTCTTGAAGCTTTAACCCCCTGTCCCTGATATTGGCAAAATCGGTCAATGCAGGATAAGTGAGTTTATTGGCATTCTGATCCCCGTTATTCGGATCGGCATAGGCAAGAAGTTTCTGGATCTGTTCAAGTTTTTCAAATTCTCTTGAATCCTCATCCAAAGCCTTAAGGACATATGCCTTGAATGCGTCGATGGCCGTTTCGGCCTTGTCTTCTTCGTTTGAAACAAGCCGGGTGATTTCTGTTTTCATACTGCCATAGCCATGCCCTTTGGCCCGGCCAATAGCATGACGATATTGGCCGGTATTTTTGCCGTTACCAAAACAGATCGCCCACAGCAACAAGCCAAGCTCTTCCTGCCTGAGATTCTTGAATTTGATGGTTTGGGTGAATTTGGCACCGGATTTTAAAAACCGCACGGCTTCCTGCGTGTCAGGATTGTCATTGGGAATGACAAACTCGTTAACCTTGCTGCGTACCGGGTATCGTTTGCGCCCGCTTAGACGACTGTCGCCGTCATTATAGCCATCGGCACCAGTCAGATAATATGGTTCAAACGACGGTCGCGGTACGCCGAACACCCCTTTTTTGACCTCCCCTGGCTCTGCATTTGTCGAAATCGCAAAACCAAAAGAAACCCGCCCTTTCAACGCAGCACGGGCCGTATCATCCTGTTTGGAAAGCCTGTCCTGATCCACACCTTCGACCGCACCAAACATTGCAGTGGGCATATCCCACCCCAAACCGCCCTGTGAAAACGCGGGCACACGATAGGTTTCGGCCTCCTGCCCACCATAAGTTCGCTTGGCAATATCGCCGACCGTGTAAATATTGGGTTTCCGCAACACCGGCGACAAGCCAAAGCATACACCTGCGTCATGCATAGTTCTGGCATCTGCGAGGGAATGTAATTCAGATCCGTCAATCGCCGTATAAAACACCGGAATGCGTCGCCCGAATGCCTTGTCATAAGCACGCTTATCAACGCTCTTAGCCTTTGAAAGCCATTTTAAATGGCCAATCTGGCTAAGCCAGAACCGCCAGCTTTCCAGTGGAACCCCGCCGTCATTCGACGGCGTTGTATAAAGCTTATTGAACTCGTGCATAATTTCGGGATGAACATCATATGATGCAGCATCCCTTTTCGGCGGCAGAAACAAATATTCGTGGGCTTTGGGTTTATCTTCGGAAACTGTCGCCCCTGTACACACAACATACCCGGTAACAGCAACGGAACCGGTTTTATCAAGCTCGCCCACAAAAGGTTTGTGGTAGCCACTTCTTCCTGACGGCGGAGTACCAATAAAGTTAACCTTGGAAATCAAGCTGGCCTTTGCAAGCAGCTTTGCCTTTTCAGGCGACTGCTTATGCGCCCAATCGGCAACATCAACCTGAAAATATCGGCTCAGTTCGGCGAATTTGACAAGATAGATATTATCGCGCGTCCGGCTGTCACCGGCATGATAAATCCGCCAACTGCCTTCACCGCTTTTCATCGTGATTTCAGTATCGGTGTCGGGTGTATCGGGCACCCATTCAAGCCATGCCATTCTTATCTTGCTTGCCGAGGTGTCGAGACGAACATCGTCATCGCCGCCTCCAGCCGTGCTATTTTTACCGATCATTGCCCGCGTACCGTATTTCCGATCCGCATTGATCGGCCCCAAATGCGCGAAACCGGCAATTTCCGACACCGCACGAATGGCCCCGCCGGTCGTACTTCCGGGCAGCACATATGTCCGGCCCTTGCCCTTTTCATCATCGGCAATAAAAACGTTCTCGTGCTCGCCATCGGCATTCTTCACACCCGACGCCACACATAACGGTGTATCTGCCGTCCATTCAACCGTCATTTCGCCGGTCAGGGTGCCTGGCACCGGGCGGTCGTGGCGAATTTCATCGAGCGCAATCGGGGCTGGAACAACCTTGTTGTTCAAAGGGATAAAACGATAACCGGATTTGCTCATTTCTTTTCTCCCTCAACCACGTTGAACCATCCAAAACCACTATTGGTGCCATGTCCGATCTCCAGTCCATCCCTGATCACCGCTTTGACCAGGCGCGAGACGAACGCTTCTTCTTCCTGTGTTCCCGATCCCCGGGCACATAATTTTAGCCCGACCCTGAAAGCCGCATGGCAAAAGGCCTCGACCGAAAACAGGGCGCCGTCAATAACCCCGCCGGAAAAGCGGTCAATGGCAATACCCGAAAATTTTTTGACATAGCCGTTATCCGCCGTATCAACGATAGCGTCCAACTCCAGCGTCCCGCGCCAGCCACTAACGCCAAACAGGCGCTCGGTCACCGACAGATCCGCGCCAGACGACCACGCCGATGGCTTAAGATCGGGATCATCGCGATGATCGGGGTTTTCAAGGGATGCGAGCCAGACCGCCCGCGCCCGCAGCACCCCGAACAGGGATGACGGCGGCAAGGCCGGTCCGCCCTGCGGCGTGCGCAAGGCATGGATCACATTGTTCGCGCCTTTTTCGTCGTCCTCACCGCCGCGACCATAGGGATCGGCAATTAGAAACGGGGCGGTTGCGCGCAGGGCAAGGTGCCAGGTTTTTTGCGGTGCGGAGACAACATCATCACTTTCAATCGGCGCAACGCTCATATCCTGGTTTTTGATGCTGAACGTTACCGGGTCAAAGGTTGTCATCATTCCCTTGATGCACGTGTTGCCCAATTTGATCCGCCCACTGCCAAAACGACTGCCCTGGCCGATTGCCAGATAGCCCGCCTTTTTGATCAAGCCGAGCAAGATGCCAAGATCGTCGGCAACTTCTTTTGCGGTGCCGGTAAAAATGCAGTCAACCTCAAACCGGGTCTGCGCCACAACATATTCCCGATTAAACAAATGGTGGCGTTTTACGGTTCCAGTCGCCCCGTCAATACGGGTCCGTGTCGAAATCCAGCACCGGGTTTTGGCATCATAAAGCGGCAAAGGCGGAAGCTCTGAGCGGGCATGAACCATACGGCCATAGCCAAAGGACAAACGCCCCATACGCCCTTCATTGGTGCTGACCTCGACCGCGCCCTTGCGATAGGTTGGTGTCGAATTGATTTTGCCAAACAGCTTGTCACACAGATCTTCCTGCCCGGCACCAAGCACCAGCCGCCGGGCGGCGGCCTTAATCGCTGTTGCGGTCAGATAAGGCATCCCGGAGCCATCTTTGGCCGTTACCGAAACCTCCGGGTCGGCATCATCGCTCGCCCCGTGGTTGGATTTTCGTAATTCCGATAACTTTACTGTCTCACCGGTGCCAAGATGAAGATCGGACAACAGTTCAAGTTCCAGCGTAAACCTGTAATGCGATAACATTAGCCGATCTCCTCATGCTGCAAATCAGGATCAACGGCATCTGCGCTTACTTCGCCAAATCCCAGTCGCGGCGAGAACGGAAAACGCTGCCAGTTATGCGCCACAGCCGGGTTATCATGCGCAGCAGGCAAACCGGACCGGCACAGCACAGCGATAAACGCATTGGCCGCCCCTTCAAGGTCAAGCCGAAAGACACTGCCGACCTCGGTCACGAAATAGGGATAGTATTTATCATCGCGCAGCGGATAGCGCGCAGCAAGATAGCCCCCGGCATAACGCTGGGAGGCATAAAAATCGAAGCTGCCATCGTTAAAGCGTACCTGACTTTCCGGGTTACGGCTGTTCCAGTCGTCAACCAGACCGGACCAATAGTCGATATAACTTTGGCGCAACCAGCGCGCCGTTCCAGCACCTTGGCGTTCAAGCATCGACATGGAATGAAGAATGGCGTCACTTTGCAATGTCACCCGCCATAAACCCTTGTCATCGGGTTTAACAGGTCTGATCACGTTATCAAGCGGATAGACCACCATATTGGCAGACGCGCGCGTGCTGCCGATCCCTGGCAGCCCCCCATCGGTAATGATCGCCATCATACGAGCAAATTTCGCACGATCATCACCGGTCAGATCATGAGAAATGATTGTCTGCCATACCCGGTTTTCCGGCACAATGCAAATTTCGCTAAACAACTGACTGGTCGCCGCAATGCCTTGCTGTGCGTCAATCGCGGTGCGGGTGCGCACTTCGCGGCCAACAGGTTCCGGTGCCCCGAATCTGGGTGCGATTTTGCCCCATTCCGGGTCTTTCCAGTCCAGGGAAAAACGGCATCCGCCAAGTGCGCTATAGAACTTGAAATCGTCTGCATCACAAAAACCGTCCAAAAACCGTTCCGTCGCTTTGCCCGCATCGAAGGCGGCGGCATCCGCATAAAGTGCCAGTGACCTGGGAATTGTCCGGGGCCGATGCGCGATGCTGCTGCCGTCTTTTCCATTTGGCAACAGCACCGCATTGCGCACAATAATCGCATCAAGAATGTCGGAATAGTCGCTATAAGTCTGTGCGCCATGCGATTGCAGCTTGGCCGCCATCGCCCCCTTGATCACAGCACCCGACGGGTTAACATCACTTTTCAAAACATTGGTGCCCAGTTTTGTGCTGTTCACCAGAAAAGGCTGGTCAAATGTCAGTGCAACACTGTAATCCGAGGCCGAAGACGCCGCAAAATCAAACCCCGGGACCGGTGTTTTTTCGGCAACGTCGTTATCGACTGTTACACGCGCGAACCTGATCCCCACGACCCGTCCAAAGCCGCTGCTTTTATTCGCGCCGAGTGCCGGTATCAGACCGCCCGCAACCTTGAAGATTTTCACAACATCTGTAACATCGGCGCCTGCTCCGACGCGAATATCACCTTTGAATATTGCGCATTCACCAACGGCAAACGGGCTTTCAATCACTTGCAAGGCACCGGTTCTCACCGACCCCGTTTCTTCGTTGATCGCAATGCGGGTTAAGGCCCGTGTTGAATCGGGCTTTGCCGCATCGTCATTCGCGACCAGAACAAGATCGGAAAATTCGAGAATGCCGCGTGCCGGTGCCCAATTGGGCCGCCCGCCATCCGCATTATCATCTTCCCCATCCGTTTCCGTTTCGGTTTCATCGGTCGTGCTGGTTGTTGCCCGGCCAAACAACACGTCGGGATGACAGCCATCGGCAAATTGCGCCCCTTGTTGCAACATTTCGCCAATAACATGGCGCATATTTCCACGCAGAAGACTTTGCGGCACGATCATCTGACCCTTGGCATTGCGCAGCATACCATTATTGATCCCGAAAGACGGTGCATTCAGACCGCTAAACAGAAATGGCGCTCGCACAGTCAGCTCAACGCTAATCACATTGTCAGCCATTGACCACTTCCCTTGCATCGTCTGACGTAGCTTCGGAATATTTGACATCCCCCAAATAATCCCAAAGTTCGGCTAAACGTTTAAATGGTAAAAGCGGATGAACAGAACCACCAAAGGCGGGATCAGAGCGCAACTGTTCAAGGATGTTTTTTTGCGGATCACCAAAAACGGCTGTATTTTCCATCCAGTCTTCGACCAGAGCAATATCATGATCCGTGCTGTGGCCCAGACAGTCTGATTGCGCCCGTGCCCGCCGCAACAGGTTATAAACCTGTCCGCGTGAAATAATACCGTCTGCTTTAATCGCTCCCACCGTATCCGCCAGTGACCGGTAGCCCTCTGCAAAATCTATGGTAAAGGCACCAATATCACCCGTGCCGTAAAATGTTTTGCGCCAGGTGTTAATCTCGGGCGGCGGGGCCTCGCTTTCGAGGATAAGATAGGTAAAGCCCGAAAAAGACTTTGGCGTCTTTTTTGCGTGATCCTTACCCTGATCGGCAATGGTGCGCACCAAGCCCTGAATTTCACGGATGGGTGTTTTGGCGTTGCAAACCACAACGCCCCCGCCATGGGTTAACATTTCACCGGTAGCAGGCAGTTTCCAAATCGGGTCACACAGGTTTTCGGCTACACAATCGAGAACGGTTTCAAGCAACCAGGACGGAAAAACGAACATCATTTCGTCACCACCCCACAAAAGCGTCTCGAAGCGGAACCTGGGTTCGAGGTTCGTGTCCTTGTCGGCGTAATAAACCGCATCCATACCATCCGCATCACGCTGCGCGATCGCGTTAAACCGGGTCAGGATTGCGCAAAGGAGCGCGCGCCGTCGTGCCTGCACATGATCGGAAAATGCCTTGGCCCGCGCCATCCCTTGTTGATAGGAAACCGGCGTATCCAGGGATAGAATATTGCGCCGCGCCTTGCCAAAACTGTTACCGTCCAGATACAAAACAGCCATCTTGGCCTGCAGGGATTCCGGTAACCCTTTGGGCGGGTTGGCAACAATATCCTGAAACGAATTGGCAAAATGCTCCGGTATAATATCGTCGTCCTGCCCCGAAAGAACCCCGGCAAGTTCGTGCGGGTAAAAGTTCTGGCGCATGTCACGGCCAAAGGATCGACGCTCCTGAACACTTTGCGACACAAACCGTTGCCCCGAACCGGTTATGATTTTGCCGCCATCTGCAGGGCGAAACTGGTCAATGCGACAGCTCCCGGCATTGTCGAGACGTGGATCTGGCACATCAATTGTTACAGATTGCAACTGACGTTTGCGAATAATCGCCTGGGCAAGGCTTTCTGCCTCCAGATACCCCGCGTCAACTGCAACCGCCGCACTGGCAAAACCAAGATGGCGATAAATCGGTGGAACATCCTTGTCTTGTCCCGTTTGCAAACCGTCAATCAGATCAAGCACGACCTGATCAAGCATTGCAGCATCACATCCCTGCACATTAAAAACGCCCCCCGACGCCCCGGTATAAACAATCTCAACCTCAAGATCGGGACATGCTTTTTGCAACGCAGCAACCAGAATGTCGGGTGCATTCAAATAAGCCAAACTTGCGCCGCGATTGGTACTCAGGTCATCTGTATCAAACAGGGTGTTTTGAAAATTCACCCCTTCTATTCTCAATAAAACGTTCACACGCCCCCCAATTGGCACAAGCCATTCCCTCACATAATGGAAAGATCGTTGGTAACATCCAAAGTGGACGAGAAATTAACGCCCTCCAGCCACATGTAAAACTTCTGCGCTGCCGTCATCCCCTTGCCCGCCTCCCCTGATTGCGGATACTATCCGAGCAACAAAACTCTAACGTGTATTGACCGGCCTTGACCAGCAAACAAATGCAACCTCGGGGAATTTTATGACACATCCGGCACCTGCCAAGGCAACCGAAATTCCGGTCAAGGATTTTCGACAAATATTTGTCTGGCCGCTAGTCCTTGACAAAAAACCGGGCGAAAAATGGATCGCCGATCTTTCAGAAAAAATCCTCGAAGCCAACTGGGAAGAAGTTTCCGATCCCTGGAATCTCCTTCCCGACAAGCTGTATAAAAACGGAAACTCCCTCGGAACCTACGAGGAAGCTGTCTATTTCCACGATTTTGTCCGCGATTTTCTGTATCAAAAGGATGGTGATGCGCAACAAAAGGTTTTTCAGCGCAAAGACCTGAAAACCCTGACCGCGACAATCGGTGATGGTACGTCAGACAAAGATTATCACTTTAATATTGACCATTGCACGCTCCATTTTTTCCCGTTCGGCGTCGCGATCCTTACGCTGGAACTGGGTTTTGATGCAGGCGCAAACACACCGCTGACCCTTGATCAGGCACAAACCCTGATCGATTATCTGCGCCGCGCCTATGCTCCGTTCTGGAAAGATGGCGCACCTGGCCTGTCCCCCAAAAATGTCACCATCAATGACGTGCCCTGTGGTCTGGGGGACTTGCAGGACCGCACCACAGCCAGCACCGCCATGCACGACAGGGGCTTTCGCGAACCCATGTTCCCGTGGTGGGAACACATCCTGGCCCCGCTGGTGATTGAAGGCACAAAGGCCGCCAAAGAAAACAAAGAACCCGTTTTCCGCCAGGTTCTTGATGAACGCATTCCGGTCATGACAACCCTGTCACTGACACGCGGGGAAGGTCATCGCTCCAATCTGGAACGGGTCTCCGATGGCGACTGGTTCCGTCTTGCTGCCGCCGATGCCGCCGGGAATGATCCCTATCCCTACAACCCCGATTTCCTTGAAAAACACCGCGACGCCTATTTTTACGACCGCTTTCACGCCCACCCGAATATCGATCAAAGCGGCGCCACCCGCTTTCTGTTTGCCGGCTATCATTTTGCCGCCGTCGGGGCGGGGGGGTTCTTTGACGATTTCGTCACAGAACATATGCGCCGCCACTATCGCCAGATGGTGTTTATCGTCCAGCTCGAACATGCCACCCTACTGATGCTTTCAAGCCGCCTTAGCCATGCCGCCAAACACAAAAACCTTAAAAATGAGACCAAAAACTTCCGCACAGAAGTCATTGAAATTGAAACCGAATTCCTCAACTTCACCCATCGCTATCGTTTCACCGGGGTTTCGAACCAGCTTCAGGGCACCGAGATTTACGACAAATTGCGTCAAAGCATGGGCATTGATCGCCTGTTTGACGATGTCCGCACCGAATTGCAACAGACCAGCGAATTCGCCCTCGCCCTGGAACAGCGCGACGCAACCAAGGCAGCAGAGGATTTGGCACAAGGCGCCCATCAATTAACCGAAGTCGCAACACTGGGCGTGGTTCTCGGCATTGTTGTCGGCACAATCGGCATGAATGCCCTGTTTGGCGAACCGCTTAAAAACTGGATGGCCTCGGTCTTTAACCTGCAACAGGGAGGCTTGGGGCTCGATTTGCTTCAGATTGGACCGGTGCTTGCCCTTGTCGCCGTGGCGACTTTGTGTTTTGTCGGCAAAGAAAGCTCACAAAAACTGAAAAAATGGCTGCGCGGCCTGTTTATATGCGGGATTGCGATTTCAATTCTTGGCATATTCGATCTGCACCCCAAAAATGCCGCCGAAACCCCACCCGCGCAGAACCAAACAACGCAAGCGGAAACAAACGAACCAGATAAAACCACACAACAAACCCCATCAACAAACGACCTAAAAGCACCTCCAGCCCTCAATTCACCCGTGGAAAACAACTAACGCTCTGCCATGATTATGATTTTCAGCAAAACAGCCCCAAAACGTGCGCTAAAACACCCGGACCAAACGGAAATTTCTCGTCATTCTTGGAAACCGGTTGCTTTTTGCCCGAAAAATCAGGATATTGCAGAACGTGAGTCCGGACACGCTGCCCGCATCAATGCGGATTGAGACCTTCTTTTTCAGCTTCCTTGCCCAGCTTTTCGGGTCCGGACACGCTGCCCGCATCAATGCGGATTGAGACCCGACAGCAATCTTTCCGGGAGTTTTTTGATTTCGGTCCGGACACGCTGCCCGCATCAATGCGGATTGAGACTCATAAAATTCACAATACGTGGACCACAATGTCCGGACACGCTGCCCGCATCAATGCGGATTGAGACCCAGATTTGTTGCCGTATCTGTTTTGGATTTCGTCCGGACACGCTGCCCGCATCAATGCGGATTGAGACATATCCCCTGTATACACCGTGTCAAAATCATACCGTCCGGACACGCTGCCCGCATCAATGCGGATTGAGACTCGTCAACATTTTTGCGATCTTTGTCGTACAGTCCGGACACGCTGCCCGCATCAATGCGGATTGAGACACGATGTTGGTATTACGGATTAAGAGTCCGCGCCTTCGGGTCCGGACACGCTGCCCGCATCAATGCGGATTGAGACAAATCAGCCCACACCGCACGATTTCCCGGATGGGTCCGGACACGCTGCCCGCATCAATGCGGATTGAGACGTAATTTTGGTCTACACCGTACCGGAATTCTGGTCCGGACACGCTGCCCGCATCAATGCGGATTGAGACGAACGGGTCTTGGTGTGATGGGAGGTTGGTAACAGTTTAAGTCCGGACACGCTGCCCGCATCAATGCGGATTGAGACGAACGGGTCTTGGTGTGATGGGAGGTTGGTAACAGTTTAAGTCCGGACACGCTGCCCGCATCAATGCGGATTGAGACAATTGTGAATCTCTCAACAATAACTGGTGAAGAGTCCGGACACGCTGCCCGCATCAATGCGGATTGAGACAATTGTGAATCTCTCAACAATAACTGGTGAAGAGTCCGGACACGCTGCCCGCATCAATGCGGATTGAGACTCCACACAAGCTTTTGGGTCGACGTCGCATCAGTCCGGACACGTTGCCCGCATCAATGCGGATTGAGACTTCCGGCTGTTGCTGGCCGTTTGGAACATCAGCCCCGGCACTCCACCCGCCCTTTATGTCGCCTGCCTTGTGCCTGGCGAAGCGGGCTTGACCTGTCTGCGCACAAAAAGTAGAACACATGTGGAACAGATGTGTTCCGTGCCCGGTCTATCGCCCGCTAAAGGAAAAACAGCAATGCAGCAGAACCTGACATCGGTTGAACTTTGTGCGGGAGCCGGGGGACAGGCGCTGGGGCTGGAGCAGGCCGGTTATGGCCACGAAGCCGCCGTTGAAATAGACAATCACTGCCGCAACACCCTGACGCTCAATCGTCCCCGCTGGAACATTATTCAGGGTGAACAGGCCGATGTAACCCGATTTGACGGGCGACCCTATCAGGGCGTGGATTTGCTGGCCGGCGGTTTGCCCTGCCCGCCCTTTTCCGTGGCAGGAAAGCAACTTGGCGATGCCGATGAACGCAATCTGTTTCCCGCAGCATTGCGCATTGTCGATGAAATTCGCCCCCGCGCCATCATGATCGAAAATGTGCGCGGCTTTCTCGATGCCGTGTTTGCCGACTATCGCCAGGGCCTGAAACAACAACTGCACAAGCTGGGCTATCACACCGAATGGCATTTGTTTAACGCATCGGATTTTGGCGTGCCCCAGCTCAGACCACGTGTTGTCATTGTTGCCATTCGCCAGGATATGGCGGAGCATTTCTCCTGGCCCGTGCCCACGGGCATCAATCCGCCAACCGTTGGCGAAACACTCTATGATCTGATGGCCGAAAAGGGCTGGCCGGGGGCTGCGCGCTGGAAACAGCGGGCCGATGATATTGCCCCCACCATCGTTGGCGGCTCCAAAAAACACGGTGGCCCCGATTTGGGACCCACAAGGGCCAAGCGGGCCTGGGCAAGCCTGGGCGTGGATGGCATGGGAATTGCCAACGACACCCCCGAACCCGATTTTGTCGGCATGCCGCGCTTAACGGTGCGCATGGTCGCCCGTTTGCAAGGCTTCCCCGATGAATGGCAGTTTTCGGGCAAAAAAACACCCGCCTACCGCCAGATCGGCAATGCCTTCCCCCCACCCGTTGCCAGGGCGGTTGCCCTTAAAATCAAACAGGCCCTGACGGCCCGCAAATCCTTTCAGGTCGTGGCATGATGACAAAAAGCTGGCTTACCGTCGCAAGGCGGGAATTTCACGCCACCCTGCTCGATAATATCCTGACCAAAAGTGCTACCGGCATTCCCAGCAATGCCGACAAATCCAGCAAACCCAGCATCGCCATCGCAAATTCAATCCTGGAGCAACTGGGCCCGGCCAAAACCGCCCCGAAACTCCCCGGTCAAACCGCCGGAGCGGATTTTGAAGGGGTTTGCGCCCGCTTTGTCAGCCTTTGCTTTGAGCATATGCCCCATCTGCGCCCGGGCACCTTCCGGGTGGCCAAAGGCGGTGCAATTGCCTCCTTTGACCAATATGCCCACCTTGATGAACTCGAGGCCATCGCCAAATCCAACCGCGAAATCGCAACCGCCCTTGGCTCCGATTATCTGATAAAACCCGATATTATTATTGCACGCACCCCCGAAGACGACAGCACCCTTAAAGTATGTTTCCTTTAATATGACCCATTTTGCCAGCGCAGTCTGCCGCC
>TARA_R110002033_G_scaffold154167_2_pt1 | contig 16721 bp, 14 predicted proteins | sample TARA_R110002033 | Tara Oceans TARA_R110002033 (sample SAMEA4397051) | marine metagenome | biome: Polar Biome; feature: [SRF] surface water layer (ENVO:00010504); material: water (ENVO:00002006), including particulate matter (ENVO:01000060) such as... | depth 5 m
ATACTTTGGACACGTTTTGTGGATTTTATCAATTCTTTTCATATTGATTAGGTGGATGAAATCAGTTATTTTTGCAATTCTTCAAATAAAAATATTAGAAGCAATTGCTTTGAATCTCGAACAGAAAACTGGTACTTTTCAAAACCACGAGATGATAAGTAGATTGGCTCACGACCCGGGGCGTGGGCTCTCTTATCGTGGTAAGGTATACCAGTACCCCTGTTCGGTAAGTTGAGTTCCACGCCCAATTGTTTTTGCATATTTGGCGTTTACTCTTCTTTTCTTAGCATTGGTTTCTTGGTTTTAATAAAGGTATTGCATCAATATTTGTTTAAATGGCAATACACCATCAATAAAAAATCAATTTGAAACAGGAAAAAGGATATAAAAACTTAAAGATTACCAAGGCACAATACAATGTGGCCTTTACGGTATATTTTATCCTTTTTCCTAAAAAACCAAAGTGTCCAATATAGGGCGCCCTTTTTGTTATGGGAGTGACGTTATAATTCCTGCGAAAGCAGGAATCTAATACTGTATAATTATTATAATGCGGTGTCCGGTACTTCAAAATTCTTTTTCTCCTGTAACTGACGACTTCACATATTCATGGTATCCGGCCATGTGACAATAACCCCTAAGTAATTAATAATAGACCTTACGGCGGTAAGGAATGTCTTGTATTAACTTAAAACAAAATATGGCCTATGAGATAACCCTTTTGAATTAGTTAGAGTGTATCCGGGCAGTTGTAAACCCTGTAAACACCAACAGGTAGCTTTTTACAGGTGGTCTGCCCGGTTATAACTATGCATTTTTTAAAAATAAACGAACATAGAGCTAAATGCCTGTGGAAAACAAAAAACACACTAACACGATCCTAAAACAACACTTTGACTAGTTCAGTGTTTCAGTTCAGGACAACAAAAACCCTCCATTCACCTTGGACAGTACTTGGAGGGTAAATTCAATTAAAACGAAGTTTAATTAAACAAATTCAAAATTATGAAAAATACCTTTGTAAATAGGGTAAGAGGACTACTTATTTGTGTCCTCGTCATTACCTTTATTCTAAAGTCACACCATACTTGGGCAAATTCTTTGCCCAATAACCCAAAACTTAAAACTATCCAACAACAGATCAAGGGTAAAGTTATTGATATTAACGACATGCCCATTGTTGGTGTAAACATCCAAATTAAAAATACTAACAAGGGTAGTGTGTCAGACTTTGATGGAAGCTATGCCATTGTAGCTCAATCAACCGATATATTGGTCTTTTCTGCCTTGGGCTATAAAACTCAGAAAATAAATATCGGGAACCAAACAACAATTAATGTAACACTTAAGGAAGATCTCACTACTCTAGATGCGGTGACTATAAACGCTGGATATTATTCGGTTTCTGAAAAGGAGCGTACTGGAAATATTGCCAAAGTAGATGCTATAATCATTGATAAACAACCTGTAAACAACCCTCTAGGAGCTATGCAAGGTTATATTTCTGGTGTTAATATTACCCAAGACACCGGAGTTCCTGGTGGAAGTTATGATATTCAAATCCGTGGTAAAAATTTTATTAACGGATCTACAGAACCTTTATATATAGTGGATGATGTGCCTTGGGGTTCGCAGTCCTTGGGAGTTAATGAACTATCGGCTGGTATTAACAATGGTAACATCAGCCCCTTAAATGCCATTAATCCCACAGACATTGAAAGTATTGAGGTATTAAAAGATGCTGATGCGACAGCCATTTATGGCTCTAGAGGTGCTAATGGTGTTGTATTGATTACAACCAAAAAAGGTATCGCTGGTACCACCCAGTTTAAGGTCAATTTGAGTAGTTCCTTAGGCCAGGTTTCTCATTTTTTAGACCTTATGAAAACCTCTGAATATTTGGAGTTAAGACGCGAAGCTGTTATAAACGACGGCTATGGCGCACTATTGGAAAATCCGAGGTATGACTTTGTGTGGCCCGACCTTAAAACATGGGATGAAAACCGCTATACAAATTGGCAAAAGAAATTGATTGGAGGCACAGCATTCAGAAATATTGCGCAACTTTCTGTATCAGGAGGTAGCGGACAAACACGATTTTTAATTAACGGAGCATATCAAAAGGAATCAACCGTGTTTCCCGGAGATGCTAATTATAAAAAATATTCCCTGCACAGTAATATCAATCATGTATCGGTAAACGAAAGATTTACTGTTAATATGACTTCTAATTACACTAAGGAACATAACCTCATGCCCCGTACAGATTTAACAAGAAGTGCCTATACTTTACCACCCAATGCTCCTGAATTATATACCGAAGATGGCAGTATTAATTGGGAAAACAACTCATGGGATAACCCATTGGCTGTTTTAGATGATATTTATGATGCTCAAATAAATAGCTTGATGACAAACATTAATATATCTTACCGCCTTTTGCCCAGTTTAAAGGTCATAGCTAACTTGGGATATAATAATTATCAGGTTGCTTCTTACAAATTATTACTCAGCACCTCAAGAAATCCAAGTTTTGGATTTACGCCTGAAGGGTATTCATCAATTACCACCAATGATTCCTCCAGAGATTCTTGGATTGTTGAACCTCAAGTGCAATGGGAAAAGCAGTGGGGAATTATAGATATTAATGTGTTAGTAGGAACCACCTTCCAGAACCAAACAACCGATCAGTTAGTCCTTAAGGGCACGGGGTTTCCTAACAACAGCTTGATAAACAATATCGCTGCGGCAAACAACTTGGAAGTAAGAACTTCAAGTAATAGTGAATATAACTATCAAGCCTTTTTTGGACGGATAAATTTTAATATAGATGGTAAGTACATTATAAATTTAACAGGAAGAAGGGATGGTTCGTCAAGGTTCGGGCCAGGTAGACAGTTTGGTAATTTTGGAGCCATTGGGGTGGCATGGTTATTTTCAGAAGAAGATTTTTTGGCTTCAAATAATGTGTTGAGTTATGGAAAATTAAGAGGTAGTTATGGTACAACTGGGAGTGATAATATTGGAGACTATCAGTTCTTAAGCACCTATAATGTAACAGGAAATAAATATGACGGAACCTTGGTACTTGAGCCCTCGGGAATATCAAATCCCCTTTTTGGTTGGGAATTCAATAAAAAATTGGAAGTCGCTTTAGAACTAGGTTTTTTCAAGGATCGTATTTTATTAAATACGGCTTGGTATCAAAACCGTTCTTCTAACCAGTTGGTTGGTACTCCTTTGGCGGCGACAACAGGTTTTAACAGTTTAACGGGAAATTTAGATGCAGCAGTCCAAAATAGTGGATGGGAAATAGATTTGAATACAAGGAACATTCTCAATGAAAATTTTCAATGGACAACCACATTTAATATGTCAATACCCAAAAGTAGGCTATTGGAGTTTCCCGATATAGAGAACTCTACATTTGCATCTACTTATGTTGTTGGACAGCCTATCACAATTCGAAAACTTTATAATGCTACAGGGGTTGATCCGGACACGGGTATTTATCAATTTGAGGATTATAACAATGATGGTACGATAAGTAGTTTGGAAGACCGCCAATGGATTGAGGATCTAGCACCTGAATTTTATGGTGGATTAGGAAATACACTTACTTATAAAAATTTGTCATTAGATGTGTTTTTTCAATTTAAAAAACAAAAGGCGTATAATAATTTTAGTCAACAAGCCGCGCCAGGTCTAATGAAAAATGCTTCTGTAGCCTATTTAAATAGATGGCAGGAGCCTGGAGATGAAACGTCGTTAATGATGGCTACTTCAGGACTTAATTATAGTTTGGTACCTAGTCGCGATCAATTTAGGCAAAGTAATAAAGCGGTATCCGATGCCTCATTTATCAGACTTCGCAATATCACTTTAAATTATACAATACCAAATAAGGTTAATGAGAAATGTGTTATCAACGTTTATCTCCAAGGTCAAAATTTATGGACTTTAACAGGCTTTGATGGTCCAGACCCGGAGCATTTTTCTCATCTCATATTACCACCACTACGACAAATTTCTTTAGGTGCCCAGTTAAATTTTTAAAATTAAGATTATGAAAAACAATGAATTAAAACCGATATATACTTCGATTATAAACCATAAGGACTTCTTAATGAGAAGCTGTATTCTGGCGATCACTCTTTTGGGATTAAATTCCTGTTCTGACTTTGTAGAAGTCGATCCTCCTAAAAATATTCTTGTTTCAGAGACTGTTTTTGATGATGCAGCAACCGTGGAGTCTGCTTTGGCAAGTGTGTATTACAATATGAGACAATATGGGATAGTAGGATATAATATAAGTGCCGATATGGGAATATATGCTGATGAATTGGATTATTATGCTTCGAATTCTAATGATCTTTCCGTTTACCTTCATAGCATAACCCCTATTAACAGTAATGTTTCCAATTATTGGACAAACGCATATTCGCTTATTTATGCTGTTAATAATATTATTAATGGAGTTGAAGATTCTGCATCTTTAAGTGCAGATGAAATAGCAACATTTAAAGGTCAGGCACTGTTTATACGTGCTTATCTTCACTTTATATTAGTAAACATTTATGGCGATATACCCTTGGTTAAAACAACGGATTATTTGATAAATAATACCATAGGACGTACATCTGTTAATGAAGTTTATGATGCTATAATCGATGATTTAACACTTGCAGTAAGTCTATTGGATTCTTCAGATTCAACAGGTGAACGGGTCATACCAAACAAAGCCGCTGGAAATGCTTTGCTAGCCAGGGTTTACTTGTATACCGAAAATTGGGAATTGGCGGAATCAACAGCGTCATTACTTATAGATGAATTTGAATTGGAGACAGACTTAAGCAAGGTTTTTTTAAAGGATTCCAAAGAAACTATTTGGCAATTCAAACCCGATCCCACCAATATAAGAAATACTAGCGAGGCCAATCAGTTTATTATACAAGCTATTCCTGGGAATCGCTATGCGCTGAGTAATGTGCTTTTGAACAGTTTTGAAGAAAATGATTTAAGGTTCGATCAATGGGTAGGTAGTTTTACGAGTGCAGATGGATTGACAACCTTGTTTTTTCCTTATAAATATAAAGCGTTATTGAACGAGGTAGAATCCTTGGAGTATTCCATTGTTTTAAGAATTACAGAGCAATATTTAATTCGGGCGGAAGCCAGAGCGCAACTGGGTAATATTGTGGGAGCACAACATGACTTAAACAACATTAGAAACCGAGCAGGTCTTGATGATACAATAGCAGGTACAAAAGCATCATTATTGGATGCCATACTTCATGAACGTTTTGTTGAATTGTTTTCTGAACAAGGACATAGATGGTTCGATTTAAAAAGAACCGGAAAGGCAGGTGAACTATTGGAATTAGTAAAACCAAACTGGAAGGCCACAGATGTCATTTGGCCTATACCGGAGTCAGAGTTAGAGCTTAATCAAAATTTACTACCACAAAACACAGGTTATTAACGTATTAAGTATTGATGTTATGAAAACTCATTTGTTAATCTTATTGTGTGTATTTCCTTTCTTGGTGTTTGGAACTACTTCCGAGAAAGCCTCTTTTCTATCAACTGACACTCAGTATGATAGTACCAACAAGGGTTTTATTGAAGCTAGTTTTGTAGATGGAGAACTTTATTTGGGGATTCCGAAAGCACTTTTGAATCAACCGATGTTACTAGTTAATCATCAAAACGGAGCTAGATTGGAGAATAAATATGTGCTTTGGACCCAGCATAGGGACAACTTATTTTTAGAGACCCCTGGCACCATTGAATCGTCTTCAGGGATTATGATTCCCATGGGAGCTAATGATTCAATGCACGATGAAATTATTGCGACCTTTCAAATTATCGAATCGAAAAGGACTACAACCACGTTCTGGGTAAACGCCAGTAACTTGTTTTTAAAACAACTTTTAACGGGATGGAAAGCTGCGGTTAGCCATGGTACATTAAGGAATCAGTCTTATATAAAAGGTTATAAGTTTTTTGAAAACGAACTCGTTGTTAAAGTAGCCCAAGTAAATTCAGGCAAACAGAATACTTGGATTGAGGAAGTAGATTATAGTCTTTTTTTATTGCCCAAACCTATGAAATCAAGACCATTTGATCATCGTATGGGATTTTCGAGTGAGGACTTCATGAATTTTAACGCCATTAATTTTAAAGCAGAAACCCCTAAAGCTAATATTGCAAGATGGCGATTGGAGAAAAAAAACAAGGGTCGTTCAATAAGTGATCCGGTGAAACCAATAACTTTTATACTTTCCAATACGATACCAAAAAGATGGAGACCTTATGTAAAAGCAGGGATTTTAGAATGGTTGCCTGCTTTTGAAGCGGCTGGTTTTAAAAATGCGCTCGTAGTAAAAGAGGCAATATCTAATGACTCCAATCCTTATTTTAATAGCGTCCATCAGAACCTAGTAATATGGGGTAATAAGCGTAATGTAAGGGGATTTGAAAATAAAAGTGGCTCTTCAGTCTATGCTATTACAGATCTAAGATCTGGTGAGATTTTAAGCACTACGATTTCTATTGGTACATCATACCAAAGTTTGATGGATGAACACATCATAAGGTGTGCTCCTTTAGATTACAGAGCGCAGCAATATCCTTTGCCTGATGACCTTTTAGGGGTATTGATTGAATCTTTGATTGCACATGAAGCTGGTCATGCTTTTGGTTTAAGGGATGCAAATTATGGAGAGTATACCTACCCATTTGAAAAGATGAGAGATAAACAGTGGTTACAAGAGATGGGACATACTCCTAGTATCATGAACTATACAAGACATAACTATATCCCTCAACCTGAAGATAGTATTCCTCCTTCACTTTTAATACAAAAAGTTGGTCCTACAGACATTTATAATATTAAATGGGCGTATACACCTTTTGACCAGCTTTCCAATAAAGAAGAAAAAGTGGCATTGGAGGACATTGTTCAGGAACAGGACTCCATTCCTTGGTATCGTTACAATATTGGACAAGAAGAACTAGTAGGGCCAGGAGCAACTAATGATGTAGTAGAGAGCACCAACCCTATTGAGAGCACAAAGCTTGGTTTAAAAAACATGAAAAGAGTTTTAGAGCTATTGCCAGAAATAAATAAAAATCAAAGTGATTACTCTTTAATTGAGCGGTTATATGAAAAGGTGTTGGGATTATGGTTCAGACAAATGCGCCAAGTGTTATCTTTGGTTGGCGGCTATACTATAAGTTATAAATCAGGAGAACAAGATGATGATATTTATACACCAATAGCTTTAAATATTCAGGAAGATGCTTTGGATTTGTTTATGCAGCATGCGTTTATGGCCCCTGATTGGTTGGCATATCCAGAATGGATAACAGGAATGCATTATTCAACATATCCAGATAAACTTATGGACTTTCAAATGCGTTTATTAATGGAAGGCATTGGACAGAGACGTTTGAAAAGACTGGAGTATTTAGAGCAACATTACACAGATTTTAAGGGGGCTACATCAGAATTTTTGATGAAATTTCAAAGCAACTTATTTAATGAATTAGTAGAGGATACCGTTCAAATTAATGATAGAAGGCAAGAGCTTCAACAGCTTTATGTAGAAGCTTTGTTAAACGTTATTCAACAAAAAGCAGGAAAATTAAATGCTACAGGAAATATAGACTATAGTAGTCATTCTAAAAGCTTCTTTGTAGTTAATTTATTGAATTTAAAATCATCAATAAATAGATCTTTGGAAAAGAAGATGGATGCAGGTACTGAGGGACACTTGAAGTTGCTATTAAAGCAATTGAATGAATTGGAATAATTTCCAAACTGATTAGTCATACTAGAAAAGGTGTCGATTAAGACACCTTTTCTTTTAACAATTTTTAGGACATGTGATTAATCATATCGTTTTTCAACGGTAAGACCCATATCATCATACACTTGAAATCCTTCATAAAGACAGGGTTTCTGTCCAGTTGTAGGACAATCAACTCCATCTGGGATAACTTGAATCCCAGGCTCTAAAGGATCATCATAATAATCAGGATCGGAATCATTTGTGTAATTATTGGCAAAAGCCAATCCAACGGCCAATAGCATGGCGAAAGTTGGTAAAACGGATTTTAAAAAATTGGTTTTCATAATATTTAAAATTTAAGAATTATGACCTACTCTGTTTTAGGTTTTCGGTCTTCCCCTAGCACTGCACAGTATGTTTGAAACGTATATTTATTTGAATAGCAATTATTGCTAAAAAGATCCACAAAAGGTTAAATATTATATGTTCTGTCCAATTCAAAGAACTAATGACACCTCCACAAGAGCAAGGAATATGGGGGCTATAGTTTAACACATACCAGATATAAATGGTGAACACTGTCATTAGACCAAGACTTAGTTGTAAGCCCAGCAATTTGTATTTTGACAATAATAATATGGCTATGCCAAGCTCTAAAACTGGAATAAACCAAACTATAACATTAGCGTATGGTGACAATAATGAAGATTGAATTAATTGGACTTTGAATTTTTGATACCCAAGTAGTTTACTTGCAGAAGCATAAACAAATAGCAGCACAAACAATATACTGATGATTTCAGTAATAAGGATTGTATATTTTTGTTGCCATTTCATGTCAATTGTATTAAATTGATTTTCAATGGTGTAAATTTATAAAAGGTAATTGTTCCCTAAGGGATAACCATTGGTCTGTAACGGATTATTTAAAAAGAAAACCGGTTTTTATAAATTTGCCTTTGCTGATCTTAGATCTTTAGGTCTGTATCCATACCTTTTTTTGAATTCCCTGGAGAAATGGGTGGCACTCTTAAAACCTACCATTTTGGCGATTTCCTTAAAGGATTGATCTGAATGGTCAACAATAATATGGGCTTTTCTAAGCCGTTCTTCTTTTAAAAACTGAAAAACAGTCATCCCATAAAGCTCTTTAAAACCTCGTTTAAGTTTAAACTCATTGGTGCCAAAAGTAAGTGCCATATCTTTTAGCGAGGGTAATTCTTCCTCTAAATGTCTTTTGATGTATTCACCGGCAGCTCTTATTTTATCAATGTCAGAAAGTTGTAAAGGGGTTTTATTTTTTTTGGCTTTTTTTGGTAATACTAATTGACTTTGAATGTGTTTTTGTTTGTCTGCTTCGAGCGCCCTTTTTGTCTGAACCATATCAAAGGTAGTAATAATGGTTTTTCCTCGAAGTGGAGAATCGGTTATATAATGGATAACCCGGCAAAAAGCTGGAAGTAACAGATCTTGAAATGTTATGTAAGTTAATTGTAAAGAGTATTCTTTTATAGTTAAGGCTTTAATTTCATCCTCTAAAATTACCCACTCGTGTTGTGATTCTTGTGAAAGTAAGTCCTTAAAAGATTTGCCTAACAAATCATCACTCTCAAATCCTAAAAAGTTTTTACAGCTCTCGTTTATTTCAATAATACGGAATGCTTCATCTAGCACAAAAAGCATTTGAATAGCAAAAGTATAGGAGTCATGGAAATTTACATATCCTTGATGTAGAAAGGAATCCCTGATTTCCTCGGTGGTCATATTAATCAAGGCTGTGAGGGCTTCCAGATCATCCTTATGTTCAGTGCGTTCAATGCAAGTAGAAAAATTACCTTTGGATAATTCTAACAGTTGCAAGAATATTTTTTTTAATCGGGGTTTGTTTTCTAGAGTATCCATAAATCACAGTATTTAAAATAAATGGTGAGAGAGGGCCTTAAAAAAAACGCTAGTAAAAATATATTATCTATAGGGAGAGAATCTGATGCACAAATATTTTAACAGTGTGCATAACTAAATAAAACATAAAATTATAAAAAATATTTTATTTGTTGAACTTGGGTACTCTAAATTGGTTACTAAGACACAAATTCGGAGAGATATGTCAAGGCTTCTGTTTCGTTATTGAATATTTTAGTAGGGATGGGAGGTGTGTTTCCTTTGATATAGATTTCTGATAATATATGGGATAAGGGAGTGTCAGAAACCAAGGCCAATGCCTTAATGAATACAGACCCTTCTGTGGCTAGATATCTTCGGGCATTCATATCAATACGTTTAACACCTCTTGTATCACATAAAACCGGAAACTCCTTCCCCTGTTGAAGCTTTAACCGATCGGTTACGATTTGAATAGCTACCGATAGATTGATGTCCACATCCTCGTGATACACAAAAAAGAGAATGCCTCTTTTTATCTCAAAAGATGCGTAATTATTTTCAAAATTCATTTAACTGGTACTTTTTAAACACAATCAAATTAGTAAATATTTTTTAAATACGCCTTTTAAACCAATAAGGAATTTGTAATACTAATCTGTAAAGGATTAATACTGGTCTATAAGGGATTTTTTTCAATTTTAGACATAATAGGGCTGTATTCAACGAGAAATTTTATTTAGTTTAAAATGCTGATTAATACCAGTTCTATGTATTCAATATCCGTGAAACCACTAAAAATTAAATTCAAATGGCAAAAATTAAGCGTAATAATTTTCTAGACACTGTAGATGAAGTGTTCACCGATGCAACCAAACATGGTGTACTCCATTTGTACGCAGATGGAGAGGTATTTACAGGACGAAAAATAAGTATTCAAAAAAAGGCCTTATTTCATTTTGGAACCACAGGATATTTGGGATTGGAACAAGATGAAAGGCTAAAAAAAGCAGCAGCTGAAGCCATTTTTCGATATGGTACGCAATTTCCTTTATCCAAGACCTATATATCACATCCCTTGTACCGTAGTTTGGAGGATAAGGTTACTCAGATGTACGGACACCCCGTCATCATAACAAAGAACAGTAGCCTGGGACATATAGGGGTTATACCTAGTGCTGTGTCTGATCGCGATGCCATTGTATTGGATCACCAGGTACATTGGAGCGTGCAAAGTGCTGCAAAGACCTTAAAGATCCGCAGTGTTCCTATTGAATTGATACGTCATAACAATTTGGACATGCTGGAGGATAAAATCAAAAAACTGTCCACAAAACACAAAAGAATATGGTATATGGCAGATGGGTTGTATTCCATGTACGGCGATGAAGCTCCCGTTTTGGAACTCATGGCACTTAGTAACAAATACCCACAACTTCACTTTTATTTTGATGATGTTCATGGCATGAGCTGGACGGGCAAAAACGGTACCGGATTTGTAATGAGTAAACTACATGAATTACCGGAACATGTACTGTTGTTCGGCACACTGAGCAAAACCTTTGGAGCCAGTGGATCGGTACTGGTGTGCTCCAACAAGAAAATGTACAGCAAGATAAAGACCTTTGGTGGTCCGCTCACTTTTTCGGCTCAGTTGGAACCGGCCTCGGTGGCAGCTGCAATTGCTTCCGCAGATATTCATCTCTCCAAGGAAATCTATGCTCTTCAAGATGAACTGTTGGAACGTATCAACCTGTTCAATTCGTTGTTGGAAACAACCCAACTCCCATTGATCGATAAAAATAATTCCCCTGTTTTTTATATTGGAACAGGGATGCCCATTACTGGTTATAATTTTGTGAACCGGTTGATGAGGGAAGGTTTTTTTGTGAATTTAGGAATTTTCCCGGCAGTCCCCGTTAAGAATACCGGGGTACGGATTACCATTTCAAGGCATAACCAGCCCGATGAGATTAAGGCACTGGTACAGGCCATGGAATACCATTATCCCAAAGCTCTGGAGGCTACCCATACATCCCATGTCAAGGTATGCAGGGCTTTTGATTTGCCTGTAAGGGAATTGATGGATTCCGTAGAAAGCCAGTCCCATGGACTTGGTGTTCAGTTTGAGAAAAGCATAACAAAAATCGACAGAAAGGAATGGAATGCTCTTTTTGGAAATTGCGGTGTTTTTGACTGGGACGGTCTCAAGTTTCTTGAAAAGTCATTTTCAGAAAACAAAAAAGCTGAGGAAAACTGGAACTTTTATTATTATATCATTAGGGATCAACTAGGGAAACCTGTATTGGCCACTTTTTTTACCTATGCTCTTTGGAAAGAGGATATGTTGGCTCCAAGGGCTGTTTCCGAGAAAATCGAGACTCTACGATTAAAAGATCCTTACCATATGACTTCTTATGTGCTCAGTATGGGGTCTTTGTTCACCGAAGGTACACATCTCTATCTTGACAAGTCCCATCCCTTATGGCACCATGCCTTGCAGCAACTTTTGGATGCGTTAGAGACATTGGACCGTAAACTGGATCCTTCTATGCTTATTTTCAGGGACTTTGAAAAGGATGAAATTCTTAATGAATTTTTCCATAACCATGGATTTTTTAAGGTGTCCATGCCGGAATCCTGCACTATCAATAACCTTGATTGGAAAGATGCCGAAAACTACCTAAACACGCTATCCCCAAAATCAAGAAGGCACTTCAGGAAAGACATTGCGGCTTTTGAAGATCATTTTACCATGGAAATCCTCGATAGGATTACTCCTGAACAGGTTAAGATATTTTATAGCCTTTTTGAAAATGTCAGAAAGAACAATCTCGGCTTGAATACGTTTAATTTTCCTAAAAAATTACTACAGCATATGTCAGAGAATCCTCAATGGGAATTTATAGTCCTAAATCTAAATGCCTCCTATGCCAAGGCTGAAAAAGACATCCCAGTGGGGGTCATGTTCTGCTACAGAAATGAGGGAACTACTTATGTCCCGGCATTTGTGGGGATGGATTACAAATATGCCCATAAGCATCAAGTATATAGACAGCTGCTTTACCAAACCATAAAAAGAGCTGGTGAAACGGGAATTCAAACCATTGATTTTGGGATGACCGCTGGTTTTGAAAAAAGAAAACTGGGAGCTACTGTTGCAGAAAAAACGGCCTATATCCAGGCCAAGGATAACTTTTCCATGGAGCACTTGGAAATGATGGAAGACAAACGATAATCGATAAAGAAAACACCTTTTAGGGCCTGTACCTAAATTCAATCACCGATATGCCCATTCTCTCCAAGGTATTGAAAAATCAGCTGGATGGATAGAAAATATAAACATGTAATTGATAAATTTACTGAAAAACTAACAGAAATAAACACTGGTAACAGAATACCCCTAAAAAAGACCAACGAGGGGATTCATTTATGCAACAATACACTCTACCTTCTCAAAGGGATCGTTGAAGAGCATGGTTTTGAAGAAATAGACGATGAGATTTATTTCTTTAAAAGGGTCAAGTCAGGACCGCTTGGTTTTCTGGTATATTTCAGTGAGGTCCGCTCCTGTGAACTGCTGATGCCCAAGATAGGGACCGGCAACCAACTGTCCTTCCTTAAAAAGAAGGTACGGCGGATCAATAAGTTCTTTAACCGGAATTGGGACTTTGTCCATTACATGGAACAAGAACTGACCTATCTGGACAATCAGTATTTTACCAGGGAAAACCAAATCTTTCCTCTTTATGCACTTCCAGAGGCTTGTTACTTGGATCCCAAGTTTTTTACGTCCAAGGATATGCTTTGGGCACGGGTAAAGGGCATGAACCATTTTATTGTCTATGTAAAAAACCTAATCAAGGAAATTGAATTACAAAAGAAAGACAGTACGTCACATCACCAATTCACAAAAACTTTTCAATGGACTGCTTCCAAAGCAGCCTTGACAGAGCTGATTTATGCACTTTATGTCTCACAAGTGGTCAATAACGGTAAAGAGGATCTCAAAGCCATTGCCTCTAACTTTGAGGTGCTCTTCGGAATCAAATTGGGCAATATCTATAAAACGTATTTTGAGATCAAGGCCAGAAAAGGGTGCAGGGCGCGGTTTCTGGAAGAGTTGATCGAGCGGTTTAATGACCGAATGGAAAAGGATGATGAGTTTTTGGATGGCAAGCATATAAATATGTAAGAAAGATGTTCGTAATTACGAATAGCTTACGTATTGATGTTTTCATGGTATTTTTCCTGAAATTTAGTACTATTCGTTAAGCTCCTTTAGAGGCAAGCACCCCAAATCATATCAAATACGGGCAAAACCCAAAATGTTAAAATTGATTCATGATTACGAACGCCTTACGAAAAATTTCCGCCTAGCTCTCTCAATTTTGTAAAACGAAAGCTAAATCAGTATGAGCCGTCATTAAAAAAATTAAAAACTTGGCGGCTCTACCTTAAATCGTTTTAATATGGCAGCATCAATTATTACCACAGAAGACCTCTATGAGTTTAAAATGGAATTGTTGGAAGAAATAAAACAACTGCTCCAGCATCAATCAGGCCATGTGACCAGGAAATGGCTTAAGTCTCCAGAAGTAAGAGATCTATTGGGTATTTCGCCAGGAACATTGCAAAACTTAAGAACAAGAGGTGAAATACCCTATACCAAGGTAGGAAGTACCTTGTATTATGATTATCAGGAAATCATGCAAGTACTGGATAAAAATAGGATCAACAAAAGCTTTTAATATATTTGGAAGACATCAATTATATCAAGCATCTTAACGGTGTATTTATCCAGTTCTCAAAAGATAACCGGTTAAATCCAACCCATATTAGTTTGTATGTGGCCTTGTTTCAGTTATGGAACAACAACTTTTTTAAGGAAGAATTCTTTATTAACCGCGAAGAGGTGATGACCTATTCCAAGATTGGCTCTAAGTCCACCTATCACCGTTGCATCAAGGAACTGAGTCATTGGCACTACTTATTATATACCCCATCCCACAACCCGTTTAAGGGCAGTCGGATCAAGATGTTCGATTTTGGGACAAGCTCTGGACAAGTACTGGACCAAAGCTGTGCTGAAATCGGGACAAGCAATGGACAAGCACTGGTACCTATAAACAAACATATACAAACTATGGAAAACAATAAAAACTTAAACAAACAAGAACATTTAAATTTTAAAAATTCAGATAAAAGATCCAAACAACTAGCCAGTGTCCCATATCAAGACAACTTAAAAACCAGTACCGATAAAGATTACAATAAACCCCTATGAAATTACAAACACCACATATCATTAAAGAAGGCAATGAGGAGTTCCGGTTGGGGACACTCAAAGGCAATCATATTCTTTATGATTTTGATAAGATATTGCTTTACCTGAATGCCAAAGGGAAATTGTTATTTGGCAAGGAATTTAAAATCCATAACAATGACAGGGAGATTCTATACAAACTTTGTAATTACCAAATCAGGGATTGGAACGAATGTAAAAAATTGGGGATTGATTTAAAAAAGGGCGTTTTACTTTCTGGACCTGTAGGTTGTGGTAAAACAAGTCTAATGAAACTCATGAGGTACATCACACCACATTACCAAAGGTATGATATGATTCCCACACGAAACATCACTTTTGCCTTTAACCACATTGGTTATAGAATCATCGAGCAATATGGGGATAATCGTTTTTACTGTTTTGATGATCTGGGCATCGAACCCACAGGGCGTTATTTTGGGAAGGACTGTAACGTGATGGGTGAAGTATTGCTCTCCAGACACGATCTTCATTTAAAATATAGATTAAAAACGCATTGCACAACGAACTTAAACGCAGAAGAAATTGAGGAACGCTATGGTAACCGGGTAAGGAGCAGAATGCGGGAATTGTTTAATTTGATTGGATTTGATCAACATAGCAAAGATAAGAGAACATAATTTCTCACCGATAAACTTGCTTAAGCCATAAGCGTAATTCCTTAAAAACTACCAGAATGATTTTAGTCAAAAGCCTTAAGATCACAACAAATAAATCCTTCATAGTCCTGTATTTAAATAGTTAGTAATTCCCATCAAAATAGCCAATGCCATCGCTCTTATATTTTTGGTTTTTAAAAAATAATCCGCTTCATCAATGTTGGTTACATAGCCCATTTCAATGAGTATTGAAGGACGGAATATGGTATTTTCACGCAACACTTGAAAATCGGCAAATTGAACACCTCGTTTTTTTAAGCCTAATTTTTGTGTGCTTTCTTCTAAAATGGACAATCCCAATCCAATTGATTCTTTTAATTTTTTTTCATTAGTATTGGTGCGATGTACGTAAACATCCATTCCTTTTGAAGACGTATTTGAGGTATTGCAATGTAACGACACAAAAACGTCTGCCTTTATGCTCTCGGCCAATAGCCCCCGATCTGATAGCGAAACGAAAGTGTCTTCATATCTGGTCAAGTACATATCAAATCGATTGTCAAAAAATGTATTATTCAACTTCAAAATGTCTTGGGCTACTTTTAAAACAACATCCTTTTCCTGAATATGGTTTATGCCTATGGCACCAGAATCGTATCCACCATGGCCAGGATCGATAACAATGATCTTTTTCTGGGCAAAAGCCAAACATATTTTTAACATCAAAATCACAAAACTGACGTTTTTTAGCCTGAACATCTTTTAAATTTTTTGGGTTATCAACATGACTCTTTACTTTTCTTGTGCAGTTTGATGTCAATTTGCATCAAAACGACACAACCGAAATCAAATAATATTTTATTAACAAATATCTGATAATCAGTATTTTGAATTGCAATATACCGTATTTTTCACATATCAAAATCAAATAAATTTTAAACCTAATTAGATATGAAAAAATCATTTTATGTTACCGCTTTTTTGCTATTCCTTTCCAATGCTATTTTTGCCCAAATTGGAGGAATTGAAAATTCTGTCAACGATGTGTCCGATACCATCCGAGCCATTTTCCCCATTATTCTAGGGGTTATTTTTTTAATAGGGTTTCTATTTAATGCC
>TARA_R110002033_G_scaffold122_8_pt1 | contig 16714 bp, 14 predicted proteins | sample TARA_R110002033 | Tara Oceans TARA_R110002033 (sample SAMEA4397051) | marine metagenome | biome: Polar Biome; feature: [SRF] surface water layer (ENVO:00010504); material: water (ENVO:00002006), including particulate matter (ENVO:01000060) such as... | depth 5 m
GTTCAGTTTCTTCTAACTTTATGTAAAATTGAGATAATCCCTCTAAACTATCTTTAACTTTTGTATAAATTTCGTCATAATCCTTAACATAAAAAGCATAATAATTATTACTTAATGCGAATGTAGCACTATCTATATTATACTTTTTATAAACATAATCGTCTGAGTAAATATTTTTGTTTTCTAAAACCTTTTTATTGGCTCCATTTGAAGAGGATATTAATTTCAAATCTATAATAATATTAACCATCTCCTTCTTTGAAATTAAATGCTTTGGTTTTTCAGGTTTATTCATGGTGTAACATGATACCGCTAAGAATCCCAGAAACATATATGTAAAAAAACGTTTTAGCATTACCTATTAAAAGTTAAGCGTTTTGCAGATTTAAAATTATGAAATTTAGAATTCTCGAAAACCAAATTACCATTTACAAAAGTATGAGTTATTCTCGACTTAAACGTGGTTCCTTCAAAAGGAGACCATCCACATTTATATAAAACATTATCCTTTTTTACAGTATATGGATTATTATAATCTACTAAAACTAAATCGGCATAATAGCCTTCTTTTATAAATCCTCTTTTTTCAATTTGAAATAAAATAGCAGGATTGTGACACATTTTTTCAACCACTTTTTCAATAGAAATTTTTTCTTTGTGACACATTTCCAGCATAGCAGATAAGGCATGTTGAACTAAAGGTCCTCCAGAAGGTGCTTTCGTGTAAACGTTTTTCTTTTCTTCTAACGTATGTGGGGCATGGTCTGAAGCAATAACATCTATTCTATCATCAAGCAGAGCTTCCCAAAGTTGATCCCTATCCTTTTTGTATTTTACCGCTGGATTCCATTTTATTAAGGTTCCTTTTGTATCATAATCCTCATCTGAAAACCATAAATGGTGAATACAAACCTCGGCTGTTATTTTTTTATCTTTTAAAGGAATTTTATTACTGAATAATTTAGTTTCCTTTCCTGTAGACAAATGAAAAACATGCAATCTAGCACCTGTTTTTTCTGCTAATTTAATAGCTTTTGATGATGATAAATAGCAAGCTTCTTCACTTCGTATTTCTGGATGACATTTAATAGGAATATCTTCACCATACTTAGCTATGTACGTTTCAAGATTTGCTTTAATTGTTGTTTCATCCTCACAATGAACAGAAATTAATAAATTGGTGCTTGCAAATATTTTCTCAAGAACTATTGGGTCATCAACCAACATATTACCTGTAGAAGATCCTAAAAATAATTTCAAGCCAGCTACTTTGTTCGCATCAACTTTTAAAATTTCTTCTAAATTATCATTAGTACCACCAAACATAAATGAATAATTGGCGTACGATGTTTTTGCTGCAATTTCAAACTTGTCTTCTAATTTTTCAATAGTAGTCGCTTGCGGAATCGTATTAGGCATTTCAATAAATGACGTTATACCGCCAGCTACTGCAGCTCTAGATTCTGTTTCAATGGTTGCTTTATGGATAAGTCCTGGTTCTCTAAAATGCACCTGGTCGTCAATAACTCCTGGCAATACGTATTTACCTTCGGCATCAACCACATGGACATCTGAAGATTTTGCACTAATTGAACTACTTATTTCCTTTATAAACTCTCCTTCAATTAGTATATCCCCACAAAATACAGCGCCCTCATTTACAATATGTGCGTTTTTTATAAGTATTATTTTTTCCTTCATAAATCTACTTTTTGAAAATACTTTTAATTTTCATTGAAATTACCCCAAAGATTGCTTCAGAAATTATGCCAGAACTTAATTTTGATTGTCCTTTCGTTCTGTCTGTAAATATAACAGGAACTTCTTCAATTTTAAACTTTTTAATATACGCCTTAAATTTCATTTCTATTTGAAAGGCATACCCAATAAATTTAATAGTATCTAAATTTAAGGTTTCTAAGACATGTCTTTTATAGCAAACAAAACCCGCAGTAGTATCGCGTATTGCCATACCAGTGATAATACGCACATAAACAGATGCTAAATAAGACATCAAAACTCTGTTCATTGGCCAGTTTACCACATTTACTCCAGTTATATACCTTGAACCTATTGCAACATCTGCATCATTTGTGCTACAAGCATTATATAACTTAATTAAATCTTTAGGGTCATGTGAAAAATCGGCATCCATTTCAAAAATATAGTCATATTTTTTCTTTAAAGCCCATTTAAAACCGTGTATATAAGCTGTTCCTAAACCTGATTTTTCTACTCTTGATTCTAAAAACAATCGCTGTTGAAACTCCTTTTGGAGTTCTTTTACCTTTAAAGCTGTTAAGTCTGGAGAACTATCATCAACAATAAGAATATGAGTGAATTCAGACTCCGAAAACACTGCTTTAATTATGGCTTCAATATTTTCAATCTCGTTATAGGTTGGTATAATTACTAAAGCATGTTTCATGTATTCTCATAGTATTGTTTTTAATGTTTCATTTTTCCTAAAAACAGTTTTGGTTTACCTAGGAAGCATTAAAAACTTATAAATTTTAGCAAATGTACATTATTTAAAAGATACTTTTTTTTAAATATTCCTTAATAATTTAAAGTAGGTATTATTATTTATAATAATTTTAGGGCATGCTTCGTACTATACAAACATTTGAATTATTTACTATTTTAATAGTTATTGGCATTGCTTTTATAGCAGTTGCAAAATCACTATTCCCTAGACGTTTTAATGATTTTGTTTATGTGTTAGGGAATTCAAAATACCTTAAGATTTATGCTAGAGAACAAAAGTTTTTTGACAGATTTGATGCCTTACTTTTTGTTAATCTGATACTTTCTTTATCTATATTCGGATTTATTTACCTGAAACTTTCAAACCAGGTCTTTGCACCTACCATCGATGTTATATTTAAATTAACGATTGGAATTGGCATCTTTATTTTAATAAAAGTTCTTTTAGAACGACTTATAGGAAGCCTTTTTGAAATCGATAAATTGATTGACCAATATTTATTTCAAAAAATAAGTTACAAGAACTTTATAGGTTTGTTTTTAGTTCCTGTTAATCTAATTTTATTGTTTAGTATTACACCTTCGTTAATTATCCTTTATATAATTATATTTTTATTATTAGTAGTTAATATTATGGGCTTAATCACTACTATAAAAACGCATCAAAGTTTAATAAAACGAAACTTATTTTATTTTATTTTGTATCTTTGCACTCTTGAAATTGCACCTTATATCATATTGTACAAGGTGTTTAATTCATAATAACTGAAGTAACTAATTGCGCCCTATGAAAGTGAAAACCATTTTGGTATCCCAACCAGAACCTAAAGTAGAAAATTCTCCATATTTTGATCTTCAAGAGAAGCAAAAAGTAAAAATAGATTTCAGACCTTTTATTCATGTAGAAGGCGTTTCTGCTAAAGAAATCAGACAACAAAAAGTAGATTTAAATAACTATACAGCTATTATTTTAACGAGTAGAAATGCTGTAGACCATTATTTTAGAGTTGCTGAAGAAATGCGCTTTAAAGTGCCAGATACCATGAAATACTTTTGTCAATCTGAAGCAGTCGCTTTTTATTTGCAAAAATATGTAGTTTACAGAAAACGTAAAATTTATGTTGGTAAACGGTCTTTCTCTGAATTATCGCCTTTAATTAAAAAATATAAAGACGAAAAATTCTTACTGCCGTGTACAGATAAGGTAAAACCTGAAGTTCCTGAAACCATGACTGCTTTAGGAGTTAATTGGAAATTAGCTACTTTTTACAAAACTGTAATTAGTGATCTTTCTGATTTAGCGGATGTATACTATGATGTTTTAGTCTTTTTTAGTCCTTCAGGTATTGAATCACTATTTCATAATTTCCCAGATTTTAAACAAAATAATACACGAATAGCAGTATTTGGAGACACCACTATTAAAGCGGTTGAAGAAAAGGGATTACGTGTAGATATTGCCGCACCTACTAAAGAAACTCCATCTATGACCATGGCTTTAGAAAAGTATATTGATAAAGTTAATAAAGGCAAATAACTCAATCTATAAATAAAAAAAAGAGCGACTTAAAAATTAAGTCGCTCTTTTTTTTATTTTAAAACGCGTAGCGTTGCGGACCACCTCTCCGTATTTCTTCACTGGCAAAGGCTTCAAATTTTTTAAAGTTCTCTCTAAAGGCGTTAGTTAATTTAAAAGCCGTTTTATAATAAGCTTCATCATTATTCCAGGTAGCTCTCGGACTCAAAACCTTTGTTGGAACTCCAGGGCATTCTCTAGGTTGAGCCACACCAAATACTGAATGAATGTGGTAGCTGTCATAAGTATACAATCCTAAATCCCCATTTAAAACAGCATTAATCATAGCACGAGTGTACTTTAATTTCATTCGGGTTCCTACGCCATAAGGGCCACCTGTCCAGCCCGTATTAACCAACCAAACACTGACACCTGCTTCTTTCATTTTTTTGCTTAACATATCTGCATATTTAGCAGGATGTAATGGCATAAAAGGTGCTCCAAAACATGCCGAGAAAGATGGTTGAGGTTCTACAACACCTGCCTCAGTTCCGGCAACTTTAGCCGTATATCCAGACATAAAATGATACGCTGCCTGACTAGGTGTTAGTTTAGATATAGGAGGTAAAACACCAAAAGCATCAGCTGTTAAAAAGAAAATATGCTTTGGATTCTTTCCTATGGAAGGGACTTTAATATTTTCAATGTGATTGATAGGATAACTTACTCTCGTATTTTGGGTAATGGCAGTATCGGCAAAATCAACATGACCTTCAGCATCTAAAATGACATTTTCTAAAATGGCTCCCGGTTTAATCGCTTCAAAAATCTCCGGTTCATTTTCAGCAGACAAATTAATAACTTTGGCATAACAACCACCTTCAAAATTAAAAATGCTATTTTCTTTAGTCCAGCCATGCTCATCATCACCTATTAAACTTCTATTTGGGTCTGTGGAAAGTGTTGTTTTTCCGGTTCCTGAAAGCCCAAAGAAAATCGCTGTATCCCCATCTTTACCAATATTGGCACTACAATGCATTGGCAGGGTGTTTTTATACATTGGTAAAATAAAGTTTAAGGCCGAAAAAATACCTTTCTTAATTTCGCCCGTATAGCCAGTTCCGCCAATTAAGGCAATCTTTTTTGTGAAATTTAAAATGGCAAAATTATGTTGACGGGTTCCATCCAATTCTGGATTTGCTTTAAACCCTGGCGCATTAACAACCAACCATTCCGCATCAAACGTTTCTAATTCGTCTTCTGTAGGGCGAAGAAACATATTGTAAGCAAACTGATTACTCCAAGGAAATTCATTAATAACTCGAATATTAAGTTTATAATCTTCATCAGCACACGCATAACAATCTCTCACAAAAACCTCTTTATTTGAGAGATATTCTGCAACTTTAGTATATAAGCTTTCAAACTTCTCTGGATCAAACGGAACATTAATATCTCCCCACCAAATATTATCTCTAGTTACATCGTCTTTAACTATAAATCTATCCAAAGGAGATCTACCTGTAAACTCTCCAGTATTAACTGCTAAAGCTCCAGAAGACGCCTCAACGCCTTGTCCCTTTTCTAAAGTTATGTCATGAAGTTCTTTTGGTGAAAGTTGATACCTTACTTTAGCTTTTTTAATGCCGTATTGTTCTAACTCAATCGTTTTCGTAAGTTGGTTGTAATTTGTCATAATTTTGCTTAAAAATGATTATTTGGCAAAATAAAAGAATATTTTTGTGTTATTATATAAAAATATTAATTATTTGCTTTCATTTTTATGAAATTCACAAACAATAAAACCCAGGAAATGATAAGACATAAACCTCCTATTGGAGTCACAAATGCGATGGTTTTAAAATCAAAATTTGTTAATAAATTCGTCGCCAAGCCATAAATAGATCCAGAAAAAAGCAACCACCCTATTAAAACAAAATAGAATATGAGTTTTTTTGATTTAGCTGAAATAAAGGTCGTACTTCCTACAAAAAGCAGTAAAAGAGCGTGATACATTTGATATCGCACACCTGTTTCAAACGTTTGTATGGATTCCGCGGGAATTAATTCTTTCAATCCATGGGCGCCAAATGCTCCTAAAACAATGGCAGTAACTCCTAAAAATGACGCTAAAATTAAAATTTGCTTGTTCATATCTATACTACATTTCAGTTTATAAAACCTTTTGTATTTATTACATTAGTCTCAACAAAATTAGTTAACAAAATTCATTATGCGAAACATTTTAGTTATTGGTTCAGGAAAATCAACGTCTTACTTAATAAAATATCTGTTAGATAAATCAGAAACCGAAAACTTATTCATAACCATAGGAGATATCAACATTAACCACGCGTCGAAGATTATTAATAATCATATTCGTGCTAAAGCAATTATCCTAGATATCTTTGATTTAGATTCAAGAAAAGAGGCAATTAAAAATGCTGATATTATTATTTCCATGCTTCCTGCACGATTACATATTGATGTAGTGAAAGATTGTATTGAGTTTGGAAAAAATATGGTTACTGCCTCTTATATAAGTCCAGAAATGGAAGCTTTAAATGATAAAGCCATTGAAAAAGGTTTGATTTTTATGAATGAAATTGGAGTTGACCCTGGTATTGACCACATGAGCGCCATGAAAGTCATTGATAGCATACGAGCCAATGGAGGTAAAATGATTTTGTTTGAATCTTTCACCGGAGGTCTTGTAGCACCCGAAAGCGACAATAACCTTTGGAATTATAAATTTACCTGGAACCCAAGAAACGTGGTGGTTGCGGGTCAAGGCGGAGCTGCCAAATTTCTGCAAGAAGGTACTTACAAATACATCCCTTACCACAGATTGTTTAGAAGAACTGAATTTTTAGATATTGAGGATTATGGCAGGTTTGAAGTGTATGCCAACCGAGATTCTTTAAAGTATCAACATGTTTATGGTTTAGACTCCATTAAAACACTGTATCGTGGTACCATGAGGCGTGTTGGATTTAGTCGTGCATGGAATATGTTTGTTATGTTAGGTATGACAGATGATAGCTATATCATTGATGATAGTGAAAATATGAGTTATAGAGATTTCGTTAATGCCTTTTTACCTTACAGTCCATCTGATTCGGTAGAATTAAAATTTAGACATACTCTAAAAATTGATCAAGATGATATTGTTTGGGATAAGTTGTTGGAACTTGATATTTTCAACTCTAAAAAAATGGTAGAACTTAAAAAAGCAACACCAGCTCAAATTTTACAAAAAATACTTATGGATAGCTGGACACTTGATAAAGATGATAAAGATATGATCGTTATGTATCATAAATTTGGCTACGAACTGAATGGTAAAAACTATCAAATAGACTCAACTATGGTTACTCTAGGTGATGATCAAACGTATACAGCCATGGCAAAAACAGTCGGCTTACCTGTTGCTAGCGCGACACTTGCAATTTTAAACGGTAAAATAACTACACCTGGAGTTCAAATTCCTATTACCAAAGAAGTTTACGAACCTATTTTAAAAGAACTGGCAGATTCTGGTATTTTGTTTAAAGAAAAAGAAGTCCCTTATCACGGTTACAACCCGCTAAATATATAAGGTTTTGGTGTTTCCCTGTCGGTTTAGGCTTTCTCAACTCCCTTTTTTATGTTTTAAAAACTAGAGTTCAATAAATAATCTGTTGTCTTTAAAAAATTTACATCATATATTGTTTCTATGTCACCTTGAGCACAGTCAGAAGGTTTTTAACTTCTTACATTTTTTAAAGGTTTCGACTGCGCTCAACCTGACATTATTAATTCATTAAACATAAAAAGAACTCAAACAAATTGTTCAAATACGGAGTATTCACGAACTCAAATATTTAAAATAGAATACATTAGCAATCCTTAACGCAATATTTAATTTTAGATTGAATCCTTTTACTACTTTTATGTTTTTATTTAAAACTTTATAAGTAATGAAGGTTGCAAATCATAATCTAGAAATAGACGGCATTGATAAAAAAATTCTTCGCACTCTGATGGCAGACGCGAGAACACCCATTCTTGAAATTGCAAGAAATGTTGGTATTTCTGGCGCAGCTATTCATCAACGATTGAGAAAACTTGAAAAGTCTGGTTTGATTTCGGGTTCTAAATTCGTTATTAATCCAAAAGTTTTGGGATATAACACCATGGCATTTATTGGTATTCATTTAGATACAGCCATGAGCCATAGTGACGTACTGAAACAGCTAAAAAAAATTCCTGAAATATTAGAATGCCATTACTCTACGGGAAGTTGGAATGTATTTATTAAAATTCTTTGTAAAGACAATGTGCATTTAATGCACTTACTAGAAAAGGAAATTCAATCTATTTCTGGTGTTTCACGAACGGAAACCTTTATTTCACTGGATCAGCAAATAGATAGACAAATAAGTATATAAAAACAAAACCCAAGCTTTCGTTTGGGTTTTGTTTTTATTAAGATTCCTGCTTTTGCAAGAATTAGTTACATTTTCATTAACCAGGAACGTACATCCACTTCCTTCTTAATTAAATCTCTTAAATCATCTATTTTAATACGTTCTTGCTCCATGGTATCTCTATGACGAATCGTAACCGTATTATCCTCTAAAGTGTCATGATCTACTGTAATACAAAATGGTGTTCCGTTGGCATCTTGGCGTCTGTAACGTCTTCCAACAGCGTCTTTTTCATCGTAATCTACATTAAAATCCCATTTTAATTCGTCTACAATCTTTCTGGCCACTTCTGGCAAACCGTCTTTTTTAACCAACGGCAAAATAGCTGCTTTTACAGGCGCTAATACACTTGGCAATTTTAAAACGGTTCGTGTTGTACCATTCTCAAGTTCTTCTTCAACTAAAGAATTTGAGAATACAGCTAAAAACATACGGTCTAAACCGATAGACGTTTCTAACACATACGGAACATAACTTTTATTTTCTTCAGGATCGAAATATTGTAGTTTCTTACCTGAGAATTTCTCGTGCTGACTTAAATCAAAATCAGTTCTAGAATGAATCCCTTCTAATTCTTTAAACCCGAACGGAAATTTAAATTCAATATCGGCAGCAGCATCAGCATAATGTGCTAATTTTTCATGGTCGTGAAAACGATAATTCTCTGCCCCCATTCCTAAACTTAAATGCCATTTCATTCGTGTTTCTTTCCAATGCTCGTACCATTCGGCTTGAGTGCCAGGTTTAATAAAAAACTGCATTTCCATTTGTTCAAACTCACGCATTCTAAATATAAATTGTCTTGCTACAATTTCATTTCTAAACGCTTTTCCTGTTTGAGCAATCCCAAAAGGGATTTTTAAACGGCTTGTTTTCTGAACATTTAAAAAGTTAACAAAAATACCTTGTGCTGTTTCTGGACGCAAGTACAAATCCATCGCATTTTCGGCAGACGCACCCAATTTGGTTCCAAACATTAAATTGAACTGTTTAACCTCTGTCCAATTTCTTGATCCTGTTAACGGGTCAGCAATTTCTAACTCTTCAATAAGTGCCTTCACATCCGCTAAATCTTCATTTTCTAAAGATTTTGCCATTCGCGAAAGCGTTGTATTTATTTTTTCTTGATAGCCTAATACACGGCCATTGGTAGAAATAAATTCTTCTTTATTAAAGGCATCACCAAAACGCTTTGCTGCTTTATCAACTTCTTTATTAATTTTAGCTTCAATTTTAGCACAGTAGTCTTCAATTAAGACATCAGCTCTATAACGTTTTTTGGAGTCTTTATTATCAATTAACGGATCGTTAAACGCATCAACGTGCCCCGATGCTTTCCATGTGGTTGGATGCATAAATATAGCAGCATCAATACCTACTATATTGTCATTCATTTGCACCATTGCTCTCCACCAATAATCGCGGATATTTTTCTTTAATTCTGCACCGTTTTGGGCGTAGTCGTAAACTGCGCTTAAACCGTCATATATTTCGCTGCTTTGAAATACATAACCGTATTCTTTTGCATGCGAAATTACCTTCTTAAATTGATCGTCTTGATTTGCCATGGTGCAAAAATATAAAACCGCTTCAAACAAATAGCTTGTTTGTTAAAAAATAAGTAGTCAATTCTTTTATTTTTTAATTAAGTTTACAAAAGTTCATATTGTCTTTCAATGCTACAATCTATTGTTAATGTATTCTTTCCTAAAGTATGTTATGCTTGTCATGACCTTTTAGGTGATAACGAACAAGATATTTGCACCCATTGCAGAAACAGTTTACCTGTAACCGACTTTCATTTTAATGATGATGATACCGTTTTAAAGGTGTTTTATGGGCGCGTTAAAGTTATCAATGCGACTGCCTTATTACGATTTGAAAAAAAAGGAATTGTTCAACAATTAATTCATAGTCTAAAATACAAAGGGCAAGAACAAATTGGTGTGTTTTTAGGTGATTGGTTAGGAGGTGAGTTAAAAACGGTAAAGGCTTATGAAGATATTGACCTTGTTATTCCAGTACCACTTCACACAAAGAAACTCAAAAAACGGGGTTACAATCAAGTTGCTAAATTTGCACAACACATTGCTTTGGCTTTAAATGTTCCTTATAAAGACGATGTACTTTTAAAAGTAACCAACACCGAATCGCAAGTACTAAAAAAACGCCTGGCGAGATGGAATGACGCGAACGAATTATTTACTCTTAAAAACAAACACACCATAGCAAACAAACATATTTTATTGGTGGATGACTTAATTACGACTGGAGCAACCATGGAAGCTTGCATCACGGTTTTAAATCGTGCGGATAATATAAAAATAAGTGTAGCATCCATGGCAATTGCGTAACGAGTTTGTCGTTATATCTGTAAAATTATGTAGGTTTGCTTAAATTTTATTTTGGTAATGAATAAAACGGTTTCAAATTTTATTTTTATAGTTGTTATAGGGCTAATTTTTATTAATTGTGCCAACCGAGGAACACCTCAAGGTGGCGACAAAGACATTACACCGCCTAAAATACTAAAATCTGAACCAGAGAATTTTTCAACAAATTTTAAAGGCAAAGAAATTAAAATATATTTTGATGAATACATTAAGATTAAAGATATACAAAAACAACTAATTATTTCACCACCAATGAAAACACTGCCAGAAATAACCCCCTTTAGCAGTGCTAGTAAATCTATTACCATTAAAATTTTTGACACCCTTCAACCTAATACTACTTATGCGTTTAATTTTGGAAACAGTATTTCTGATAACAATGAAGGAAATCTGTTCCCTTACTATCGTTATGTGTTTTCAACGGGAGATTATATAGACTCATTAACAGTGAACGGTCAAATTTTTGATGCCTTAAACAAAAAGCCAGACACCTTCGTGTCTGTTGGCTTGTATGAAGTGGACTCTACCTTTAATGATTCCATTATTTATAAAGAAAATCCAAAATATGTTACTAATACCTTAGACAGTGCAACCACCTTTTCTATTCAAAATATTAAGGCTGGGACTTACATGCTATATGCCTTAAAAGACGCAAATCAAGATAACAAATTTCAACAAAAAACAGATAAAATTGCGTTTTATAACCACTTTATAACCGTTCCAACAGATTCAACATACAATTTACGCCTATTTTCAGAAAATTTAGATTTTAGATCTTTCAGACCTCAAAATATTGCAGGCCAAAAAATTGTTTTTGGATATGAAGGTGATTATGAACATATGCATATTGATTTACTATCTGATACTCCAGAGGACTTTAAACACCGTATTACAAAAGACGAAAAAACGGATTCTTTATATTATTGGTACGCGCCTAAAATTGAAGCAGATTCATTAGTTTTCAAAGTAACAAACAAAGATTTTGAAAAAGACTATACGGTTAATCTTGGGGACAAAAAGCGTGACTCCTTAACTATTAAAGCTACCCCAACAGGAGCTATAAGAGTTGATGAAGATTTGAAAGTTTCAGGATCTATCCCATTCACTTCCTTTGATGCTTCAAAAATAACCATCATGGATAAAGATTCTACTCTGGTTGATTATACGACAACATTTGATACTATTACCAACAATTACATATTTAATTTCAAGAAAACGGAAGACAACACTTATAAGATTCAGGTACTACCAGAAGCGTTTACAGATTTATTTGACACTAAAAATGATACTTTAAATTTTAATGTTAAAACAAAAAAGTCATCGGAATTTGGATTAGCGCGTTTTACCTTAGTTAATGCTACGTATCCCATTATTTTTCAATTAGTTAATGAAAAAGGTGATGTTCAATATGAACAGTATTCAAGTAAACAAGAAATTTTAGATTTTTTAAATTTAACTCCTGGAAAATATACTATTCGCGTTATTTTTGATACTAATGGTAATAAAAAATTTGACACTGGTAATTATCTAAAAAAAATACAACCAGAACGTGTTAGCTTTTTTAAAGAAATAGAAATACGTGCTGATTGGGGCTATCCAGAAACTCTTGTGTTTAAGGAAGAAGAGTAAAGTTGTCCTTGTCGTTTAAAAACTTAAGCTTGTTCCTGTAATAATTAATATGATTCTTTTCTAAAGTAACGACTCCTACTTGCTCCCTATTGGGTTTAAAAGCAATTATCTCATTTCCAAGAACATCAAAAGTTGCAGAATGACCACAAAACTCATTTTGGGCTTCGTCCAACCCAACACGATTAATTCCAATACAGTAACACATATTTTCTATGGCTCTTGCTTTTAGTAAGGAGTCCCATGCAAAAATTCTAGGTTTGGCCAATTAGCAACATATAGCAAGACGTCATAATCTTCAATGTTTCTTGCCCAAACAGGAAATCGTAAATCGTAACATACTAACGGACAAATTTTCCAGCCTTTAAACTCAACAATTAATTTTTTACTGCCGGCAGTAAAAACTTTATCTTCACCAGCCAAGGTAAACGTATGCCGTTTATCATACGTGTGAATTTTACCTGAAGGTTCAACAAAAAGCAAACGATTATAATAGGTTTCATCTTCAGAAATAATAAGACTTCCAACAATAGCGGCATTTGTTTTTAAGGCTCTCCTTTTCATCCATGCCACCGTTTTTCCATCCATGGTTTCAGCAACCTCTTTAGCATTCATAGTAAATCCTGTAGAAAACATTTCTGGAAGAATAATAACATCAACAGTCTTTGATATGCTTTCTATTTTTTCTTTTAATTGTTTTCGATTCTTTTTAGGGTTTTCCCAAACCAAATCTGTTTGAATTAAGGCTATTTTAAGTTGCTCTTGCATGATTATAGGGTATTTAATATATCTGCTGCTTTTTTAAGGGTGTCATTGCTTTTAGCAAAACAAAATCGCAACACGTTATTATTTAAATTATTGGTATTGAATACAGACAATGGAATGGATGCAATTCCTGATTCTGCAGTTAATCGCTTGGCAAATTCCACATCGTTTTCTGTAGTGATGTCTGAATAATCTAAAACCTGAAAATACGTGCCTTTCGATGGTAAAAACTTAAACCTTGACGATTCAATTAATCCTAAAAACAAATCCCTTTTCTCTTGATAAAACTGAGGCAAGTCTAAGTAATAACTTGGTTCTTTTAAATATTCTGCTAAACCTTTTTGCAAAGGATGATTTACACAAAACACATTAAACTGATGCACTTTTCTAAACTCGCTCATCAATTCTTTGGGCGCGCAACAATACCCCACTTTCCACCCCGTATTATGAAACGTTTTTCCAAAAGAAGCCACCACAAAACTTCGTGATTTTAAATCGGGAAACAAACACGCACTTTGGTGTTTTTCACTATCAAAAATAATATGTTCGTATACTTCGTCACTCAACACTACAATATCAGTTCCCTCCGTTATTGCTTCCAATTGAAGCATGTCTTCTTTTGAAAAAATACTACCGCTAGGGTTGTGAGGTGTATTGATAATAATCATTTTTGTCCGATTATTAATCTGTTCCTTTACCTGTTCCCAATCGACATTATACTGAGGGTGTTGTAATTGGATTGATATGGTTTTGCCGCCGTTTAATTCAACAATTGGTTCATACGAATCATAGGCAGGTTTAAGAATAATAACCTCATCTTCTTTATTAACGAATGCCGAAATAATGCATGAAATAGCCTGAGTAGCACCAGCCGTAATCGTAATTTCCGATTCTGGATGATAGCTCGATTGATATAACAAATTATACTTTTCTGCAATTTGCTCTCGTAACTCTAAAATTCCTGCCATGGGTGCGTATTGATTATACCCATTTTGCATGGCTTTATAAACCAAATCAATCAGTTTGGGGTCACTCTCAAAATCCGGAAATCCTTGAGACAAATTAATAGCTTGATGCTTGGATGCCAAAGCACTCATTACCGTAAATATTGTTGTCCCTACATGAGGAAGTTTAGATTGATATTGCATATTTTTCATTAAATATATAGTAAATTTACAATAATAAATAGATGCTTTTATTTTTAACCCCTTTGAATTTTTTACATTATGAAATTTCTTAAAATTATACTGTTTTTTTTAACAGTAACAATGTCTGCTCAACAAGGAGGCATGTGGATTCCTTCGCTTTTAGAAGGCATGAACGAAGAAGAAATGACCAATCTTGGAAGCAAATTAACAGCTAAAGATATTTACGATGTTAATCACTCCAGTTTAAAAGATGCCGTTGCTCATTTTAATGGCGGCTGTACCACGGAAGTAATTTCTCCTCAAGGTCTAATATTAACCAATCATCATTGTGGTTTTAGTCAAATACAATCTCATTCTTCACTTGAAAACGACTATTTAAAAAATGGTTTTTGGGCTATGAATTTTGATGAAGAATTGCCAAATAAAGGATTGTATGTAGAGTTTATTGTAAGTATTCATGATGTTACAAATGAGGTTTTAAACAAGGTTAATAATGATATGACTGAGAAAGATAAACAGTCTATAATCTCTAAAACCAGTAATGGCATTATGAAAAATTGGCCAAGAGAATCTTGGCAAGACGTAAAGATTAAATCATTTTATAAAGGCAATCAGTATTTCCTATTTGTTACAGAGCGTTTTGAAGATATTCGTTTGGTTGGTGCACCTCCAACAAGTATTGGTAAATTTGGAAGCGACACAGATAATTGGGTCTTTCCAAGACACACGGGTGATTTTTCAATATTTAGAATTTATGCCGATGCTAATAATCATCCAGCAACCTATAGCAAGGACAATAAACCCTACCAACCAAAACACTTTTTACCAATTTCGTTAGATGGAGTTGAAGAAGGGGATTTTACAATGGTTTTCGGATTTCCAGGCACAACTAATGAGTATTTACCAGCTGTTGCTATAGAGCACATTACAAAAAATTTCAATCCAACCAATATCGCTATTCGCGAAGCTGCTTTAAAAGTGATTGATGCTGAAATGAAAAAAAATGATGCTGTCCGAATTAAATACGCTTCAAAACAAGCCCGAATTGCGAATGCATGGAAAAAATGGATTGGTGAAGATTTAGGTATTAAAAAAAGCAATGCTGTGGCCAAACGACGTGATTTTGAAGCTACGTTTACAAACGCTTTAAAAGAAAAAGCTTTAGTTGAAAAATATGGTTATATTTTACCAGAATTTGATCGTTTATATAAAGATTTTGCACCTGTAGATATCAAGCGTCGTAATTTTATTGAAGTCTTTTTAGTGACTAATGAGTTGATGCAAATGACCCTTAGAGCCTATCAGTTCGAGGAAGCAATCACTGCCCATCCTGACTATTTAGAAAAAGCGAAAGAGAGATTAACAGGAATCTTGAAAGGCATACATAAAAATTATGATGTTAATGTGGATAAAGACGTTTTTGTTAACGTCATGCCTTTATATGGCAAAGAAGCTGATGTTTCAATTTATAATCAAACGGCATTTACCAATTTAGACGATGCCTTAAAATTATTTGACGGTGATGCTAACGATGTTCTTAAAAAATTGAATAAAGATGCTGCTTATCAATATGCCAAACCTATTATTGATGAATACTATAATACCATTGATAAAGAATTTCAGCAAAAAAACGAGATTATCACAGCTTTACAAACCACCTATATGACAGCGTTAATGGAAGCTTTGCCTAACGCGCGTTATTTTCCAGATGCAAATAGCACGCTTAGAGTAACTTACGGTCAAGTGCGCGGTTACTCTCCTAGAGATGCGGTGTACTATAACCCCGTGAGTTATTTAGATGGCGTTATGGAGAAATACGTACCTGGCGATTATGAATTTGATGTGCCTAAAAAACTACGTGATTTATATGAAACTAAAAATTATGGGCCATATGCTGATAAAAACGGGAAAGTTCCAGTCTGTTTTTTAGGAACAAACCATACCACTGGAGGAAACTCTGGAAGTCCAGCAATTGATGCCTATGGAAACCTTGTAGGATTAAATTTTGATCGTGTTTGGGAAGGTACAATGAGTGATATGTACTATGATCCTGAAATTTGTAGAAATATTATGGTCGATTTACGTTACGTGCTTTTTATAATTGATAAATATGCTGGTGCAACAAACTTAATTGACGAAATGACTTTGGTACATCCTAAAAACAAAAAACATTAAAGCAAGATAGTTTGTAACTTAAATGAGTTACTAAACTAAACATGTATTAAAAAAACAGTGCTCATAATATAAATCTGAGCACTGTTTTTTATCTTTTTTAAGTAATTAATTGTTTATTTTTAGTTCTGCTTCTTT